>Ga0302320_10012887_pt1 | contig 17502 bp, 17 predicted proteins | sample Bog_T0_3_FD_202130 | JGI IMG/M metagenome (GOLD analysis project Ga0302320, IMG submission 202130) | Peat permafrost microbial communities from Stordalen Mire near Abisko, Sweden - Bog_T0_3 | ecosystem: Environmental > Terrestrial > Soil > Wetlands > Peat | place: Sweden: Abisko, Stordalen Mire...
GATGCTCTGGATCCGCTCATCGGCGAGATTCGTGAATCGGACCTGATCCCGCGAGAGCTTCGCGAGCGCTTCCTTCTGCTCCGGAGTAGCGGGCGCCTCGACGCGATCATAGACCGGCTCACCCAGCTCCCGCGTGAGCTCGCGGTAGAGCTCCGCAGGGTCGCGATCCATCCGTGCCGTAATTTCCGCTGCGAGTAACGCGGGGACGATTCCGTCCTTGTCGGTCGTCCAGACGTCGCCGTCTCGACGGACAAACGACGCGCCCGCGCTCTCCTCGCCGCCGAAGGCGAGGGAGCCGTCGAGCAACCCGTCGACGAACCACTTGAACCCGACCGGGACCTCGAACAGCCTCCGGCCGACCTTCGCGGTGACCCGATCGATCATCTGGCTGCTCACCACCGTCTTGCCGATCGCCGCCTCGGCGCGCCAGTTCGCCCGGTGACTCGAGAGGTACGAGATGGCGACGGCGAGGTAGTGATTGGGCGGGAGCAGGCCCCCGCTTTTCGTCACGATCCCGTGCCGATCATGGTCGGTGTCGCACGCAAAGGCGATCTGGAAGCGGTCCTTCAGCGCGATGAGCCTCTGCATGGCGTAGGGTGAAGAGGGGTCCATGCGGATCTGTCCATCCCAGTCCACGGTCATGAATCGGAACGTAGGGTCGACGGCATCGTTGACGACCGTCAGATTCAATTTGTAGCGCTCGGCGATCCGTCCCCAGTAGTGGACGCCGGCTCCTCCGAGCGGATCGACGCCCATGTGGATGTTGGCGGCGCGCATGGCGTCTATGTCGAGGACGTTGGCGAGGTCTGTAATGTACGCGTCGAGATAGTCGTGCCGATGCGTCGTGGCCGCGTGAAGAGCCTTCTCGAACGGAACTCTCCTCACGCCCGCGAGGTCGTTCTGAAGAAACTCGTTGGCCTTCGTCTCGATCCAGGCCGTAACGCCGGATTCCGCCGGCCCGCCGTTGGGAGGGTTGTACTTGAACCCGCCGTCATGGGGTGGGTTGTGGGAAGGCGTGATGACGATCCCGTCCGCGAGCCCCGTCGTACGCTTTCGATTGTACGCTAGGATCGCGTGCGAGACGGCCGGGGTCGGGGTGTATTCGTCCCCTTGCGCGAGCATGACCTCGACCTCGTTGGCCGCGAGCACCTCGAGCGCGGTGGTCAAGGCCGGCACCGAGAGTGCGTGCGTGTCCATCCCGAGAAACAGGGGCCCGTCGATCTGCTTCTGCTTGCGGTAAAGGCAAATGGCCTGCGTGATCGCCAGGATGTGCCATTCGTTGAACGTCCTCGTGAACGAGGACCCGCGATGGCCCGAGGTTCCGAACGCCACGCGCTGTTCCGGCGCGGAGGGGTCCGGTCTCTCCGAATAGTAGGCCGTGACGAGGCGGGGCACGTTCACCAAGCTCGATGGGTCGGCAGGCTTTCCTGCGCAGGGGCTCGCCTTCATTTGCGCTCTTCCCGGTGTCTGCCGAAGTGATGGCCGGTTGCCTCAGGCCGCATCAGCGCAACCAAGGCGGCGACCAGAAGAGCGCCGTGACCACCCAGAGGAGACCGATGAAGAACAGCATCCACACGACATCGCCACCCCACCCCCAGGACTCGTGTTTGAACGGGCCGGCAGCACCACTAGCGGCCAGGTGTTGGCTCCGGCGCCGTTGGACGTAGCTCGGGTATGGCGGGCCCCAGCCGCGGTAACCCCAACCGTAGCCGAGCGGGGGTATGAGAAAGAGAAACATGAAGATCATCCAGATCAACCACCATGAGCTCATCATTGGGATCTCCTGACCGCCACGGTCGCCCGACTCAAGCGTCGCCGGAAAGGCGCGCAGACGCACCCGGGCCGTGTGCAAGTTCGTGGCCCGCTCCGCGAAGAGACTACGGATGCGCCCGTCGACTCGCGGATGCCACCGCAGGAGTCTCTTCCATGCTCTACCGGCCAGGCGCCGGGGCTTCACGGGCGCGCGCGATCGGTAGCTCATCCGGTCGTGCGCGAAGCCGTAAGCTCTCGGTCACCTAACGCTTACACTGCCCGGCCGCGCGCGAGTTCGTGCCCGCGGCCTCTTCCACCAGGAGCGCGGGGACCCGACCCGGGCACCTCTACCTAGACGCCGCGCGGGCGATGGCGCCGAACGAGACGGCCGACAGGCTGGCTCCGCCTATGAGCCCACCGTCGACGTTTGGACAAGCGAGGAGCGACGCCGCGTTCTCGGGCTTCACGGAGCCGCCGTACAGAATGCGCGTCACTCCCGCAAGCTTTGCGTCGCGCTCGCTCAACCACCCGCGGATGGCCAAGTGGATCTCCTCTACGTCCACAGGGGTGGCGCTCTTGCCGGTGCCGATGGCCCACACGGGCTCGTAGGCGATCGCGACCGGGCAGTTCGCTGTGGCAAGGAGCGGCGACACCGCATCTATCTGCAGGCGCACGACCCGGAACGCTTGGCCCGCGTCGCGTTGCGCAAGCGTCTCCCCCACGCATACGATCGGCTTCAGTCCCGTTGATCCTCCCCCTTCCTGGTGGACACCCCAACTCGCACGAGGGTGCGGTAGGAGAGTTCCCCGATGGTCAGGAAGCGAAGGCACTTCACGCGTGAGTTCAAGGCGGAGGCGGTTCGTCTCTGCAAGGCAGGTGATCGGTCCGTAGGCAAGGTGGCCGAGGATCTCGATCTAACCGAGACGTCGCTGCGGGCCTGGGTCAAGCAGGCGAAGGTCGACGTCGGGGAAGGGCCGCCGGAGGCGTTGACCACGGCAGAGCGCGAGGAGCTGTCGCGCCTGCGCAAGCAGGTGAAGCGCCTAGAGATGGAGCGCGAGATCCTAAAAAACCGTCGTGGGCGTCGCCCGTCCTGTTGGGCGAGAAGCTCGGGCTGCGCTACGAGGACGGTGGCTCGGAAGGAGCGGCCGTCTGCTTTTTGGAGGCCCGTCCCCGTTAAAAAACATGGTCCAGGGAGCGCAGCGGACTTGAGATTGGTGACGCCCTCGGGCGATCCCGTTTAGGAAAGTGATTCGATGCGCGCTCCTGCTTCCGAGCCTCTCACCTCGGAGGCGATCATGGCGAGCAGCAGAAAGAAGGGAACGAAGAAAACGACGCCGTTGGCGCCGCTCAACCGTCGCGCAGCGGGCGTCGACATCGGATCGACGTTTCACGTCGTTGCCGTGGCGCCGGAGCTGGATCCCGAGCCGGTGCGCTCGTTCCGTAGCTTCACGGCGGATCTGACGGCGCTGGCCGACTGGCTCGTCAGCCTCGGGGTCGAGACGGTCGCGATGGAGTCGACCGGCATCTACTGGATCCCGCTGTTCGAGATTCTCGAGGCGCGGGGCCTCGAGGTCGTGCTCGTTAACGCCCGCGACGCGAAGAACGTCCCCGGTCGCAAGACGGACATCAACGACGCGCAGTGGATTCAACAGCTCCACTCGTACGGGCTGCTCCGCGCGAGCTTTCGGCCCGGAGCGCAGATCGTGGCGCTCCGCGCGTACCTGCGGCATCGCGAGAGACTCCTCGAGTACGGGGCGTCGCACGTCCAGCACATGCAGAAGGCCCTGATGCAGATGAATCTGCAGCTGCACCACGTCGTCGCCGACATCACTGGCGTGACCGGCATGAAGATCCTCCGCGAGATCGTCGCCGGTGAGACCGACCCCGACGCGCTCGCCGCGTTCCGCGACGCGAGGTGCAAGGCGTCCGTCGAGACCATCCGGGACGCCCTCACGGGCCACTACCGAGCCGAGCACGTCTTCGCCCTGCGACAGGCACTGGAGCTGCACGACTTCTACCAACAGAAGCTGTCGGACTGCGACGTCGAGATCGAGCGTGCTCTGCGGGCGCTTCCCCGAGGATCCGATGTCGCTGCACCCCCGCGACCGCGCCAGCGCGGGAAGAACGAGCCTCGGTTCGAGATCCGCGCCGTCCTGAACTCGCTGCTCGGCGTCGACCTCACCGAGATCCACGGCCTCGGGCCGTACTCGGTGCTGCGCATCTTCGCCGAGTGCGGCTCGGACATGACTCGTTGGCCGACGGCAAAGCACTTCACCTCGTGGCTGACGCTCGCGCCGGGCAACAAGATCTCGGGAGGCAAGGTCCTCAGCGCGAAGACTCGGCGATCGGCGAACCGAGCGACGGTCCTGCTGCGCTTGGCGGCCGTCTCCGTCAGCAGGACGGCGACGGCTCTCGGCGCGTTCTTCCGACGCCTCGCCGCACGGGTCGGCAAGGCGAAGGCGGTCACCGCGACGGCGCGCAAGATCGCGACCGTCCTCTACAACACGCTGCGACACGGGAGGGCCTACGTGGACCCGGGCGCCTCGTACTATGAGGAGCGGTACCGCGAGCGGACGCTGCACAACCTCCGCCGCCGCGCGGGCGCGATGGGTTTCGATCTCGTCGCCACCGCGGTGGAGTGAGCTTCTTAGGAAAGCGGCAGCCTTCTTCGCGAAGGAGAGCACGTGAAGTTCGCGTGGATCGAGGCGGAGAAGGCGCAGTTTCCAGTGGAGGTCTCCGTGGCCGTGCTCGGCGTTTCGCGCAGCGGCTTCTACGCATGGCGGAAGCGTCCCGCCAGCGCGAGGTCGAAGAAGCGGGCGCAGCTCGTGACCGAGATCTCCGCGGCCCACAAGAAGAGCAGCCGCCGCTACGGCAGCCCCCGCGTCCACCGGGCGCTGCGCAACAAGGGCATCAAGGTGAACCACAAGACCGTCGAGCGGCTGATGCGCGAGGAGGGGATCGTCGGCCGTCAGAAGCGCCGTTTCCGCCGCACGACGGATTCGAACCACGGCAATCCGGTCGCCCCCAACGTCGTCGCCCGCGACTTCGAGCCGCCGGCCGCGAACAAGGTCTGGGCGGGCGACGTCACGTACATCGCGACGGCGGAGGGCTGGGCGTACCTCGCCGTCCTGCTCGATCTGTTCTCCCGCCGCGTGGTCGGCTGGGCGATCAGCGACACGAACGACACGGCCCTTGCCCTGGCCGCGCTCAACCGCGCCCTCAAGGGACGCGTCGTCAACGCAGGCCTCGTCCATCACACCGATCGCGGTAGTCCCTACGCCAGCGACGAGTACCGCGCCGCCCTGGCTGCACGCGGCATCGTGCAGAGCATGAGCCGCACGGGTGATTGCTGGGACAACGCCGTCTCCGAGAGCTTCTTCGCCACGCTCCGTGCGGAGCTGGTCGACGACGAGCGCTACCTGAATCAGCTCGCTGCCGAGACCTCCATCGGCGAGTACATCGACCGTTTCTACAACGTCGAGCGGCTCCACTCTCATCTCGACTACGTCAGTCCGATCGAGTTCGAATTGAAGGCACATGTCGCCGCGCTTGCGGCATAGTCAGACCGTCCACTCGGCGGGGGGAAGATCACCGTCTCCAGCGCCGCGCCCACCTTCTCTGCGATCAGTTCGTCGTTCTCGGCGAGGATGTGCCGGCGCTCGCTGTGCCCGATGATGACCCAGGTGCACCCCGTGTTCTTGAGCGTCACCGAATCGATCTCCCCCGTGCACGCCCCCCGGTCCCCCGGGTGGACGTTCTGGGCCGCGAGCGCGAGCGGGCTCTCGTGACACTCCGCCGCGCATGCCGCGAGCGCTGTATAGGGCGGCGCGATGACGAGTTCTACGCCGATCGTCGCGCGCGCAAGTGTCACGCACTCCGCGGCGAGTATTGCCCCGGAGCCGTCACCGTGGAACATCTTCCAGTTCCCAGCGATGAGTGGCTTCCGTGATGGGTTCAAGAGGCGCTCCTCGCGAGCGATCAGCAAGGGACGAGCCAGGGAAGCGCTTCGCGCAGCCCTTCTAAGGAAGAGCCAGCCCCACTACACAGCCTGCCCGTAGCCTCTTCTGTCTGCGGCGTTCATGCCGCACGCTCCCGCCCCACATGAGGCGCTTTCGCACTCGCGGGAAGAGTCGCGGGGACGCGCGGGATCGGTCGTATCCCGCCCTCCAAGGGAAGGCCACGGCGAAGACCGCCGCCCATCTTCAGCCGGAAGGGGTCTTGCATGCGCGCCGTGGAACCGTCGTTGACACGCTGACGACCCGCCACCGACGCCAGCTCAAGACCAGCTCAGAGGAGAAAACCGATGCTGCGAAGCCTCAAGGATCTCGAACGCTACACGGTGACCGCGACCGATGGCGACCTCGGCTCCGTCTCGAACTTCCTCCTCGACGACGAGCGCTGGACGGTCCGCTATCTCGTCGTCGAGCCTGGCCTCTTCCACGATGGGCGCCGGGTCCTCGTCTCGCCGATATTTTTCCGTCAGGCTGAGTGGGCGACCCGCTGCTTCCACCTGGCGCTCACAAAGGACAAGATCAGGAATAGCCCGAGCGTCGACGTCGACAAGCCCGTCTCCCGCCAGCACGAGCGGGATTACTTTCGCTATTATGGTTATCCATATTACTGGGGATACTCGGGGCTCTGGGGCATGGGCAACTATCCCGGCCTGCTCGCGCCATGGAATGAGCCGCCCGCGGACCGCAAGGAAGTGTCGGGCGATGTCCACCTGCGGAGCGCCAAAGAGGTCGTCGGATATGACATCCATGGAAGCGACGGGGCGATCGGCTCCATCGCGGATTTCGTCGTCGACGACGAGACATGGCGAATTCAATACATGGTGATCGACACCAGCCACTGGTGGTTCGGGAAGAAGGTGCTGATCGCGCCGGAATGGGCAAGTCGCATCAGTTGGGAGGAAAGAAAGGTCTATGTCGACCTCTCTCGACAAGCGATCAAGAAGAGCCCCGAGTGGCACCCGGACGCAGCCATCAATCGTGAGTACGAAGAGCGCCTGTACGACTATTATGGGCGCCCGGTGTATTGGGGCGAAGGTGGCCGGCGCGAGGAGCCGACGGCGCGGCAACATCCGGAAACCCATTCGGGGCTCCGATGACCAATCTCGCGTGGAACCGTCCTCTCTCACCACTTGCGGTCCGCACCGAGCTCGCATGCGCGCGCGCATTGCTCGACGAGCTCGAGGCGCGGCTCGCGTCAGGGAACGCGAAGGGTGGTTCTCGTGAGCTGGCAGCGCAGGCCGCCGAGGAGCTCATGCGCGTCGCTCGTACGATGAAGCAGTGGGCTGCGCTTGCAGAAGCGGATGTCCTTCTGGCAGCTGCGCGATGACGGTTGCAGATGACACCACCCGAGGAGCCAGATGAAATTTCCCCAGTCTCGCTATATGCACGTCATGCCCCTCTCGCTCGCGCTGGGCGGCCTCGCGACGGCACTCTTCGCTTGTGACAAGAGCAAAGAGTCGGTGCAGGTCGTCTCGACCGCGGCCTCCGTGTCGGCGCCCGAAACGAAGAGGCCGACGCTCCCCGATGCGGACATCGCCAAGGCCATCCAGCGCCACTTCCAGGACGAACGGCTGCTCCGGCCCGCGCACGTCCAGGTCGCCGTGGCACAGGGCATCGCTAGCCTCTCGGGCTCGGTGGGCAGCCTCCTGGTAAAGGATCGCGCACTCGCCGTCACGGAATCGATCAGAGGCGTGCGCTCGGTCATTGACGCCATCACCGTCACGCCCGTCGCGCGCACGGACGATCAGCTCAAGGCCGACGTGATCAGCGCGCTCCGGCACGACACCGCGACCAGCCCGCATGCGATCGGCGTCGCAGCGACGGACGGCACCGTCACGCTGTCGGGCAAGGCGGACTCATGGGAAAAGCGGCGTCTCTTCGAGGATGTGGCGGAGCGCGTGCCTGGGGTGAAGGCACTGGTCAATGACGTAGCCGTTCACTACTCCGCGGCCCGCTCCGATGCGGAGATCCTCGCGGACGTGAGGCATCGCATCGGCAACGACGTGTGGTTGGACGGGGACGCGCTCACCGTGACCGTCGCGGGGCACGCGGCGCACCTGAGCGGCGTCGTCGGAAGCGTCGCGGAGAGGCTTCGCGCGCGCTCCGACGCCTTCGTCGCGGGGGTGGAGGCCGTCGACGATGCGGGGGTCATCGTGGACTGGTCGGCGCGCGAGGACCAGAGGCGCATCGTCGACTTCCCAGTGAGATCCGACGCCGAGATAGCGCAGGCCGTGCGGGACGCACTCGGGCTCGACCCCCGCTTGAGCATCCTGATGCCGCAGGTGGCGGTCCAGAACGGGACGGTCACGCTGACCGGAGCGGTCGATAGTGCCTCGGCGCGCCGGGCAGCAGAGGGCGATGCCAGGGATACGTGGGGTGTTTGGGGCGTTCGCGACAGGGTGCTCGTTCAGCAGTCCTCGAAGCCGACGGACGCCGATATCGAGCGCGAGGCCACGCGGGTGCTCAAGGACGACCTCCTTCTGCCCGACCAGCAGGCCGTGCATGTGTCGAGCGCTAAGGGGAAGGTCACCCTAGCCGGGACGGTCGGCTCAGGCGTCGACCGCCTCGATGCCGTCATGGACGTGGCAAGCCTGCCGGGCGTGACCGAGATCGACGACGGGTTGGTCGTCAAACCGCCGCCTCCGGAGATCAGGGCCGCCATCGAGGATCGGTTGTTCTGGGATCCGACGCTGGAGCCCGACCGCGTCAGCGTCGCCGTTGCGCCGGACGGCGTCGTAACTCTCACGGGGACCCTGGATTCGTGGGGTGAGATCAAGGCGGCCACGGATGACGCGGTGTGGGGTGGAGCCGCTCGCGTCATCAACTTGATCAAGCTCAAGAATCACCCCGAAGTTGTCGCCCCTTGATCGCGGAGCACCGCATCTCGAGCTTCGATGCCGCGCACCGTGGTGAGCAACTCGTCGTGGATCAGGCTCAGACGCCTGAAACCGCGACGTCCTCCGCGACCCAGAAGAGCATCACGGCCCCGTTGAGGTCTCGCGCGACCTTCTCGATGTTGGTGCGAAAGAATGACTCCCTCTGCCGCGCGCCCAGAAGGACGAGTGTGGCGCCGATGTCTTTCGCGATGCGCTCGATCCCGTGCACCACGTCTACGCCCATTCGCGCGCGGACCGTGACTTCGCGGGCGTGGCCAGGAAAGACGTTGTCGACAAAGCGCAGCAAGCGCGCCTTCGTGTCTTCGACGAGTTCCTCAGGTGCGACCGGATTGGCGCCGGTTCCTGCCAGGTACTCTGGTACTCGTCGTTCTCCCCCAGCTCGGCGAGGTTGAAGAGGTGCACCTCCGATCCCAAGCTCCGCCGCAGCGCGAGTGCCGCCCCCAGGGCTCGCCTCGAACCGGCGGAGAAATCGACCGGAACGAGGAGGCGCGTGAACGTCGCCTCGGCCGCGCGGATCGGTGACTCAGTCGTGAGGGACGGTTCCATGGCGGCGAGAGCTGCCCACGCGGCGCGCCGGCGCAGCGCGCGCTCTCCGGGACGACGGCTCGTATCTTGCGAGTCTTGCGAGCCCAGGCGCAATCAGGTTCTTGTTTTCGCTTCGCGTCCTGCAGGAGAGACGTAGATGACCATACTCATTGGAGCTATCGGAGCGGTCTCGTGCCTCCTCGTGCTCGCCCTCGCCGCCTCGACGATCAAGATCGCCAAGGAATACGAGAGAGGTGTCGTCTTCCGGCTCGGGCGGCTGATGACGCTCCGGGGGCCGGGGATCTTCTTCATCATTCCGTTCGGCATCGACCACGTGAGAATGGTCGATCTGAGGGTCATCACTCTCGAGGTCCCTCAGCAAGAGGTGATCACGTCCGACAACGTGACCGTCAAGGTCAACGCCGTCATCTTCTTCCAGGTCGTCGATCCGCAGGCCGCGATCGTGCGCGTCTACAACTTCATGGAGGCCACCTCCCAGATCGCGCAGACGACCTTGCGCGCGGTGCTCGGTCAATCGAGTCTCGACGAGCTCTTGGGCGCCCGGGACAAGATCAACGAGAAGCTGCAGGCCATCATCGATCGCCAGACGGAGCCCTGGGGAGTCAAGGTGGGAACGGTCGAGCTGAAGGACGCGCAGCTTGCCGAGTCGATGGTTCGAGCTCTAGCCAGGCAGGCCGAGGCCGAGCGGGAGAAGCGGGCGAAGATCATCGCCACCGAGGGGGAGTTCCAGGCTGCGCAGGTCCTTGCCAACGCCGCGCAGATCATCTCCACGCAGCCCGCCGCTCTCGCTCTCCGCTACATGCAGACCTTGCTCGACATGGGCTCCAACCAGAACTCGACGATCGTGTTTCCGATCCCGATCGAGCTGATACGGCCCCTCCTGGCGGCGCCTGTCCCCATGCCGGTCGCGGTCGGCGCGAATGGCGCGATCGTCGTCAATAAGGCGGCCGAGCCCGTCGCGCACTGATTCGAGAGGAAAGTCGATGACCATGTCTCCGTCACGGGTTCTGGTGGCAACCGATCTCGAGGATCCCAGCGCGGAGGCGCTCATGCAGGCGCACGATCGTGCCCGGGCCATTGGCGCCTCGTTGGGCGTTTGCCACGTCCTGCCGAGCGCAGGGGTCCACATGCTCTTCCCACAGCGCTACGCTCGCGAGGCCGCGGAGGAAGCTTCGCTCGACGAGCGCGCGCGAGCCGCAGTCACCCGAAAGGTGACGGCGATGACGGGACGTTCTCCGGACGCATTCGAGGTGTTCGTCGAGCACGGGACTGTATATGCCGAGATCGTCAGGCGCGCGGAGAGCTGGCACGCCACGCTCGCCCTCGTCGGTGGTCAGGGGGACACGGACGCCGCGCACGTTCTCTCCGGCAGCGCCGAGAAAGTCGCCCGCTACGCCCACTGTCCCGTCCTTGTCGCGCGCCATCCCGCAGCGCGTGGGCTGGTGCTCTGTGCGACCGATCTCTCGACGCCGTCCCTGCCGGCGGTCGCAGCGGCCGTGGCCGAGGCGCGCCTCCGGAACGCGAAGCTGGTCGTGCTGCACATCGTCGTTCAGGGGCTCCCGCTCGCCACCGTGACATCGACGGAGGGGCTCACGCCGCTAGTCTTGTGCCCGGAGATGTTGCACGACCTCCGGGCATCAGCGCACGCGGAGATCGCGGCGGTCCTCGGGAGACTCGAGGCGCAGGCGGAGGCGGTCATCGTCGAGGGCCACGCGGGGTCGACCATCCTGAAGTACGTCGAGAACTCCCGGCCGGAGCTCGTCGTGGTCGGGGCGCACGGACGCACCGGACTCGGGAGAATTCTCCTCGGGAGTGTCGCTGAGCACGTCGTTCGCGCCGCGAAGACATCGGTGCTCGTCGTCCGGTTTCCACCGTGAAAGCTGCCGTCGAGCCCCTTGCGCGCCCCTCCGAGGCGATCCGGGACCGCATCGCCCGGGACGTCTCCTGGGACCCGCGCGTCTCGTGGGGTCGCGTCTCCGTCGCGGTGACACCCGACCGAATCGCGACGCTGAGCGGAACGGTCGACACGCGGGGACAAGCCCGCGCGGCCTACGAGGACGCGCGCCGCGCCGTCCCCAGTCGCGTCGAGGACGAGGTTCGGGAGCGGACCGCCCCCAGGTTCTCGGTGCCGGGATGGCTTCCGACGCCAAACCCCAAACCAAGGCCGACCATGCGTCATTCGAGCTCGTTCTTTCTCTCCGCGGCTGCCATGGCTTCGCTTTGCTTCTTCCCCGCGTGCCAGGAGCACGACCCCAATCGCTCGGCGGGCCCGTCGGCGACCGTCGCTGTCGTTCCCCCCGCGGCTCCGAACGCGGCCGAGGCGCCGGACGCCACCGCACCGATCCCGGACGCGAAGCTCGCGATCGCGATCGAGGGGGCCCTCGCGCGCGATCCGGTCCTGCAGGCGGTCCACGTGGCGTCGGTCGCGAATGGCGAGGTCACGCTCCGCGGCACGGTGGCGACGCTGGCGGCGGAGCGGCGCGCGAACCAGCTCGTCGCCACCTTCAAGGGAGCGACCTCCCTTATCGACGCCCTCGTCGCGGGCGGGCCCGTGCGACCGGATCCGGAGATCACCAAGGCGGCGAACGCCGCGATCAAGCGCGACCCAGCGACGCGCAAGTCGAACGTGCAGGCGACCGCGAGCGCCGGAACCGTCACATTGTCCGGGACCGTGGACTCGGTCACGCAGCGCGAGCTCCTCGCCGAGGACGTATCGCGCGTGCCCGGCGTCCGAGCGGTGAACCTGGCGCTGGCCTCGGCCACCTCCCACCGGGGCGACGCGGAGGTCACAGCCGACGTGACAGACCGGTTTCGCGACGACGCGCGGCTCGACGGGACGAAGGTCACAGTCGTGCTGCGGAACGGGAGCGCCTTCGTCTCGGGGATGGTCGGGAGCATCGCGCAGTGGAACGCCGCAGTGGATGACACATGGGTCTCGGGGGTTAACGACGTCGACGCGCACGCGGTCCGCATCGACTGGCGCGAGAACGAACAGGGGCGCGCGGGTGCGCAGGTGCCCATCCCGCCCGACGCGCACGTCGCGGACGTCTTGCGCCGGAGGCTCTCGGACGACGCCCGCGTCGGCGCCCAAGTACCCACGGTGCGCGTCGACAACGGAGTCGCCACGCTCTCCGGCAACGTCATGGATTTTCGGGCCGGGAGGGCGGCCGCTGGCGACGCGAACGGCGTGCGTGGCGTGTGGCGGGTCGACGATCGGATGACGGTCGCTCCGGCCATGCGCGAGAGCGACGCGGCGATCGAGGACGAGGTGCAGCAGACGCTTTACAACGACCCGACGACGCCCGACGCGCGCAACCTTCAGATCACGACGCTCGGCGCGAAAGTGACGCTGAGCGGGGTCGTCGCGTCCCCGGAGGAGAAGAGGGTGATCGAGGGGGACGTCGAAGAGTTGCCCGGAGTCGTGGCCGTCGAGAACGACCTGCGCGCAAGGGGCCATGACTCGGTGACGCACGTGCTCCCCATCGGGTCGATGCGCGATCGCGTGCGCGAGGGGATCTTCTGGGATCCGCGGATCAGTGGCGGCGAGGTCGCGACGGACGCGACGCCGAACGGTTACGTGACCCTGACGGGCCTCGTGTACTCCTGGGGCGAGGCTCGCGCGGCCGGCGAGGACGCTCTTCGAGCAGGGGCGGCGCACGTCGTCAATCACATCCACCTGGCCGGTGCGCCGGGGTTCTCTCCTCCGCCAGAATCCGGTCACTAAATCTAAATTAGATGCAGGCCGGCGCGCCCGTGACCAACAAGTGGCTCGTCACGGTGTCGGTGAGCTTCGGGACGCTCATGGGCGCCATCGACTCGTCGATCGTGAACGTGGCCCTCCCGCACATTCAGGGAGCGCTCGGCGCGACCATCCAGGAGATCACCTGGGTGAGCACGGGTTACGCGGTGGCGCTCGTCCTGCTCATGCCGCTCACGGCGTTCCTCGGGCGCATGTTCGGGCAGAAGCGCGTGTACATGCTCTGCCTCCTGCTCTTCCTCCTCGGCTCTGCGCTCTGCGGCACGGCGAAGACGCTGCCGCAGCTCGTCGCGTACCGCGCGCTCCAGGGGCTGGGCGCCGGCGCCCTCCAGCCCACCGAGCAGGCCATCCTGCGGCAGACGTTCCCGCAGCGCGAGCAGGGGATGGCGATGGCCGTCTTCGGCATGGTCGTCATGCTGGGGCCGGCGATCGGGCCGACGCTCGGCGGAGCCATCGTCGACCACTGGCACTGGTCGTGGATCTTCTTCATCAACCTCCCCATCGGCGCGATTGGCCTGTTCATGGTCGCCTCGTTCGTGCAGGAGGACGAAGGCATCCGCAAGCAGAACCGCGCCCTCGCCGAGCGCGAGCGGCAAAACGTCGACTGGCTCGGCATGGTGCTCATGGCGATCGGCCTGTCGACGCTCGAGTACTTCCTCGAGGAGGGGGACCGGAACGACTGGTTCGACTCGGCCACGATCACCGCGTGCTTCCTCGTATCGGTCGTCTCCCTGCTCGCCTTCGTCGTGCGGGAGCTCACGGCTCCCGCGCCCGTCGTGAACTTGCGTCTGTTCCGCGATCCGGTCTTCGCGTCCGGGACGCTCATCGGAGGGCTCATGTTCGCGCTGCTGATGGCGAACATGTTCCTCCTGCCGCTCTTCATGCAGGACCTCCTCGGCTTCACCGCGACCCAGTCCGGCGTGTCGCTCATGCCTCGCGTCCTCGTGATGATGGTGGCCACGCCGATCGTCGGCCGGCTCTACAACCACCTCTCGCCACGCGTGCTCGTCGGCGCCGGCATCGTCGCGTTCGCCATCGGCTCCTACCAGATGAGCCACCTCACGCTCGACAGCGGAGAGGGGAACGTCATCGCGTCGATCATGATCCAGGGGGTAGGGTTCGGCCTCCTCTTCGTGCCGCTCACCACGGTGGCGCTCGCGAAGGTGCCGCGCGAGGTGATGGCCGACGCGACCGGGATGAACTCGCTCGTGCGCCAGCTCGGCGGCGCGATCGGTCTCGCTATCTTCGCGACCCTCCTCGATCGGTACACCGCCCAGGCCCGCGTGGCCCTCGTCGCGCAGCTCGGCGCCACGAACCCCGTCGCCGAGCGGACCGTCTCGAGCTTCGAGCGTGCGGTGCAGGCCTCCGGCGCGGTCGCCCCACCCCAGGCGCACGAGGCAGCGCTCCGCGTCCTCGACGGCGTCGTCCGGGCCCAGGCCAGCGTGCTCGCGTTCGAGCGCGTGTTCCTCCTTGCGGGGCTCGTCTTCCTGTTCGTTCTGCCGCTTCTCTATTTCCTCCGGACCGACCGCGACGCCCGGAGCGTGAAACCCAGGGTCCACCTCGAGGTTTGAACCGATGACCACCAGCGTAGCAGCGGCACCCGTCGACCTCCCGGCACCCACCGCGACCGCGCCGGCGAAGCCCCGCAACCGAAAGGCGTTCATCGCCTTGGCGGTCGTCGTCTCCCTAATGCTCGTAGGGGTCCTCGTCTACTTCCTCGCGACGCGGGGCAAGGAGAGTACGGACGACGCGCAGGTCCAGGCGGACACCGTCGCACTCGCGCCGCGCGTGGGCGGCACGGTTCAGCGCGTGCTCGTCGAAGAGAACAGTCCAGTGACGGCCGGGCAGCCGCTCCTGCAGCTCGACGACGCGGAGTACGCGGCACGCGTGCAGCAGGCGGAGGGCGAGCTGACGCAAGCTCGGGCGCAGGAGCGACAGGCGGAGTCGCAGGAGCAGATCGTGGGGGCGAGCGCACATGGCGGCTTCACGAGCGCCGGGGCGCAGCTCGTCGGATCGTCGGCACGTGTGGCGGGCACCGAGGCGCAGGTCGCCGCCGCCCTAGCGGGAGAGCAGCGCGCCGACGCGCAGGCGACGAACGCCGACACCGAGCTACAGCGCGCGACCTCCCTCCTCGCCGCGGGCGCGATCACTCGGGAGGCGTTCGACACGACGAAGCTCGCGAGCGACACGGCGCAGGCCGCCCTGCAACAGGGCCACGCGGATCTGGCCGCAGCCAAGGACAACGAGCGCGCGGCGAACCTCGGCGTGGTCGAGGCGCAGGGGAAGCTCTCGCAGACCCGCCCCGTCGACGCCCAGATCGCGGTGGCGCATGCGGCAGCGGCGCTGGCGCGTGGGAAGGTCACGGCCGCGCAGGCGGCGCTCGATCTGGCCCGGCTTCAGCTCTCGTACACGCGCGTGGCGGCGCCGGCCGACGGACGAGTCGCCGCTCTCACGGCGCGCGTGGCCCAGATTTTGTCCCCCGGCCAACCCTTCGCCGAGTTCGTGCCCAACCATACGTACGTGACCGCGAACCTGAAGGAGACGCAGACGGGCGAGATGCGCGCGGGGCAGCGCGCGAAGATCACGATCAGCGCTTACGGGGGCCGCACATTCGAGGGGCGCGTGGAGAGCCTCTCGGCCGGAACGGGAGCCGTTTTCTCGCTCCTTCCGCCGAACGACGCAACGGGCAACTTCGTGAAAGTCGTGCAGCGGGTGCCGGTGCGCATCGCATTCGTCGCCCCGCCGACCGACGTCACGCTGCGCGCCGGGCTCTCGGTGGATGTGACGGTCTACGTGCGATGACCGCGCTGCGCTCGCCGCGCGGCGCAGGCGCTAGCGTCCACCTCCATGGTGACCCCGTCATGAACGCCCCTTCGCCATTGACGGCACCGTTGACCCGCCTCGGCGAATGGACCGCGGTAGGTTCGAACCGCGTCCGCTTCCTCCGCGACGGCGCCGTCGCGTTCCCGGCGACGCTCGAGGCAATCGCGGGCGCGAAATGGCGACGACGGTCGCTCCCGCTGCGGGTCGTCGCTTGGCTCGCCGCGCACTTCCGCGCGCGATTGTGACGCGATCCACGACGGCTCCACCGAGGGAGGTCACTCGCGGCAGGGCTCGGTGGCACGAGTCCTGTTCCCGGCGGTCACGGTCTTGCACGGCTCCATGCAACATGAGCTTCGTGCAAGTCGAGGGCTGCCGCCTGCACTGGGCAGAGATCGGTCGAGGACCTCCCCTCGTTCTCTTGCACGGACTCTGCGATTCGCACCGCACGTGGCTGAAGGTCGCGCCGACACTCGCGCGAAGCCATCGCGTCCTCATGCTGGACCTTGCTGGGCACGGATTCTCGGAGCGGCCAAACGCGACCTACGCGCTGGAGTGGCATGCGAGCATCGTTGGGGCGTGGCTCGACAAGCTCGGTCTCGAGGGAGTCGGCCTCGTGGGTCATTCGTACGGCGGCGGCGTCGCGTTGTGGATGATGCTTCGCGAGCACCGCGCGCGGATTCGCAAGCTCGCGCTCGTCGCGACTGGAGGGCTCGGTCCGGATGTCTGCATCGCCCTTCGCCTCGCGTCGCTCCCATTCGTCGTTGAGCGCTTCGGCCAGCGGTTTATGGCACGCGGTACCCGCCTTGCTCTGAGCTCCGTGGGTGGCGCTTACGACCGGGAGGAGATCGCTCGCCTCTCGTCGATGAACGCGATGGCGGGCACCGCGCGCGCTTTCGCACGAAGCGTACGGGACGTGATCGACTGGCGCGGGCAACACCGCCACGTGCTCGACGGAGGAAACCAGGTCGCCCCCTTGCCCCCCGTCGGGCTCTTCTGGGGAGAGCGCGACCCCGTGATCCCGATCTCCCACGCAACCGCGACGGCGTCTCTGCTCGGAGGGGCGCCCCTCACGCGATTTCCGCAATGCGGACACTTCCCGCACCGCGAGAAACCAATGGACTTTGTCCGGGCGCTCGAAGCCTTTCTAGACGCGCCCGCCGTCCGCGTCGCCGATACGCGAGCCGCCGCGTGACGAAAGCCCGTCAGGCGTCGACTAGGTCCCCGACGTCAATTGTTGCGATTCGGGTCACCCGGCGCACCTGTCGTCAGCTCGACTTCCGTTGCGCGCGGAGCGTTCCGAGCGGCGATACGCAGACGCGCGCGCGCCAGGGTCTCTCCGCGGTGCTCATCGAGGAAATCACGAAGCAAGGGGGGCGTACGCTAGGCCCCTTCGCACCCAACGCAATGGTCCCCCCACTTCCTTTTTCGTGGATTCGTGGAGGTTTTCCGTGGATTCGTGGAGGAGAGGAGTGTCACGCCATGCGGCGTTCCTGCGCTGATCTGCGGAAGCGCCCCGACGGGAGCGCCACACGGAGGCGCGCCCAGAGTCGCCTCGTTTCGTGCCGAGCCGCGCCGCAACTCACGCGCCCCTCTAAGGAGCCGCGCCGGCCTGCGCCTTGCGTCGGGCCCCGCCATGGATGCTCTCCCGGCGCACGGGACGAGCATGACGATCGTCGCGGCTCTTCTTCATGGACGGAGCGTCCTCGACGACCCC
>Ga0302320_10012888_pt1 | contig 17501 bp, 17 predicted proteins | sample Bog_T0_3_FD_202130 | JGI IMG/M metagenome (GOLD analysis project Ga0302320, IMG submission 202130) | Peat permafrost microbial communities from Stordalen Mire near Abisko, Sweden - Bog_T0_3 | ecosystem: Environmental > Terrestrial > Soil > Wetlands > Peat | place: Sweden: Abisko, Stordalen Mire...
TTCGGGTTGGGGGGTGCTTTGGCCCCCCCCCGATCTCGGGCGTATGGGCACCCATTTCCCAATAATTTGGGCGGCTACATACCACCGCCCTACCATGGATGGTGCCGATCTTTTGCCTGCTCGCTCTGTCGGGGTTTGCCCAGGTAGAAGTTGACAAGCCCGCCACCCACCCTCGTCTTCTCTTATCCGCGATCTCGGCCAAACCGGGCGAAACCATCTGGGCCGGCCTCCAGATGACGATGGACCCGGGCTGGCACACTTACTGGCGCAACGGCGGCGACGCCGGCATCCCCACTTCGGCTCTTTGGACGCTGCCGGCGGGCGTCACCGCCGGCGACATTCTCTGGCCGCCGCCCGCCAAGAGCGCCACCATCGCCGAAGGCGCCCCCACTCTTTACACCTACGAATACCACGATCAGGTGGTCCTGTTGGTGCCGATCAAAGTGGCTCCCGACGTGAAGCCCGGTCCAGTTAAGATGACCGCAAAAGTGTCCTGGCTCGAGTGCAAAGAAAGCTGCGTCCCCCGGCAAACCAGCGTCAGCGCGGAATTCACCGTTGCCGCCGAAGACAAGCCCTCCACCAACGCCGCCCTGCTCGAAAAATGGCACGCCCTGCTTCCCGAAAACTCCACCAACACCGCCACCGCGCAATGGGACGGCCCGGCCGGCGACCCCTCGCGGTCAATTATTATTGACTACAAATCGCCAAACAAGGCCGCCGATTTCTATCCCTACGAACAACAAGGCGCCGAGATCCAGGGTGCCACCGAATCCCTGACCGGCGAACCGGGGCACCTTCGTTTGCGCAAGCTGGTCAAGAAAGGGGACGGACCGTGGCCGGATAAATTCACGGGGCTTTTTGTCAGCACCAACGCCGCCCAAAACCGGCTCGCCCTCGTGGCGACCATCCCGGTGCAAGGGTCCATCCCCGGCCATTCGGCCGCGCTGCCATTGGAACTGCTGATCGCCTTTCTGGCTGGTTTAATCCTGAACGTCATGCCCTGCGTCCTACCCGTGATCGCCCTCAAGGTATTGGGTTTCGTCAACCAATCGAAGGAAGCGCCGGAGCGGGTGAAGCGGCTCGGCTTGATTTACGGTGCCGGAGTGCTGGTTTCGTTCGCCGTGCTGGCCGTCGCCGCCATTGCCGCGCAAAAGGCCGGCGGCGACGCCGGCTGGGGCAACGCCCTGCGCCACCCGCAGTTTAGAATAGTATTGACTGTTCTGATGACGCTGATCGCCCTCAATCTCTTCGGCCTTTTTGAAATCGCCTTGAACCCCGGCGTCGCCGGCTCCGCCGCCGGGTTGGCGGCCCGGCAGGGCTACGGCGGGGCGTTCTTCAACGGCATGTTGGCCACGCTGCTGGCCACCCCCTGCACGGCCCCCTTCCTCGCCGGAGCGCTGGCCTTTGCCTTCAGCCAGCCGGCGGCGGTGACGGTGGCAGTTTTCCTCGCCATCGGATTGGGCCTGGCGTTTCCGTTTGTCGTGGTTTGCTGGAATCCGCGTCTCCTCAAAGCCCTGCCCAAACCCGGCGCATGGATGGAAAAATTCAAGATTGCCATGGGCTTCCCCATGCTCGGCACCGCCTTGTGGCTCGCCTATTCCTCCACCAAAAACCAGACTGACATGCTGCTGCTCGAATTCTTCCTCGCGACGCTGGCGCTGGCGGCTTGGATCTGGGGCCAGTTCGTTCAGCGAGGAATCCGCCGCCGCGGCTTGGCTGCAATGTTCAGCCTTCTCGTCGCTATCGCCGGATTTTTTGCTTATCGCCTCTCCTCATTCGCCGGAGGCATCGAATGGAAAACATGGAGCCCGGAAGCCGTGGAGCAGGCTCGCAAGGAAGGGCATCCCGTCCTCGTGGACTTCACTGCAAAAACATGCTTGACATGTAAGCTCAACAAAGTTTTCAGCATCGAAATCGAACAAACCCGCGCCAAGCTCCGCGAGATCGGCGCCGTCTCCCTGGTGGCTGATTTCACCGATGAAGACCCGGTCATGGCGGGCGAATTGAAAAAGTGGCAAGGCACCGCCAGCGTACCCTTGGTCTTGATTTATCCCAAGGACCCCAGCCGCGGCCCCGAGGTGCTTCCCACGCTCCTTACCCCCGCCATCGTCCTCAAAGCCCTCGATCATGCGGTCGAGTAAAACAAGTGGAGGATACCGACAGAATGAAATTGCCCGTCGGAACCAAAACTGATGTGGAGCGGGAGAAAATTTCGGATTATCTTCTAAATCCCGCGCATCCGGAAAACGGAGGCAAGGCGGCGTTCTTCGAAGGGATGGGTTTTCGGCAATCTGAGTGGGAAACTTTTGCGGAGGCGCTCCGGTCAATGGCGACCCACGGAGATGTAGTCAGAACAACGGATTCGCCTCATGGGCGCAAGTATGTTATTATTGGGAAGTTGGAATCGCCATCGGGCAGAGTCGCCATGGCGCAGACGATATGGATTGTGGACAAAGGGGAGCAGGCGGCTAGATTGGTAACTGCCTATCCGGCAAAAGCGCGAGAAACAAAATGATAAAAGAACACGATCGGATAGTCTTGAAAACCGCAATTCCCGCCGAAGGATTGGAAGCGGGCGATGTTGGGACGGTCGTGCATCTCTATCGAGACGGCCTCGCCTACGAAGTGGAGTTCACTTCATTGGATGGAGACACCGTGGCGGTCGTCACCGTCGAAGCCTCCCAGGCGCGCCCTGTCAACAAGCGGGAGATAGTTCACGCCCGCGAACGAATCGCGGCATAAACCGGTCTGCGATGGTCTGCGGCTTTGGGGGCTTGCGACGGTTTCCTTCCAGCCTAATGTCTGATCAGTAATCAGGCTTCACTTGCTCGCTAGACAAAAAATGGCATATCAATACCAAAAAGCGGTGAGTCACGATCCTCAAAATGGGTATCCTGTATCCCATGATGAAAACAGTAAACGCCTTCGCCCGCCCGCTTGCGGCGATCTTGCTCCTGGCTGCGGCGCTCAACAGCAGCGCTCAAATGGCCCCGCCCAGCCATCCTCCGATGTTCACTGCTCCGCCGGAACCGGTCTTGACCGCCCCGACCAATTGGACCGCCGCTCCTCCGAGCGCCATGGTGGTCAAGAGCTATTCCATCACCGCCACCAACGGCCAGACCGCGAAAGTGGCCGTCAGCGCCTTCCCCGGCGACGTCGGCGGCACCTTTGCCAACGTCAACCGCTGGCGCGCCCAAATTGGCTTGCCTCCCATGGATGAAAGCGCGCTCGGCGCCGTTACCCAATCCATCACCGTCACCGGCGGCAACGCCACGCTTGTGGACATCGCCAATCCCGCCGGACCGAATTTCCGCCTCCTCGCCGCCATCGTCCCCCGCGGCACCAACACCTGGTTCTACAAATTGATGGGTAACAACGACCTGGTCGCCCAGGAAAAAGCGCCCTTTGTCAAATTCGTCCAAAGCGCGGTCTATCCATAACCCGGATTCGTTCCGCCAGAAAGGCCGTGATGCGGCTGATGCAGTCATTGGACGAAAGCGGTCATGCGTTACAGCGGCCCGCGCACGTTATGGAAACACCCGCTCCTGAGCCTGCGCCACTGGCTCGACAGCTTCCGGCCCGCGCCAAGACTGTAGAGTGGAAGAACGACCGGTTGGCGGGCCGCATGAAAAAACGTTCGGCACCGCCGTTCTCCCACGTGGACGCGGCGTTCCAGACGCCTTGGAACGCCGCGTTCATGCGGCAGCCGAGAGTCATTTCATGCGACGCCATCATCGCCCCCCGCAATTCACCTTTGAATTCCGCCCCCCCGGCCTTATACTGAGGCCGGTTATGAAACGCGCGCCTTTTCTGGCCGGAGCTTTTCTCGGCCTGTCACTTTTGCGCCTGCCCCTTCTCGGGCAGGACGCGGCCGCTGCCACGAACACGGAGGCAGCTTCCCCTTCCAACAGCCTGGCCGCCAGCGCCGCCGCTGTGGCGGAACAACAGGCCACCGACGAGAAATTCAAACGCCTTAGCGCCGACATCGAAAGCCTCCGCGCCGCCAACCAGGCTATTCTTGACAAATTGTCATCCCTGAAGGACGACCTCCAGCAGATTCGCGCCGAACAGGCCCGCCTCGCCGCCAGCGCCGTCTCGCGCGAAGACCTCAAGCCGCTGGCCCAACGCATCGAAGAGGTGGACAAGCAGCGGGAAGAAGACAAGAAGTTCATATCCGACGAGTTAAAAAAAACTGCCGAGCGCCTGGAAAAACTGCTTGCTTCCACAGTCGAAACGACACCCAAACCGGGCGTCAAGCCGCCCCGCGCGAGCGAACCGCCTGCGACGGACGATGGTTTCAGTTACGCCATCAAGGCGGGCGACCGGCTGCCGGACATTGTCGCCGCCTACAACGACGACTATAAGAGCAAGGGTTGGAAGAAAATCACGTTGCGGCAGGCCATGGACGCCAATCCAGGGGTGGACTGGACTCACCTCAAAGTTGGCCAGAAGATCATCATCCCCCGTCCGCCGGAGTAAGGGCCATGCAAATTACCCGCGCAGGCGAATACGGTGTCCTGGGGCTGATGAACCTCGCGCGTCGCGCTCCCGGTGAAGTCGCGATGATCGAGGAAGTCAGCCGCACCGAAAACATCCCGCGCAGTTTCCTGGCCAAGGTTTTTCAGCATCTCGTCAAGGCGGGCTTGGTGCGCTCCGCCCGCGGCGCCGGCGGCGGGTTCGTTCTCGCGCGCAAGCCGTCGCAAATCACCGTCCTTGAAATCATCGAAGCCATCGAGGGCGAAATTGTTTTTCAACGTTGCAAACTGGCCCATCCCGTTTGTGAACACGTCGGCGGCTGCGCCGTTTGCGGGCTGTTCGAGCAGGCGCAGGACGGGGTCAAGGACGTGCTGTCGCGAACAACCTTGAGCAGGCTCGTCCGCGACCAAGGCCCCGCCCTGCCGCCGCCACGTCGCACCAGCCACCGCCGCGTCTCGCCTCCGCCCGTTTTGCGCCGATGACTGAGACTCTGGCGATTTACAGTCCCACGGTGATGGATCATTTCCTGAACCCGCGCAATGTGGGCGAAATTCCCAACGCCGATGCCACCGGCGAAGCTGGCGAACCGAACTGCGGCGACACCCTCAAACTCACTCTGAAAATAGCCGATGGACGGATCGCCGAAGTCCGCTTCCGCGCCCTCGGTTGCGGCGCCGCCATCGCCAGCTCGAGCATGGCCACCGAATTGCTGAAAGGCCGAACCCTCGACGAAGCCCGCCGATTCTCCAACGAGGAAGTAGTGGCGGCGCTCGGCGGCCTGCCTCCGGCCAAGATCCAATGCTCCGTCCTCGCCGCCGAAGCGCTGCGCGCCGCGCTCACGGACTATGGTGGTAATCGCCCGTGACAGTCTCTCCGGGCAATAACAAATTACAAATTTTCAATGACCAATTTTCGATCATTCGACGGCGAAAGATTAAAAATCGGCCGTTGCCAATTTGTCATTTATAATTTGAGACGGTCCGGCATAAGCTTCACCGCCTTTGGCTGATCCGGCCGCGTATGCGCCACGTTTACCTCGACCACCAGTCCGCCACTCCCGTCCTGCCGGAGGTGCTCGCCGCCATGCAGCCGTTCTTCCGCGAGTCCTTCGGCAATCCCTCCTCGCTGCATCACCATGGTTTGTTCGCGCGCGACGCCCTGGAAAAAGCGCGCGCCCAAATCGCCGCTTTGATCCATGCGGAATCGCCCGACGAAATCATTTTCACCAGCGACGGCACCGAGGCCATGAACCTCGCCGTCAAAGGCGCCGCCCTGGCCAACCGCCGCAACGGCAATCACCTCATCCTCAGCGCCACCGAACACCCGGCCGTCCTCGCCTCGGCGCAATTTCTGGAAACGCAAGGCTTCACCTGCACCCGCGTCAAAGTGAATGCCGAAGGCATGGTTGCGCTCGCCGACGTTGGCGCCGCCATCACCGACCAGACCATTCTGATTTCCATTCATCACACCAACCATGAAATCGGCGCCATTCAACCTCTCCGCGAAATCGGAGAGTTGGCCCGCGACCGCGGCATCCTTTTTTATGTGGACGCCGAAGCCGCCGCCGGATGGCTGCCGGTGGATGTGCAGCACTGCCATGCCAGTTTCCTTTCCTTCTCCCCGCACCGATTCTACGGGCCTAAAGGCGTCGGCGTTTTATATCAAAACCACCGCGCCCGTCTCGCCCCGATTATTCAAGGCGGTGATCAGGAAAACGGACGCCGCGCCGGAGTGGAGAACGTTCCCGCCATCGTCGGCGCCGGCCTCGCCGCCGAAATCGCCCAACGCGATCTCGACGCGCGCCGGTCGCATTGCTCCCGCCTGCAAACCCGCCTTTGGGACGGCCTGCACGGCAAAATCTCGCACCTCAAGCTTAACGGTCCGGAACTCGGCCCGCACCGCCACCCCGCGAACCTGCACATCTCCGCCGAATTCATCGAAGGCGAATCCCAGCTTCTGCTCTGCGACATGCATGGCATGGCCGTCGCCAGCGGCTCAAGCTGCGTGAGCAAGTCACGGGAAATCTCGCACGTGCTGGCCGCCCTCGGATTGCCGCCCGCCCGGGCCCGCGCCAGCATCCTTCTCTCGCTCGGTGCGGATAACACCGACGACGACGTGGAGTATTTCCTCGAAACCTTCCCAAAAATTGTGGCCAAACTCCGTGCCCTCTCACCCACCTGGGCCGAATTCGAAAAGTCAACGAATCCATCGCGGCGCTGGTAAGAGGGCCGCCATGATTTGCCGCGTGTCGCGGCGTATTCCCTTTTTCCTTCCGCTTTCCCGATGAATGGCTAACCTACGCCCCTTGTATGATTTCCGACCAACGCCAGCCGCAATCCGCCCCGCCCGCCTTGGCGCTTCCGGAGATCCCGGTCAAGTATTGTTTGATGATCATGGCGGCAGTGACAGTGGGGATATTCTGGGAGGTTCTGGTGCTCCGTCCGGACGAATTCCTGTCCGATCCGCGCATGGACCTGCGCTATTTCTTTTTTCATTGGCGTTCCTTCGGATTTCACGAACTGCGGTCCGGGAATCTCCCCTTGTGGAATCCGCATTTCGCCAGCGGCGCGCCGTTTCTTGGAAATTTCCAGTCCGCCCTGCTCTATCCATTGAACGCGCTGTATCTGGTGCTGCCCCTGGCCGCCGCCACCAACTGGACCATCGCCCTGCATGTCTTTCTCGGCGGAGCGTTCGTGTTTTTCTGGATGCGGCACCGCGGTCTGCATTCCCTGGCCTGCCTGCTGGCGGGGCTGATGTTTATGTTTTGCGGCCCGCATTTTCTCCAGGTTCATGCCGGCCACCTGCCCAATCTTTGCACCCTGATCTGGGCGCCGCTGCTGTTTCTCGCCATCGACCAAATGATGGACCGCCCAGCGCTCGGCGCCGCCTTGCTCGGGACGTTTGCCACCGCCATGTCCGTATTCGCCGGCCACCCGCAATTCGTCTATTATATGGGCGTCGGCGCGGCCTTCTATTCCGGGTTCCAACTCCTCTGCGCCCGGCAACGCGGTAAAACCATCCTCGGCCTCGCCGCCATCGCTCTCGGCGGCATGGCGTTGAGCGCGGTTCAACTATTTACCGGCATGCAGGAAAGCGCCGACTCCATGCGCAGCCTGGGGATGTCATACGAATTCGCCTCCTCTTTTTCCTTTCCGCCGGAAAACTTCCTGACCGTTCTCATGCCCTGGTTTTTTGGCAACATGAAGGAGGTGGATTTGCCTTACTGGGGACGCTGGTTCCTGACGGAGAACTCGCTTTTTGTGAGCGTGATGGGATTCGTCCTCGCGCTCTACGGCGGGTTGTTGGGCAAGGCGAAAGTGCGTCGTTACTCGCGCATCATGTTGATTATCACCGTCTGGCTGGCGTTGGGCGGCTATACCCCGGTCTTTCACCTGCTTTACAATTATGTGCCGGGCTTCAACGAATTCCGCGGGATGGACAAATTCCTCTGGCTCACCGCGCTCTTCCTCTGCGCTCTCGCCGCGGTCGGATTGGACAAACTGTTGCGCGGCGGAACAGCACCCCGCTGGCTGACGCTGGGCGTGGTCGGGTTGGGCGTAGTCTTGGTCGTGCTGGCGCTTCTCCCCGGGCAATTGGGATGGTGGGTTCGCGTCGTGCGATTCGTGCCCGGGACCGGCGCCTTCACCCTGCTGTTCTCCGACTACGCCAACCCGAACTTCATCGCTCTCAGCAGCCGCAACGCGATTCGCTGCCTTCTCCATGGCGCGATGGTGCTTTTTGCCGCCGCTTCCCTTCTGAACCTGGCCAATTCCCGCCGCCTGTTGGCCTGCCTGGGCATATTGATGCTGGCGACCGCGGAACTGGTTGGATTTGCCGAAACCTCGCTCGTCACTTTTGCCTATACCCCGGTCTATTCCGCCCCGGTGCTGGACTACCTTGCGCAACATCCGGGTGATTACCGACTCATCCATTACAATCCCAATGCCGCCATGACCGCCGGGACGCGGGATCTCCAGAACGACGATCCGTCGGGGCTGCTGCGTTACGCCCGTTTCGTGGCCTTCGCCGAAGGTTACGATCTCGACACCTCGCCCTTCGGGACGCCGGGGCGAAATCTCGACACCAACGCCTTTCGCATGCTCCGGTTGCGCTACTGCTTTTCGCTGGATGAAAAAGATTGCCTGGTGACGACGAATGGCCTGCCGCAATTGCAATTGGTCAATCGTTTCCGCGTGATGACCAACTATCACGAGATTTTCTCCACTCTCACCAATCGCGATTTCAACATGGAACAGGAAGTAATTCTCGAGCGCCCGCCCGATCCGATTCCTCAACCCGCCGCCACCAACGGGAGCGTGAGACTCCTGGATTCCTCGACCGACTTTCTTGACATCGAAGCCGACGTGGGCACTCCCACCGTGCTCCTGATCACCGATGCCTACTCCAGCGGCTGGCGCGCCTTGCCGTTGCCGGGGAGCGCGCAATCCCACTACGATGTCATGCCGGCCAACTACTGTTTGCGGGCCGTTCCGTTGGCCGCCGGCCATCACCGTTTTCGCGTCGAATACTCCCCGTCCGCCTACCGCATCGGCAAAGTCATTTCGCTCAGCGCCCTCGGCGTGTTCCTCGCCCTCTCCGCCCTGGTCGTCGTGAACCAACCCGCCAAGGCAACCGCGCCTCAAGGACGCCCATGAGAATTACCGCCACCACAATCGCTTTCGCGCTGGTCCTGCTGCTTTCCGCCTGCGCCTCGCGTCCGTCCGCCCGGACGAATTGGTTGCGCGACGACACCTCCATCGCCTTGCGCGACGGGACCAACATTGTCTGGCGTTTCAATTTCGATCCCAAACGGGGCAAACCGTTCTTTCACCCCTTGACCGTGGCCGGCGGCCCTTCCTTCACCAGTTTCAAACCGGACGACCATCCGTGGCATTACGGCCTTTGGTTCTCCTGGAAATATGTTTACCCGCCCGATTCCGCCGAGCACGTCAACTATTGGGAAGAGGACACCAACACCGGCCTGGCGCAGGGCCGAACCTTGTGGGACGCACCCGCCATCGAGACCAAACCGAACGGCGCGGCCACCATTCATCTCCAATTGCGTTACGTCGCGCCATCCCAACACCTTGACATGACAGAGAATCGCGAAATCGAGGTGAGCGCGCCGCGGCCGGATGGATCTTACCAGATCCATTGGCGCGCGCATTTTGCGGTCGGGGATCGCGCCCTGGTCCTCGATCGAACTCCCCTCCTCGGCGAACCTCGCGGGCAGTCGAACGGCGGCTACGGCGGTTTCGCCCTTCGCATGCCCGGTCCGCCCGTGACCATCTCCATGCTTTCGACCGCCGGCCCGCTCACCAATTTCGTTTCGGACCGCGCCCGTCCCAACGCCGCCGCCACCGCCTTCAATTACCTCGACGGCGATAAAGTCGTGGGTGGTGTGGCCCTCATTCCCGAACCGCCCATCGCGGGTCCCGATGCGCCCTGGTACCTGGTCAACAACGTCACCTATCGTCTGGCCTGCGCCGCCATCCTCCAACCCAAACCCATCCACCACGCCGCCGGCGACCAGTTCGACCTTAACTACACCGTCGTTCTCCGCGAAAAGCCATGGACCGTAAGAGACTTGCAAGCCGCCGTCCGCAATGTCCCGTGACTCGTAGCGGCGTTCGGCAGAACGCCGCCATTCCTTCCCATTTCCCATCGAGTGCCCCGGCATCTCGCCCGTCCACACCTTTTTTTCCGGCTACGAAAACAAAACCTTGCCGGGGTTTGGCGCGGCCCCTATCTTGCACTTGAATTTGCCAGGGCCCATGGAATGTGGACTTACGAACCCCGCCAGGGCAGGAATGCAGCAACGGCAGTTTGCTCCGCATCCGCCGTGGTCGCCCTGGCATTTTCTCCATTGCGGACTGCGGACTGCGGACTGAAAGAAAAACACCGGCGACGACCGTGTTTTTTTTATCCGCAATCCGCAGTCCGCAATCCAAAAAGATGTCTTACCAAGTCATAGCGCGCAAATACCGCCCGCAGCGGTTTGAGGATGTCGTGGGCCAGGAACACGTCACCCAGACCCTGGCCAACGCGATCTCGCGCAAACGCATCGCCCACGCCTATCTCTTCGTCGGACCGCGCGGCACGGGCAAGACCACCATCGCCCGCATCTTTGCCAAATGCCTCAATTGCACCGGCGGGCCCCGCGTGGACTTTGCCGACGACGACCCGAGTGTGCGCGAAATCACCGACGGGCGCTCGCTTGATGTCCTGGAAATTGACGGCGCCAGCAACAACGGCGTGGAACAGGTCCGCGAACTGCGCGAGACCTGCAAGTACGCCCCCGCCAAGTCGCCCTTCAAGATTTATATTATTGACGAAGTCCACATGCTCAGCACCTCCGCCTTCAATGCCCTCTTGAAGACGCTGGAGGAGCCGCCCGCGCACGTCAAATTCCTCTTTGCCACGACCGAGCCGGAAAAGATGCTGGCCACCATTCTCTCGCGCTGCCAGCGGTTTGATCTCCGGCGCATTCCCTCGGGCTTGATCGTCAAGCAATTGCGGCATATCGCCACCAAGGAAGGCGTCAAAATCGACGACGACGCCCTCCAGGCCATCGCCCGCGGGGCCGACGGCGGCATGCGCGACGCCGAATCGGCCCTGGACCAGCTCATCAGTTTTTGCGGAGCGGAGATCGTCGAATCCGATGTTCTCTCGATGTTCGGTCTGGCGGCGCACGGGCAGATTCTGGCGCTGACCGACGCCATCCTCAGCGGCGAAACCGAGACGGCCCTGCGCCTGTTGCACGAACTGGCCGAACAAGGCAAGGATTTGGGTCGGCTCGTGACCGAATTGCTCCAGCATTTCCGCAATCTGCTGATTTTTCAGGTTTCGCGCGGCGAACTGGCCTTGATCGAAGTCTCCGAAACCGAGGCCGCCGCGCTGGCCAAACAGGCCGGCCGCCTGAGCAGCGACGCCCTCACCCGCACGATGGAGGTCCTGACCGAGTGCGATTCACGGGTGCGCGACACCGCTTCGCGCAAAATTTTGCTCGAAGTAACCGTGCTGAAGATGATCGAGTCCCGCGACGCGGTTAGTATTGACACAGTTTTGAAGCAGTTGCAGCAACTGCGCTCGGAAGCCGGCGGAACTTTGCCGCGCCCGGCGGGCGCACCCAAGCCCGCCGCTGCTCCGGCTCCCGCGTCCTCTCCGCCGCCGTCGGCCGCGCGCGCGCCCATCCCCGTTGCGGCGCCGCCGCCCCCCGCCGTACCGCTCTCCGGCGAATTGGCGCAACTCTGGCCCCGCCTGGTCGAGGCCGTTGGTCACGCCAGCCCGTTTATCCGCACCTACTTTCTCGAGGCGCACCCGGTTTCCCTGGCGAAAAATTTATTGACGATTGGGTTCGATCCCGAGTTCGCCGACCACCTTTCCCTGGTGGACAATTCGCGCAACCACGCTCTGGTGCAAACCAAGCTGGCGGAATTGGGCCTTCCCGGTGTCCAGGTGAAATTCGTCAAGGCGGACGCCCCTCGGCTCACTGCGCCTGCTCCGGCCCCGCCGCCACCCCCCGTCGCGGCGGTCGTTCCGGTGGTGCTGCCAGCGGTGGCGCCGAGCGCGCCCGCGGTGAAACCGCCTCCGCCGAGCCCGCCGCCCGCCGCGTCCGCGAAAGGTGATTTCAAGAATGATCCTCTGGTGCAAAAAGCCCTGGAGGTTTTCAAAGGGCAGATTGTAGATGTCCGATCCTAATCCCATTACGATATGTCAAGCATTGGAAAATTGATGAAGCAGGCTGCGCGTATGCAGCAGCAGATCCAGGAAACCCAGGCCAGCCTGGTCTCGCGCACGGTGGAAACCACCAGCGGCGGCGGCGCGGTCAAGGTGGTGGCGCGGTGCGACGGCACGGTGGTCTCCATCAAAATCAGCCCGCAGGCCGTCAACCCCGCGGATGTACCCTTTTTGGAGGACTTGGTTTTGTCAGCCGTCAACAGCGCCCTCGACGAAGCCAAAAAAGTTTCCAACGCCGAAATGGGCAAAGCCACCCAGGGCTTCAACCTTCCCGGAATGTAATTCCCAAATCCCGGTAGCGGCGCCCCGCCAGAGCGCCGCCCTCTTTTCCGACTTAACGGCACATGATCAAAAAAGACTGTCAATGCTCGTATATTGTCAAAAGCCTGCTGAATGCTTCTCCCTGAACCCATCACCGCGCTCGCCGCCGCCCTGGGCCGGTTGCCGGGCATTGGCCCGCGTTCCGCCGAACGCCTCGCGCTTTACGTGGCGCAGACGGAAACCCAGGCCGTGCGCCAGTTGGCCGAAGCCCTGGTCAACGCCCGGGAGAAAATCCGGGCCTGCGCTGTTTGCGGCGCGCTGACGGAGCACGATCCGTGTTTGATCTGTTCCGATCACCGCCGCGACGCCGCTTCCATCTGTGTGGTGGAACGCCCGGTCGATATTTTTTCGCTCGAAAAGGCCGGAGTTTTTCGAGGGAAATACCATGTTCTCGGCGGCAAAATTTCTCCGCTCAACGGCGTCGAACCGGAAGACCTGCGCATCGGCCAACTCGAAGCCCGCCTCGGCGGAGAAGTGAAGGAGGTCATCCTCGCCCTGAGCACCGATGTGGAGGGCGACGCCACCAGCTTTTACCTCGCGCGCCGGCTGAACGGCAAGGGCGCAAAAATCTCGCGCCTGGCCTACGGCCTGCCGGCGGGGAGCGGATTGGAATTCGCGGACGAAATCACCCTGGGCCGGGCCCTCGAAGGCCGGCGCGATCTTTGAACACTTGAACCCATGAGCCCTCCCGCCGTCGTCGTTTTTGATCTTGGAAAAGTCCTGGTGGACTTTGATTACAGCATCGCCGCCCGCACGCTCGGGCGCCTCTCGAAAATTCGGCCGGCGGACCTGCAATACCTGCTCTGCCAGTCGCCTCTGCTTTGTCAGTACGAAAGAGGAGAAATCAACACCGGACAGTTTCACCGCGAGGTCTGCGCCACCGCCGGCTTCGAGATGACCGAGCGGGAATTTGCCACCAGTTTCGGGGACATTTTTTCGGAGATCGAGCCGATGACCGCGCTGCATCGCACCCTGCGCGCCGCCGGCATTCCCACCTGGATTTTTTCCAACACCAACGAAATTGCCGCCCGCCACATCCGCCGCCGCTTCCCGTTCTTCGCGAATTTTGACGGCTATGTGCTGTCATACGAACACGGCGCCATGAAACCGACTCCGAAGATCTATGAGGTGGTCGAGCGCCAAACCGCCCGTCGCGGCAGCGAGATTCTTTATCTGGATGACCGCGCGGAAAACGTCGCCGCCGGACGGGAGCGCGGCTGGCGCACGATCCTGCACGAGACACCGGAGAAAACCCGCGCGCTGGTCGGATTGATGGGGCTGCCGACGATAATAACGCTGCCGACGAAGTGATTTCGCCGGCAGGGCGGCGCCAGGTCTTTCCAGCGGAATCCAAACAAGGCCGGGAATTGGAAGCCCAAAGACTTGCGTCTTTCCAAAGTAAGGCTAGCCTTACCAGATGATTGCCAAAGTCTCAGTTAAAGGCCAGACGGTCATCCCGGAAGCCATCCGCGAAATGGCACGGATCAGGCCCGGCGACCAGTTGGACGTCGGCTATTGCGGCGGGCTGATCGTCATGCGCAAGCGCCAGTCTCTCACCCCGGCGCGGGTGCGGGCGCTGCTGGCGGGGGGCCGCGGCCTGCCGGAATTGACGGCCAAGGATGAAACGGCCGTGTCGGCCGCCGTGCAACGGGTCCGTCGCCGCCTCAAGGCGTGAGAGTTGTATTCGACACCAACGTCGTTGCCAGCGCCAGTTTTTGGCGGGGTGCGCCGTTTGACTGCCTGGTGGCCTGGGCGCAAGGCCGGTGCGTGGCCGTGGTCAGTTCTCCCCTGCTGGTCGAGTACCATGAGACCGTTGCGGAGCTTCGATTGGACTATCCTGGCCGTCACTGCGTGGAATGGGTGGAAGCGCTGACCGAATCCGCCGAACTGGTTTTCCCCGTCGAACGCGCCACCGGCGCCACGCCGGATCCCGACGATGAAATGATTTTGGAATGCGCGCTGGCCGGGGAAGCCGGCTTCATCGTGAGCGGCGACAGAAAGCATCTGCTGGCGTTGCGGCAATTTCGGGACATCCCGATTATCAGTCCAGCGGAATTTCTGCGGCGCAACAAGACTGCATTATAGATCGGGAAAGCGGCTATCCTACCCGTTCGCTTTTTGGTGAGTTATTCGCGAGACTACGGTGAAGTGTTGCTCTTGTAATTCTCGTCCAATTCCAGGCGGAGATAATCATAAACGACGCCGGTGGTCACATCCCCGGCCGGAACCGTCAGTTTTATCTCGTTTTCGCCCGCCTTCAAGAAGGCCGCGTCAAACATTAGATCGCGCTCCTGCCAGACGCTCTTGTCGGTGTTGTAGCGCAGGGCATTGCTGGCGGCGGGTTGAATGGTTCCCGCTTCCTTGCCGTTGACGGCGACTTGAAGTCCGCCGTTGCCATCCGCGCCCGCCAGCGCCACCCGCAAGGCGGCCCGCCCGCCTGCGGGCGTCTTGTCCATGTTAAACTTGACCGTCCAGGTGGTGGCCCGGCCCCGGCCAATCTCGTTCCAGTCGTTTGTCCCCTGCACTTTCACCCAGCCGAAACGCTGGTTCAACGGATCTTTGGCGTCGGGATTCTTCCAGGCAACCGACAACGCATGAGGCACCTGTTCAAAGAACCAGTCCTTGTGATAATCGCTCTTGCCGACGGTGTAGGTGATGTCGTTCGGGAACAACTCGCCGTAACGCAGGCCCCAGCCCCACAACCAGTAATTCGAGCCGTCGCCCTTGTAAAATTTGCCGCCGGTCCGGTCGGGATAACCGATTTCCCACACCTGCTTCCCGTAACGCACCGGTTTCCACTCAATCTTCCCCAGGTCCAGCGGTTTTCCAGCTTCGACCGTGATATTGGTTTGCGCGAACTCACCCAGCACTCCGTCCGCAAAAGCGTGTAGCGTATAGGTGCCGGGCCGGACATTAGGGATGGTGAACTTGCCGTTTTCGCTGCCGTCATTCCAAAATTGATAAAACTTGGCGTCATGCGCCCAGTCAACAACACCGCCGCGACCGCCAAAACCGCCGCGCGCCGCGCCGCCCCGGACGGGCGCATTCGTGCCCGCCGCGGCGCCGCGAGGAGCACCGCCACGCCGCCCTCCTCCGCCACCACCGCCGCCCGCGTAGTCCGGATGCGCCAAGCCGACCGTGAGATGCACCAGTTTCTTGGTTGTCGCCTGCGGATCATTCAGCACGAGTTGCCCGGTCACGGTTCCGCGTTCATCCTGGTGCGGATAATCCACGCCACTCACCCAATCATAGGGCCAGCGCGCTTTTTCGACTTTCGCCTGTTTAAGAGCGTCCTGCCACAGCGCGGTGGCGTTTTCCTTCCATGCGTCCGGCACCGTGGGATTGCCGGCCGTCGCCGCCAGCGTGGCGAGTTCCGAGTCGGAAGCGGTTTTGGGCATGGAAAGCGCGTTGCAATAGACGAAAATCGGCCCGATGACCTTGCTCCAGTTTTCTCCGGCGCTGAGGTTGCAGCTCGCGCCGCCGCCGTAATGCGTTCCCCGCCAGTAGTCAAGTATAATCGGATCGGGGTTGTCATTGGCATCCAGATGACAGACCAGCTCCTGCTTGGACGCGCCCCCGCTCAAATACTCGATGGTGGGATTGATGAACCAAACCCCGACGTGGTTCTTCGTGCTCGACCAGCCGAAGGCCGGGATCTTGTATTGCACCGCCGTGTAACTGTATTTGTGCTCGACCGAATTCTTGTAATAGCCCGTGCTCAAAATTCGCTGCTCTTTGGCGTGAATGACAATGCCCGTGCCCCAATCCTGCGGCGTGCATTCGAGCATGTTCCGGTCGGCATCCACCGAAATCCAGTCGAAGGCCTTGTTCAACTTGGTGATGTAGCGGCTTTCGCCGACGCCCATCGCGCCGTAATTGGTCGGATGCGAAAAAATGGCGTAGACGTAAATGCCGCTCTCGCCCCGGCCCATGGCGTAGCGAACTTCGATGTTGCAATAGGTGCCGCCACCGGGCGCGCCGGGTGTCAACATCACCGTGCCGCCGGTGACGCCTTTGACCGCGACCTCCGCGCGCGCGCCGCCGTTTTTGGCCGGGTCAATCGTGATCGTCTGGGTCAGCTCCGGCGCGTCCTGGGGCGTTTCCTCCCAGTAACCGCCGCCGCCCTGGGTTTCGAGTCCGTGATAAAGCAGCGAGGACATGTTCCCGCTGGTCTTGCTGATCGTCGCCTTGACGATGCCGTTGTCGAGCGTCCAGGCGCGGCCATTGTCGGTGACCGTGACGGGGGCGTTGACCTCCGGCCTGGCGACCGCCGGGGCCGCATCAGGCCCGCGCAATCCGGGGGCCGTACAGGATGTAAAAACGCAAAGTGACGCAAGCAGGCAGAGCAGGCGCTCAAACGGGCGAGTTTTCATGGGAAAGATTAAATCCACCCATTGACCGCATAGCAACAACTTAGTCAGTCTCCACTCGCAGGATAATGATCTTCGGAGCTCTATTCCGCCGCAAAAATGCGGTGTTCCGCAGGCCTTGGAGCGCCGCATTCATGCGGCAGAGAAGAATTCTGTCCGGCGCCATGTTGAGAATTCCACAAGTGTCTGGACTTGCCGTTACGACCGGCCTTGGTATTTTCCCTTCATGCGACGACTCCTTGCCTGGCTCCCGGCTCTGTGCCTGCTTCTCATCGCGGCGGGCGCGCTCGAAGCGTCCGACGGCAAGGTGATCAAGGCGCTGCCGGAATTCCTCGATGACAAAGGGCATTCCGCGCTCTCTCCCAGTCTTTACGAGCGCGACGCCTATCAGGCCTATCTGCGCCATCATCCCCTTGAACGAAAGGCCCTGCAACTGGCCGTGCAATGGAAGGCGTCCGGAGTCAACTGGAACAACGTCAAATTGCGCGCCGAATTGCGCGGCGTTTACAGCAATAATGTTTCCAATCTGGTATTGTGGACGCCCGTCAAGAAGAACGGAATGTTCAGCAGTTGGACCGATTTCAAGATTGAAGG
>Ga0302320_10012893_pt1 | contig 17498 bp, 13 predicted proteins | sample Bog_T0_3_FD_202130 | JGI IMG/M metagenome (GOLD analysis project Ga0302320, IMG submission 202130) | Peat permafrost microbial communities from Stordalen Mire near Abisko, Sweden - Bog_T0_3 | ecosystem: Environmental > Terrestrial > Soil > Wetlands > Peat | place: Sweden: Abisko, Stordalen Mire...
TTACGTGGAATCATTTCTGATGTCAACCTATCTGCTTGACAAAATTTTCTTGCAATTAAAGTAACTTTAAAGATAAACAGTGCGTCAAAAAGGAATTCTATGAAAATAAGTTTTGTTTCAATGGGTCTTGCAACAATTTTTATGGTTTTAAGTCATTCGGCACTTGCAGGCAAAGGAAAGAAATATACGCCTGTCGTTCGAGCGGGATACAATGGACATAAAATGCCCCAGCCACGAGCCAAAGAGGGAGCTTATTTTTTTCATCGTCAGAACCAACAATGTGAAAACACCTATGGAATTCCAGGTTATAACCTGCACGGATGGATACCCTGCACGGATTTTCGATTTCGACGTCTTGACGGACTTAATCAGCCCGCACTTCAGCTCACTGGAAGTAATTTTGAGGGGAGATCTTTTAAAAATATCGTGTTTAATCATGTCAACCTGTCATTCGCTAACTTAACAAACACCACCATTACGAATTCCATATTCGATGGCGCCGTTTTGACCGGGACTGACCTCAGAGGTGCACAGCTGGATCGGGTCCATTTTCATGGAAAAATGGTTCTAAAAGGTGCAATTATAGACAACTCAACGAGTACGCAGAATGTGACTGTCGAAACACACGATAATGACAATCCGATTGAAAAAATCGAATTCACAAGAGATTTCGCGTTTTTAAACGACATGATTTATGTAGATATAGCTCACTCAAAGATAGCTGAATTTGAAGTTCAGGGTGGTACCATCCAAAAAATTCGCTGGAACCCAGCTACCAATTATTACTATGTGACATTGAACTTACAGGGAAGACCTATGCACGCGGAAGTAAGAAATCCAGCCATTGCTCACCAGGCGAACGCCTTTCTATTAGATCAGGAACCCAAAAAAGTCATTGCGGGAATTCGAAGAGAACAAGAAAAAAATATTCTTGTTTTTCTCAAGCCCTTATACTGACCTTCCGTTTTTTTTGCAAAAACACACCAAGAATAGCTCTTAGAGCCTGTTTTAAAAGAGATTCACATAAAGGCTAAGTTAAAATTCAAGAACGGAATTTTCACATTTGACTCAGCAATTTCCTCTTCTGTTGCATCTCGGGTATCTGTTGCTTCGATCTCGAAGGTCAAGTCCTGGCCTGCAAGGGGATGATTTCCATCTAGCATCACCGTATGGGTAAAAGTTTGAATCACCCGAAAAATGCGCATCTCACCATCATTTGCCTGCGTGAGAATCTGATTTCCCACCTGAAGAGTCTCACCCTGTACAATCCCTTTTCGGGAGACGCGAATCACCAAATCCGGATCATAAAATCCGTAAGCTTGTTCAGCAGATAGAGCAATTTTCCGCCTTTCTCCCGTTCGGAGGTTTTCCAAACCTTTTGCAAGCCCTGAAAGCAACTTCCCTTGCCCCTCCGAGCATGTCAATACGCCATGATTATAGGTAGAACTGATTACCTTACCCACCCTGTCCTTCAACACACAATGAAACGAGACCACCTGAGCTTTTACCATCCCGAGGCCACTATAGCTGAGCACTCTCAAAAGACCAGTTAGAAGTTTCTAAATCCGAAAGTTCATGCTATGTAGGGGGCAGTAGTAACTAATGCTTCTTTCGAGTCTGCGGGCATAGTGCCCATAACCTCTTAAGTGGCTGCCATCCTTTAGGAGGATCTTATGGGAAAAAAACTTTATGTTGGCAATTTGCCATTTTCAGCAACCGATCAGATTTTATCTGACACTTTTGCCCAATGCGGAACAGTGGAATCAGCAAAGATTATCACTGACCGTGACACCGGCCGCAGCAAGGGCTTTGGTTTCGTCGAAATGTCCACAGAAGAAGAAGCTCAGCTAGCTATTAGCAAATTCAATGGTGTGGATTATGACGGTCGTCCTATGACCGTAAACGAAGCGAAACCCATGGTTCCTCGTGAAAACCGAGGCGGCGGTGGAGGAGGCTTCGGCGGTGGAAACCGTGATCGCGGAAGTCGCGGAGGTTTCGGCGGCGGACGCGGAAATCGCTGGTAATTGCCAAAATGATTTTAGTTTAGAGTTAACCCAGGGGTCACTTGCTCCTGGGTTTTTTTTGAATCAAGGGGCCCCACCCCTTCATCTGAGAGTGATCAACGTCTACCCCCCCTCATTTAACAAGTTGACCCAAAGCAACTAGAGAAAAAGCGTCACCCTTTTGATTTTTCTCTTTTCTATCAGGTACTTTCCGATAAACTGATTATCCCTATGATGACCGTTGGACTCGATGCCTTGTCGTTTGATATTCCCCAGAACTATATCAATTTGATTGATCTTGCTCAAGCTCGAGGAGTCGATCCAGGAAAATACACTTCTGGACTCGGCCAAAGAGAGATGGCGGTCAGCTCCCCGTGTGAAGACCCAGTGACTCTGGCTGCAGGTGCTGGCAGGCGGGCATTAAGAAATTTTGACATCGATCCCAATCAAATTGGATTGGTCATTGTAGGTACAGAAACGGGAATTGATCATAGTAAGCCTGTTTCCATTTATGTCCACGAACTCCTAGGTCTTCCCCAATATTGCCGAGCTTTTGAAGTCAAACACGCCTGTTATGGAGCTATGGCAGGACTTTCCATGGCGACCCACTGGATTCAATCCGGTAAGGCCAAGGGAAGAGCTGCCCTGGTGATCGCAAGCGACATTGCTCGCTACGGCCTGAACTCCGCTGGAGAACCCACTCAGGGAGCGGGGGCTGTTGCCATGATTATTTCTGAAAACCCCAGACTCCTCGAATTTGATGTCCGCAATGAGGGCTATTACTCCAAACAAGTCATGGATTTCTGGCGCCCCAACTACAGCAAAGAAGCGGTGGTAGATGGCCATTACTCTATTTCTTGCTACTTAGAGGCTCTCACGGGTTCTTATCAAACCTATAAACAGAATTTTATTAGCTCGTCTTCTTACTTAGGTCACTCGGGGCACTCAGGCGCTCGCTTTCTGGACCGTTTTGCTGCCTGCCTGTACCATGTACCCTTTGTCAAGATGGCTCAGAAGGCCCACCAGAGGCTTTTAGAAGCTGACGCTTGTATTGCGTTTGAAAAGGGATCCCCTCAAATGCAAGCTGCCGTTTCAGATTTTCTAGCCAGAGTGTCCCCGTCCCTGGAACTCAATGCTCGAGTAGGAAACATTTATACAGGATCTCTCTTCCTTTCACTTTTGAATTTTTTAGAAGATCATAGTGATCTTGCCACTGGTTCGCCGATCAGCCTTTTTGGATACGGAAGCGGTTGTGCTGCTGAATTTATGAGCGCAGTCGTACTAGAAGGTGCTTCTTCTTTAATGAAGCAGCATTCTTTTCGTAAAATCCTGAGCCATCGCAAACAAATCGATATCCCTACTTATGAAAAACTGATACTTGCCTCAGCCCAAGCGGATCTCAACAATACGGAGGTCTGCAAACCAGAACTCTGGAATATTCAAAACCCGATCCTCTACCTAGGCACTCGGGACCATAAACGACAGTACACCACTTCCAGTAGTAGTTAGGTTACCCAGGTACCATGAAGAAACTTCCAGGCCATCCATCCTTGAGTTGCAGCTGCCAAAAGATATCCTAAAAGTAGCAGGGACTTGATTCTCACACTCATGGTTTTAACCAGATCAAAGTCACGTTCATGCAACACCCAGGTTAAACATAAAACTAACAGTGCAAAAATAGGCAAAGTATAACGAATCATTCCATCCATTTCAGAATCAGCTCTTGCAGCCATGGCCAAATACAAAAGTCCACCTGCTATAGAATATAGGCCAAAATGGTTTTTTACATTTCGATCTATTTTTAGAGAAATGCCGATCAGAAAAACTGTCCAGGGTACAGCCGTTCGACTGACAGAAATGATGGTATTTTCAAAAAAATAACGCGGAACATAATTAAATGGGTTCACAAACGCAAAATAGTTCGCTCTTTGAGCCAACATGGCACTGACTCTGAAATAGAGGTTCCATTCGCCAAATTGAATCTGACAAAAAACAAAAAAACAGATCAGCCCCATCGCCGCAACTGCAGAAATCAGGATTGCCTGTGGGATTTTTCGCCGAGCCATTCCTAAGACTTGAAAAACAGGATAAACTGCAATCGGAAATCCAGGAAGACGCGTGGCTGTGCAGACAAATCCATGGACACAGGAAAAAATACCTGAACTCCACTTGGGCTGTCTGAGCCAGCGGTGAAACCAATAAATAAATCCCATCATCGAAGCCATGAAAAGGGACTCCGTATACCCGACCACCATGTAAAACGCAGCAGGATGAAATGCCACGGTAACAGCAGAAAACAAAGCCACCCTTCTGGATAAACCCAATTCTAAGAGCATGGAGAGAAAATAGACCCAAAAAACAAAAGCCGACAATTGGGCGGATAAGGGCACCACAAATTCTGGTCTAATCGATAGCAGGCTTTGCACCGATCGAACCAAAAGCGGAAAAGCAGGAGGAGTCGTCACATTGACTCGGTAATGGTGAATATCGTCCCCAACCAAAGGAGTACTGGGCACATGATACCCATGATTTGCAATTTCATAAAATCGAAGGCTATCCCAATTGTTAAATCGAAGATAACCGGTGGTAAAAATATTGTCTCCAGGAGAAGTATCCCAATCTGGCAGAACAGCAATCCGATAAAACCGATCGGCAGGAACTGCTTCTTTGGGAGCAAAAATCCAGGTATAGCCCACCTGAGCTAAACAAAAACAAACTGCACTCACCATCGTCCAAACCCAAGAGGAGGCAATCTTCGGGCAGCTCGCATGATTCATAGAGTTGAAGATAATGTTTTTGGATCGGAAATCCAAATCTTTACGATCCAAAAACAGGATCTTCCACTCGAATCCTCTCCACAAATGTGTTCGCATTCCACCTCTGGAATTTCTGCTTGACTCTACTCTAGTTCCCGATCATATCAGGGTGATGAACTTCACTCACTCTTTACTCAGCAACATCTCTGACAAGCACCTTCTGAAACACGCCTTTTACCAAGCTTGGAATGAAGGAAATATTCCAGTAGAGACTTTGCGACTGTACGCTGAACAATACTTTCAGCATGTCAAAGCCTTCCCTCGCTACGTGAGCGCAACCCATTCTCACTGTGATCAAATCAAAGCAAGGCAAGTGTTGTTAGATAATTTGATTGATGAAGAAAAAGGGGAAGAAAATCATCCTGAACTTTGGTTGAGATTTGCAGAAGGGATAGGCACCTCTCGGAGCCGCGCTGAAACTGCTGAGTCTCTGCCTGAAACAAAAGAATTAGTGGACACTTTCATGAATCTCTCTGGAAGTTCTTATGCCGCAGGTCTAGGTGCATTATTCGCTTATGAAAACCAAGTTCCAGAAATTGCTCAATTTAAAATTGAGGCTTTGAAAAAACATTACGACATCGAAGAACAGTCTACGGCCCTGTCCTTTTTTAAAGTTCACCTTCAAACGGATATTTACCACAGGCAAGCTCTGGGGCATCTGCTAGATGAGCTATCTGCTGAGGATCAGCAAGTTGCACAAAAGGCAGCACGAGTTGCAGCCGACCAGCTTTGGAAGTTTTTAGATGGCATTTACCGAACCATGTGCCTTTAGTTCTATTGCTCTTCACCGACTCAGACTTACTGCACACTTAGGATGTGGGCAGGATGAAAGACAAGCTTTGCAGTGGGTTTTTTTTGATCTCAAATTGAAATTTTTATCCCTTCCTCAAGGGTGCATCAGCGATGAACTCAGTGGAACGGTTTGCTACGATCAGCTCAGCCAAGCCATCCAACAAGTCTGTGCCAGTACTCAATTTCATCTCCTGGAAAATCTGGGCTGGAAAGTTTTTGCTGCCGTTAAAGAAATTTTGCCCCCACAAACCCAACTTTGGATTCGTGTCACGAAAGAAAAGCCTCCGATACCGCAGCTACAAGACGGGGCAAGCTTTGCTATTGGGGATTGGAGCGAGGTTTAGGATTTCTCATGGTAGTCTTAGGTTTAGGGAGTAACTGCGGCAATCGAATGGAGCATTTGAGAAAAGCCCTACAGCACCTGGAACTTCAAATCCTTGCCACATCACCCATTTATGAGTCCGATGCTTTACTACCCGAGGGAGCACCTCAAAGTTGGAATCAACCTTATTTAAACCTCAACGTCCTTTGTAAAACTCACTTAGCTCCACCCGAACTTTTGAGACACGTTCAGGCTGTTGAGAAAAAACTCGGCAGACAGGATCGAAAGAAATGGGCCCCTAGGCAAATCGATATTGATATTTTAGCGATGGATTTATTACACTTTGAATCTCCTGAGTTAACCATTCCCCATCCTGGTCTTTTAGAGCGACCTTTTGCCCTTTTACCCTTAGTCGATTTACTTCCCTACTGGAAATGGCCGAAAGCTGGACCACAATTTGGAATGGAATTATTTAAATTGGTTTCACAGTGGCGCCACCGGGCCATTGAACAAGTTCCTTTTAGAACCCGCAGGTCTCAATACTGTCTGACTGAATATATGGGTATTTTAAACCTGACTCCCGACTCATTTTCGGACGGTGGGATGTACCAGGATCCAGCCCACTCTCTGAACCACGCTTTGAAGCTCTTTCATCAGGGAGCCAGCGTTTTGGACTTAGGGGCAGAATCCACCCGCCCGGGCGCGGTTCCAGTCCCCCCAGAAAAAGAATGGGCACGTTTGGAGCCTACCCTCAAGTCTTTGCAATTGGAATTCTCAAAACTGGATTCCCCCCCTCAAATCAGTATAGATACTCGACATGCAGAGGTGGCTTCCAAAGCCATTCAAGCAGGTGCAAATTGGATTAATGACGTGATGGGCTTTGAAAACCCTAGAATGCAAGAAGCAGTTGCAGACTTTCCTGTAGATCTTGTCGTCATGCACAGCCTGTCCATCCCCCCCTCTTGGAGTTCGGTTCTCAGTGATGATAGTGATCCTATTGCTCAGCTACTGGAATGGGGCTCAGAGCGTATTGCCAAGCTTGCTCAAAACGGCATTGCACGTGATCGCATTATTTTTGATCCCGGCATTGGCTTTGGAAAAACAGCTAGCCAATCTTGGGAAATCCTCAGAAGAGCCCAAGAGCTTCATAGCCTTGGAGTCAGAATCCTGATTGGGCACTCCAGAAAATCTTTTTTTTCTCATCGATCAGAGGGAAACCCCGTCCCGACATTCTCTCACCCCGGACTTCAGTCCGGGAGTTCTATTACGCAACAATCTTTTGTAGATCGAGACCTAGAGACTCTCGTTATTTCTTTGGACCTTGCTGCAAAAGGGATCCAGTTTATTCGAATCCATAATATGGAAATCCACCAGCGTGCCATGAAAGCGTGGACCCAAACCCATGGGATCGCCCAGTGCAGCCACTAACCTATTCTCAAACGGTCCAAAGCTTAGAAAATCGTGGTGTTATGCCCGATCGCCCTCCTAGCCTTGAACCGATGCAAAGGGGGCTTACTCGAATTCTAGGAAAAGAGAGCTCTGATCGTCTTCGAGGTGTTTCCATAAACCCCAAGAAGGTCGTTCTCGTTGCAGGAACCAATGGAAAAGGTAGCACCTGTGCCACGCTCGAAACACTCTTACTTGCGTCTGGTCAAACCGTTGGACTGTACACTTCCCCACACCTCATGGAACCCACCGAAAGAATTCGGATCAATGGAAAAGATATTCTGAAACAAATTTTTTGTGATCTCTATCGCGACATTGCAGAAAAAACGATGGACTTAAACTTGAGCCACTTTGAAGTCTTAACTCTCATGGCCGTAAGTGCTTTTTTTTTAGGGCAATTTTATCCCCCGGTGAGCTGGGCTATTTTTGAAGTGGGACTTGGGGGCACCTGGGATGCCACCAACGCCATTCCTCACCAAACCTGTGTCATCACCCCCTTAGGGTTAGATCATCAAAATCTCTTAGGGAACTCTCTACTAGAAATCTCTAAAAATAAGTTTGGAATTATTTCTAAAAAAAATACAGTTATCCATACTGTTCTTCCTAAGGAAGTCCAACCGCTGGCTGACAAAATAAAAACGGACACAGAAAGCCAGTGGATTGAAAGTGCCCCGTTTCAACTCAAGGTAGACACACAATTCGAAGAACCCCTCTTTGAAATACAAACTCCCTGGGGAACTGCCCCACTGGCTCTCGTTGGAGAAAGAGGCGCGCAAAATACTGCGACCGCCTTAACTGCTTTTCACCAAATGGGCTTTGATCCATCCCAGGTGCTTTCTTCACTTGCTCAGGTAAACTGGCCAGGGAGAATGCAAAAAGTGGATCGCTCTGACTTCAAATGTCCCATCTATTTTTCAGGTGACCACAATCCTCATGGAGTGCAAAGCCTGATAAAGCTATTGAAATACTATTCTTACGAAAACCTTTGGATTCTTGCTGGCGTGGGAAAAGAAAAAAATCTCGATGGAATCTTAGAGCCCCTATTTGAATGTGAACGAAGCCACGTTTTACTCACTCAAACCCCATTTCGAGGAAGAACCATCCAAGACTACGGCGCCTGGTTAGAAAAAGCTCACTCGGCTTACCAGAGTCCTCTGGATGCACTTCAAACCATCAGAACCTTAGCCAAACCCAAAGATAAAATCCTGGTAACAGGATCCCTCTATTTAGTGGGGTTCGTTATGGCTGCTAATTAAGAGTGCCCGGTGTATTTTTACGAAAGAACAGACATTGTGTCTTTCACAACTTTCGCCATCCTGGCTGTTGTGAATCTTTCGTAAAAATACACCGGGCACTCCTTCAGATCACTAAGGAAGCAATTCCCAGCATCAAATTCACGAAGTTCTCGCTGCCAGGAGGCAAAAGAGCGAGTAAAAACAGGATGTTTGTCTTCGTGAATTTGATGCTGGGAATTGCTGTCTAATAGTTAAGGCGACCGGGCTTCACTACCGTCTCTGGGGACCCCACGTTGTTGGGCTGGGTTCTTTGATTTCTTGCATTGCCTTGATTAAAACGCATTTTGTGCTTTTTGACTTTATCTACTGCCCAGGTGACATTTTCCTTTCCCAAAAACTGATCCACTAATTGCGAAGCCTGCGGATCATTGACCTCGGATAACTCGGAAAGTGCCTTCAAAGCCGTAACTCGCAACTGAACATCCTTGCTATTGAGCACATGAGTGATGAAATCCTTTTCCTTCATCCCTTGAGATTTGATCAAAGAATGGACCGCAGCAGCCTGAATGGCAGAGTTTGAATTTTGATCCACCGCCTGCTTCATCCACTGGGTTGCACGGGCATTGTCATACCATGCAAGAGCATCGATGAGCCTTACTTTTCGGTAAATCGAATCCGTTTGGCTGACCATCGATAAAATCACCTGAGGCGCCCTGGGCCCCAAAGACTGCCACCAACTTCCCGTTTCCGAGGGATGCCTGACAGAGATTGCAGCCTCAATTTCATCACTGAGGGAATCACCCCATGCACAGTTCAGCGATAAAATCATGAGATTTGAAACCACAACGGAACCTAAAAAGTAGAAAATTCGCCTCATTTTACTATCCTTCTCCTAACCGATTTCGGATCTCATTGAATCAGCGGATGGTAACTCATGACCACTGCCTCATCAGGAGAAAAAAGCTCCCCATCACTATTGCCTTGATAGAAATTCTTTACCGTCCACCACATGATGTAATTGAACTCGCATGCAGTAGCGGTGGGGCAAAAGGTGCCATTGGCAGTACTGTAGCTACCGCAATTTGCAGAACACGTAGAATTTGTTCCAGAAAAAATATTCGAGTCTGAATTTAAGCAAGAATTAATCGTTATGTAATTAACCCCTGAAATGGATTGAGTGGCAGTGCAGGCAGGAGTATCAGGAATATCATCATGAATAGTTCCACTGGATTCACTAGGATGATTGAGTCGAAAATAGTGCCCCATCTCATGAGCCACAGTTTCAGAAAGCTCATAAAATGATGAATCTTGTTGATTCAAGGCACAGATCCCTGAAGAAGACGGACATGAACTATTATAGGTATCCAAAGTATTGAAACTGGATACAGCTACCCCGCTAATAGCAGTTCCATTCATCGCAGGGCCTCCAATAGCTCCATCAATTCCTAAAATGGTAAGATTGGAGTTTGCACTGGCAGAGTCATCTGTGATCGTTCCGACTAAAAAAACATTCATTGCCGTGGTATCCAAACCAGAAGGCAAAATATTTTTTGCAGACACGAACATATTTCCAAGTTCTGAAGTTACCATACTCGAATACTGATCCCCTCCAGTCTGACACGGCCACTCAACAGCTCTCACAGTCCCAAACTTAATACTAGAATTCGACTGTCCATAAAATGTCATTAAATTTGATACCAGCGTATTCAGATTTTGCTGACCCTTGGCTGTTCGAGACGCCTGAACATTCGTGTTTCCAACTAGCACCACGTTAAAATCAACAGTCCCCCCTACGGATCCATGATTGCTTGTTTTCTTAACCACAGTAAGATTAATACCAGCTTGGTATCCGCTCAAAGTCGAATAGCTGTCAGCCACAAGAACATACTTCGCAGTATAGTTCACTCCATACCTGAGCCTGGGCGGACTATACCCACTCGGAAAGAACGTTTGATTAAAAGCACAAGAAGGATTGGTGGTAGAACCATTGGTACCCCCGCTCCAATTGCACGTCGGAAAGATATTTACACTAGGATAATTTGCAGCACTGATGGCGTCTCCCTGATATTGTTCATATTGATTTCTATTTAAAAAAGCACTCGGCCAGCTAGGAGCACAGCTCGTATTTATGGAGCACGAGCCATTCGAACACTGGTAAAATCCACTACTTCCACAGGCACTCGAGAGATTCACATATTCATTGGTGCCATCATTTAAGGAAGTAAGAAACGCAAATGCGCTCCCTTGAAGCCCAGAAGGATACTTAGCTACCTGGGCCATCAGCGTCAAAGATCCATAAGCACCTAGGTCCTGAGACATATCAATCGTAAAGGAGATTTCACGTGACGAAGTTCCTTGTGCAAGCCCCGTCACCGCTCCAGTCTTTTGGTAAACGGTCTGGCTCAAAACTACATTGGAATCATGATTATTGGCAGACAATCCCGTAACAGAAGGGGACCACGGCGTGCCTGTCACCGTGGAGGAGCACTGATAGCTCGCACTACTACTGCTGCTGCTACTCGTGCTCCCTCCCCCACATCCTAAAACCAATAAAAATGATGCAAGAGCAAACGCCATGCAAGGCAGTGCACATGAGGATAACTTGAGACTATAGCTCCACACTCAACTATTTTACCCTGAAACAACTAAAAGGGAAATATGGTCAAAAAGCCAATGGATTTCAGATAGTTAACATCAAATCCCGGACTCACATATGTAGTCGCTGTCGCGAAATGATCTTTTGGCTTGATACTTCGTCAGATTTTTCAAAGTCTGAAGCCAAAATCTCTATTTTCAGGTCTAAAGAAATTTTTATAGTCAGCTGAGTGAGATTTCAGGATTCAGAGCCCAGGACCGGTCTACCAGGCACCATGGGGCCTGGAAATTCATTTATCTGATCAGAAAAATTTCGTTAGTTTTGCTCTATTTCGCGGCAGCGACTATGTAGGACACATTTCCTAAATCTGTTTAGAATTCTCAAATCGACTGAAGTCAGAGTCGCGCCTCACCCTACACAAGCCAACTTCACACCGACTCAACCACCAACAAAAAGCAATGCAACCGTTCAATAGATCAAATTTAAAAAATACTTCCCTTTTCACAAAGGTATTACTGTTGAGCGGATTGGCGTTCTGGGTGTCTTATTAGAATTCTGTTATGATAAATCTTCTCTATTTAAGACGTGGAAAAGAACTGCTACATGCGACTTTTTAAAAGCTAATTGGGAGCAGTTTTTTATCAATAAAAGCGGGATAAGCAAAAACAATAAAGTAGTTTCTTACTCTTATGAAACGCGAATTCAAATTTTAAAAGAAATGCTTATTTCCTTTCCACGTATCACGACTCATCAATACTGGGAGGCAGTTGGCAAGTGTGTTTCAAAAAGACAAGCTGAACGTGATTTACAAACTTGTGCTTTACTTAAAAGTAAAGGACATACCAAAGGAAGCTATTTTATAAGGACTCGCTCACCTTTTTCGAAAAGGGTTGAAAAGAGGGGATAAATCAGGTAATCGACTGAGATCTTTATGGCAAGTTAAACTGCTCGCGTGGTGGAATTGGTAGACACGCTGGCCTTAGAAGCCAGTGCTCAAAAGGCGTGGGGGTTCAAGTCCCTCCGCGAGCACCAAATAGAAATGGCTAAACCGCTAGGTTTGGCCATTTCTATTTGGTGCGATTTCAAAGAAGAAATGCGCAGCATTTCGCTCCCACCGGAGGGACTTGAATGCCGGAAGCCGTCCGGGTGCTCACTTGTGGGCGGACGCTGAGGCCCAACTGGAGGTCGAGCGCGACATGCGCGAGAACCGGAAGGAAGTCCCTCCGCACGGATGTACATTATTTATTCAGCCATGGGGCAACAAACTTCTGCCACACGTCAGAACTAATGACAGAAGAATGGAGCAACCGCCCTTCAATAAGACTACCCAAGGAGCTATCAGACCTATCATAGCCAAATAGTGTTTTTATATTGATAGCTGCAGTATCCAATCGCCCTGAGCGACCACTAAATCCGCCTCCATTCACCTGAACTAAATCTTTGGGAGAATAAACGTTAAAATAATTTCGCACCATGGAACTATTAATCTGGTAATCGGTTCTCTGGGGAGTAGCAATATTTACCAGAGTGTCTATTTTCACCGCTCCTGATATATTAGTATATTCCTTAATCACATTTCCTCCATGGCTATGGGCCACAACATTCAGTGATTCGCCAGGATTGAGACGGCCCCTTACCCATTTAGCAAAACCCTGCGCCGCTTCTGATCGGGCACCAATACTATTACCGCCGCTCCAATTGAACGGCAAGGCTTGCTCTCTAAAAGTAGAACTGACAGCCCCATGAAAATCACTCCCCGGCTGCGCCCAGGTGGCATTTCTATCCCAAGTACCATGAACAATTACAGTTAATAGTCCTTCCGGATCCACCAAACTCACCGGATTCCCTGCAGCATAACCATAGAGATTGCATTCCTTAGGACGCTCTAGGCATAGGTCTGGGTTCTCTAAAATCAGCGGATCTGGAGTATGAAATCGTTTGAGGTACGGATCATAATCTCGCTGCTGCATTCGGTAGGCCTTCAGATCGGGATCGTAGCCTCGAGCCACATAATCAATCAGATTTGAATAATCTGTTTTTTGGCTCACTTTCTTCTCTCCATAAGAGGAAGAGACAGATAGTTGCCCAACGCTGTTTTCCAGGACACTCCCTCGGAAGTCCGTACTCAGTGGCACATATTCTGAGTTTTTAAGCACACCTACTATGAGCCCTTGAATGAGAACAGGTTGAAGAATTTCATTTTCGGTGACAACAAGCCCCCCAAAGTAGGCTTCGGTAATTTCACCCCCCTCTCGTTTGAAGATTCGCCTCCCTGTCTCGTCATAGTAGTAGGTAATACGCTTACCATGGGTGTCCAACCGCTCAACCCTCCCACTAGGTCCGTAGATCAGGGTAGCCTTTGAAGTTCGAATCAGCCTCCCAAACGAATCCAGGACGTAAGCAATACCACCTTGGCTATTTTTTACTAACCATTGGCTTGGCGCTGATTCGATTGAAGTTTGCCCCGAAGCGGTTCTAAACTCCGCAAGAAGTTCGTTCTCATCATATTGATACTCCCTCCTCGCTCGGCTATCGAGTTCTCCCAAAAGCGAAGCATTTTTGGAATAAAAGTACTGTTTTTTCATTGAGCTCGAGAAATTCAGTCCGGGGGTGATTAACTGAGGCATGAGAGAAAAAATCTCAGATTTAATTAAACCACGATCATTCAACTGCCAAGAGTTCTCAGCCCTTGGGGATAATCCCTGTTTTTTAGTACTAAAACCCTGAAGCGCGTAGGTGGTAGGATCATAGCTATAACTGAATTCAGTCCCATCTCCCATAACGGCCTGATGAACGAGAGAAAAAGGACCATAATGGAGCCGAGCTAAGGAAGTGTGTTCATTCAGCCTGATCTCTGAAACTCGCCCGAAGGAATCCACTTCAAAAGATTGCGCGACTTCAATGGGTTTTTCTACCAGACGCCCTGGATGGTTTCTCAGTTGGGTAGTTTGAGATCTGACAGAACCATCAGGCTGATACTCAAACGTTTGAGTTAAAGTTTTCCATTGAGGTACTTCAACCTGAACTTGCGCTAGTTTTCCATCCGAACGATAGATTTGCGTTCGAATAAAATCAGGACTTTGAACAGCAGTAAGAAAACCCACTTGTCCATCGATGAGCTTCCCTGAAGGAAGTTTTCCATCATAATAATAAGAATACCTCCGACTTACTGTTGGTGTCTTTTGAATTTGTTGAGTCATCCGACCTGCGGCATCGTAAGAAAATTCAACACTTCGAATCATCGAGCAGAGGGAGACCTGCGGAAAAGGGACGGGGTTCAAAACCCCGTCCCAACATTCTCTCACCCCGGACTTCAGTCCGGGGGTTATTGGGTTTGAACGCTCCTGAGCTTGCCTACCCACATCACCGAAAAACTGCTTTGATCGAATGAGATCCGTACCAGGGTAATAGGAAAAAAGAATTTTCCCTAAATTCGATCGAGTGATCATTTCAACTCGACCTTGAGCATCATAGTGAACTCGATGATTTTGTCCACCAGGTAAGGTCACTACCACCAATCTACCCAAGGCATCATATTGGTAAGCTGTTTTTTGTCCCTCTGGATTTTGATGAATCGTTTTATTCTGTTGATTATTATTTTTAAGATATTCTATTGTTCGAAAACTCTGATTCTCGCTATGGCTAAGAACTAGCTGATCAGAGTCCACAGCGCTTTGTGTTTCCACCATTCCACTCACATCGCGCTGGTAGGTAACCTTCTGCTGTAGCGGCAATGTCAAAGAAGATTGAGTTTCTTCAAATAAAGGTTCAGAGCCATTTAAAAGATCAAGAACCCTTAAATTCTGAGGTGCATCTTTAATGACTTTACTTGGAAAAACCTGGACTCGGTGAGCATCAGGAATAGTGTAAGTAAGTCCATTCAAAACCCACCCGGACTCGTTCTGACTAGCCAAGCCCATCGCTTTTCCATCTGCAGAATGAAGGAGGCCTTGCACTTTAAATATAGTTTGTGTCCCTTGTAGAAATTTTTTAAAGGTAGTAACTACCCCAGGCCGATCTTCCCCAGGATGCTGGTATGCATGCCTTTCTAGCGGATTTTCAATAGAAGAGGCAAATATATTATTCCAATAGTTATTTACTCGCTGCAGTTCATCGTAGGCAAAACCCTGCTGAAAAAGTCCTGAGGCCTTCTGTCCATGAAGTGCAGACACCGTATCAACCAGATCAAAACCCAGAGGATCGTACTGCACTCGGACCTGAGAGGCATTAGGTAAGGTAACCTGAGTCACGCGATAAAGAGGATCGTAGTCAAAAAAAGTGCTTCCTTTTCCTGGAACGGCAATGGATCGAATCCGGTAATCCTCGCGATACCCAATATCTCCAAGAATCCTGCCTCCGTTTGCTGGAGTAAATAAACGCGTGGGATTGCCTAAAGGGTCTGTCTCAATGGTCCATTCCTGATGGAAATCAAAAGTGGGATCTAGGTGAGTCCCTGTGAAGTGAATATTCTTAGCAAAACAACTGAGGTGGGTCTCCAGTTGAAGAGGCTTTTGATAATGGGTTTGAATCGTCAATTTTGATTCTAAAAAGCTTTTAGTGATGAAAGAGGGACAAAAATCACTTTCATATTCAGAAACCTCTCTTGTCATCAGCGAGGATTGATTTGATTGGGTATCTACCCATCCTTCACTTTCCTTTTTGATTCGATAAAAGGGGATGCCTTGAAAAACAGCTTTTTCGACCTCTTTTTTCTGGATTCTAGACAAATGAGGCTGCCTAAAATCCGACGCTTCATACCCTAATGCCAAAGTCGGCGTACCCTCATCGTGGTAAAAATGAAATTCTAACTTTGAGTAGGGTTGTTCTATCCAAACTCTATTAAAACCAAGCAGGGATTTAGACAAAGGATGAGCCTGAGCTTGATCGTAGCGATAACGAAAGCCCTGTTCGCCTATACCAGCAGACTGAATCAGAAGGCCACTCAAAACCACTAGACGCGAACCCATTGCTTTGTGAAGCTTCACTGGAGCATATTCAAAAACAAGCCGGTTTCCTTTTCCATCATCGACTGAACGCATGAGCCCCGGACTCAAACCCGAAGCGGAAGAAGAGTTCTCTGCATAGGTAAACGTTTTTTTGGGCTCGCTACCACCCAATTCAAAATGTTTCTGAATACTCTTTAGGAAAAATGCAGAGCTTCTTTTCACTTCTTCATATTCAAATTGGTATTGGTGCCGATCGACAAACGCGCTTGAACCTCCACTTGCTCGCGCAGAAAAGCGCACTGTTTTTACCCTTTGGGTGAGCTTTTGAAGAATGGTGGAACGATAATCCAAAAAGGGAGCTTTGACATCTTCGTAGTCCAGCAAAATCCTGTATTGGAAGTCAGAACCACTCCCCCCATAGAGGATTTCCATGAGATAGAAGTAATTTTCTTCTGACTTCGCATATCGAAATCGAGCTACCTGGTTTTTATTGTTTTTTGCCTCAACCAGGTACCACGCATAACCCCCTGAGGGAGTATTCAACACAGACTCCCTTCCAAAAGTAAGCAGCGTTCCATCTGGCAAATAAGCTCGAAACTCACGCTCAGATACCCATCGCACTCGAATGGGAGTGTGCACTCCTGCAGGGTAATAATCGCCGTCCTGACCTCGCACGAGCTGGCCCCACGGAGAAACAAGATCGTCCGTTTGAAAATCAAGCGCCCCAGTGCTTCGAAATCGTCGAATCGAGTGGGCAAACGAAATTCCCATACCCCATTCCGATATCCCTTGGGATGGAGTGTATTGCGGATGAAGAGGATAGATGCATGAGCCTCTTTCTTCTGGAAAAGAAAGCCCTAATGGCAGAGTAAAGGAGCCTTTTGATAAATCTGAAACACTCCAGGCGGCAGCGCCAAATTCTCCCTCCAAAGAGCCCCTTAAGGAAGTGTTCAGGTCACTTGCAATACTTGCTGTGGAGCTCAAACAAAAAATACCAAATACAAATAAGAAGAAATGTCTCCCTTGCTTCACTTTATTGAACATATTAGGGCACCAAAAATGAAACTCTTGATTTCAACTGCTATTATTCTATTATTTTTTTTGCAAAAGCGGGCACGACTTCGGAATCCGTAAAAACCCATTCAACGGGATTCTGAGTTGCTTGCCGCTGCTTTTCCTTTTTCTGTAGACCACTGGCTATTTCTAAAGAATCTACCACCGCTTGTGCTGAATTCACAATGGTCCACCCAGGCATGGCTCGCTCAAAAGCCGCATGAATCCATGGATAATGGGTGCAGCCCAGCAAAGCCACTCCGGAAGAGTAGTTTTTTAGATACGGTTG
>Ga0302320_10012894_pt1 | contig 17498 bp, 42 predicted proteins | sample Bog_T0_3_FD_202130 | JGI IMG/M metagenome (GOLD analysis project Ga0302320, IMG submission 202130) | Peat permafrost microbial communities from Stordalen Mire near Abisko, Sweden - Bog_T0_3 | ecosystem: Environmental > Terrestrial > Soil > Wetlands > Peat | place: Sweden: Abisko, Stordalen Mire...
CATGTCTGGCGATCTGCCGCCATTCGGCTGGGTGAATCGACACGGATAGTCCTGCACCCTCGTAGCTGTCACGGCGTTTGTGTTTCGGATCAAGCGATCCGACGTGATACAGGGTCGGGAAAGCTAAGGTCGGTATCGCCGCTGCCTCTACCAATCGCATCCACCGTCTGATGTCATCGTCCATCATTTATTTAGCCAAATTAGCCGTCAAGATCGACGAATCTTCCTACTATTGCAACGGCCCACGCATAAGTCGAACTGCGCAAAACCTAAACATCGTCGTATGCGACCCACGCTTAAGTAGAACAGCGCCAAATATTAACTGGTTGATATCGCCGGAATGTGAGTGCCCATGGCCCGTCTACTTTGTACAGCCGATGCGTTATAACGAATTACGCGAGGTATTTTGGTATCGAGGAATGTCGCGTATGAGCGGCCCCAGGTGCGGCGCATCGCGGCAGGTTCGTGCCAGAGACTTTGAGCGAGCATGTGCACAGTTGGCGATTCAGCCATGGTTGCATCTCACAAAGATTGGCACATAAAGGCGCATGATCACCACCAGAGCCAATATCGCCAGAATCCAACATTGCGTGGTGTGCGATCTATCGGTCATGATGGGTATCCGGCTGAAAATCAATCACCAACCCGCTATCGGTTCTCGCCATAGTGAATGCACTTATTCCGTTGACCCTAAAGCCTTCGGTCGTCGCAGGAAGCAAAAATGATTTTACGCGATCGGGTATCTGAGGGTCGGGATATTCGATCTCGATGATCCGCAGTTTTCTGACCAAGCTGTAGATGGCAGCCACCAGAGAATCGGCGCTCATACCGTGTCCAATCATCTGGCGGGCGCACAAGGCAGCCAGTTCGATCGCTTTCATTGCGGCACAGGATTCCGTAAACACCGCCAGGACCAGTTGTTCTGCTTCGTTGAGGTCTGCTTCGCCGGTCATGACCACGATCCCATCCCTACACCTCGCCCAAATACTCAAACACTCTAACCACACGTCCGCGATCGTCTACGATGCGGCCGTCCTTGATAAAGGCGATGACATGCCAATTCATCTCACCGGCAAAGAACGTCACCATATCGGCGTCAACGGCCTCGATCCACATTGATAGCAGCACATCATCTCGCCCCGGAGGCGCAATGACCACCACGGTCTGCGGCTTCAGATCGGCGATTGCGAGTTCACGACCGACTTCGCTGTGAATTTCCACCCCCATCACCGTCTCCTGTTCCACGCTTCCGCAGCTTGTTCGGCGGTATCGAAGTAGCCCGTCTCCATGCCCGGCGTATCCTGCTCGCCGTTCCAGATGGGGCAGTCAGCAGATTCATGCTGCACCCAATAAAATGGGAGGCCATCTCGAACCGAGGTGTCGCCGCGTGCGTCTTTTATTTCGGCCGGGCCTCCACAGAAAGGGCACGACAATAGCTCGGTGATCATGGCGTTAGGCCCTTCGGAGGGCAGCAGCAAAAGGGATCGGCGGTGGATCGGAATCGATCAGCCGGATCAAGCGGATCGCAGGCCAACGCAGCCGCTCGACCAGAGATTGCCAGCCCGTAGTTTCGGTCATGATGTTTCTCCTCGCCGCTGCGTTAATTCGATCACAAATTCCTTAATGCGCGGCATAAGATATTTGTCCCGGACTCGCTCCACGACGCACATGGACCCGTTGTGATGTTCCTCCCACCGCCGACACCGACGTTTGTGCATCTCCAGCATGTCACTAAATTCATAAATGTTCCATGCAAGGCCGCCCCGTTCGTCCCATTTGAAATACCATTGAGCGGCAAGGTCACTTTCAGACAGCGCATATAGTTCGTGGTCCAGACGGCGACTTATTGCCGTGAGCGCATCCTTGATCGCTTCGTCGGTGGGTTCTGTCATGGCGCGTGTTCCGTCTAAATTATACGGTATCATGTAGCAAACGCCACCATGATTATCACGCTTCATATTTCGCGGCTAAATCGTTCATCGTCCACAAGTTTACCTGACCCGGAAACGCTTTTTTTAATAGATCAAGCTGTCCGTCATAGGAAGCGGCCTTGGCAATCTTGGTATCGCGGACAAGAGAAGCGGCGGATGGTGGCGAAACACCGATACGATCCGCGAGGCTCTTGACCACATCCTTCCAACCAACGGAGTAATCACGCGATGCACCTGCATGGACATCATAATCGCCTGCCGAACCATATTGGCTCGGTAGATCATGGGCAGAAATCCTGATCTTCAAAGTGACATCTGGCAGTGCATCATGAATAAGGTAGAGATATTCGCTCCCGCTGATCGTTGACGAATCACGGTCTACTGAATACCCCATTTTACCGGCGTACTTAGTGATCCTGCCTGCGATGCTGATTGGATCGTCCAAGTTCTTTGAACTTTCGTCTATAATTTCAATGTAGCGCATTGTATATTTAGTTTTGGTGGCGTTTGCTACCTAATACCGTGGCCTGGGGATCGCGTTGTTTGCGCCCTTGCGAGATCGGCGCTCTGCTGTTCCAACTGATCTAACAGGCGAAGCGCGGCATCCGCTTTGCCGAGACAGTCGAGACAACGCGGCACTTGGTCACTGACCGGGCGACCGGTTTCTTTGCAGACGCAGCGCGACGCCCGCGCTTCCAAATTCATCGTGATGTCAGGCGTGTCACAGATGGCCATCGCAATCAGCGCCCGTAACTCCCATCGGCGCGCCGATGTGTCTGGCATAGTCATCGAAGTCCCTCTTTGGCAAGACTCTGCATGGTAGTCGCCAGCCTGTGCTGGTCCGGATTAGGCAGATCACAGATCATTCGAAGAACTGCCCGCAGACGATCGATCTCTGGCCAAGCCGCCTGAACGCCACGATTGTTTCATTATCGCTCCTGCTCATCAAATGATGCGATCTCGGTCTGCTGCTCAGCAAATTGACGCAAGACGTTTGCCGCCTCATCCACCCCGACAACACAACGCAGTTCTCGCCCCACCAGAGATAGCACAATTGAGAATGCCATTTCATCTCCGAGATCGGCCCGTGCTTGCGCGATCACGCCGTGCAGTGAATCCCAAAGCTGCCTCGCCTTTGGGTCATTCACTCGGTATTCACGGGCCGGGATCGTTACGGTGGTTTGGGTTTCAGCCATTGAACAAAATCCCCATGACGGTTCTTAGACGGACGAGAATGATGGCACGCCATTCTTCTCGGGTCAGCGCGGTCCCCCTATGGACGCCAGCACGCCACGTTTGTGTCATCGCGGGGTCCAGTCCGTGTCAGGAGGCTCACTCGACCCCCATCAAGACCCCCTCGGCGTAGGAGGCCCATTGCACGTCATTCAAGACCTCCGCAACTTGTGGGATAATAATAGGTGCGCTTTGATCATGACTCTGCGCCTGTCCCGCTGCAAAGCCTCGCGTGAACCACTCTGAGTTGTAATCCACGTTTGCCTGATCCCAGAGACGCAGCGGTGGCAGTACGTCAATATGTTCCTGAAACGCACGCTGCCGTTCGCGCGCCGCATCCAACAGGGGTGTTGAGAGGTCTTTGGTCATCGGCCACTCCTTCATCTAGCGTGGTGCCCCAGTCAAGCGTCCCGCTGATCAAGTTCTTCGTTAAATTGACGCATCGGATCGGCTGGCCAAGTCATCGTGTCCCGCCCGCCTCGATGGCGATACGAGTCCCAATCTTCCGAGCCGTCTTCGATCGACCGGCGCAGCATTTCGGAACACCTGGGACAGATAGTGGTCTTCCTGTTTCGCGTGATCGCTTTGTGCCCGCATGCCAGATCAACGACATGCTTGCCGGTTACTCGCAGTTTCGGATTGAAGATGTGCAGCACCAGATCGAGTCGAATAATCCGCTCCGGTGGCGTCTGAACCGTCTCATCGCGTTCGTTCCTGACCATCACTCAAGCAGTTCTTGCAGTTGAAAGGAGTGATGAACCCTGGGGACCATGCCCCGCTCGCCTTCGATCACTTTCCCTTCACCGGTATAGAAGTCGATCCCCAGACAGACCCGCTCCGGTCGTATGTCGGCGATCAGTTTAAGCAGCTTCGGATGCGTGGTCCGAAACTCCGGAAACATAACGGACAACCCTTCATAATGGAACCAACCGGCCGAGGTTCCCAACACATGACCTATCGCTCGGACCACCATCCGATCCTCGGGTGCGTCTTCCAGTTCGCCGAACATGCCCAGATCATTATTCGTTGCGATTGTCTCTGTCATGGCTTCTTGCTCCAACCCAGATGAAAGCGATATCCGTTACCAATCGTCTCGTGCCAGTTCATTAGCCATGTGTTGCGAACCGCCGTGATCCAACCAGAATTGACGCTCGATCGAAATGCCCTTGAGGTCGAGGAAGAACATATCGCGCTTCTCGCGATCCATGATCTGGTCGATTGACAGTATAATCATCGGCATGGTTCAGGGCCTAGCATAAAGATCGAGGGTCAACGCGCGATAAACACAGATGTTGGATTTTGCTGTACGGGTTTCAGCCTCTTGCTGCGCAAGGTTTGCATCATCGAATGAACCGATGATGTTGATCGGACTCCACGAGCGTTTACGCATTGGATTCGGCTCTTGTGTCAACAGGACAATATGTCCTTCCGCCAGCGGTGGTTGCTCGGCCAGAAACACGCGTTTAATAAAATGCGCGATATCGCTCAGCAACACAGGATCATCCCGGTTGCGGGCAAATTGGGCGGGCAAGTCAGCATCAACCACCCAGCGAGCAGTTGGGTGTGGAATTCTATTCCATACGCATACGCAATGATCAAATGGTATCCAAGTATAGATCGTATCCGCGAAATGAATCGAGCGCCGTCGCTGTTGGCCGATTTTTGTACGCGGAACAGTGATATCTGTCATGGCATTCTCATCGCATCAACGAGAGCCACTGATGGTGGTTTGTTTTCGCTCATGTTTCGTCACCGTGCGACGGGCAACAGGAGACGAAGCGGCGGATCGCGGTTTTGAAGGCATAGACCCATCATCCGGATATTCGTCGGTGATCACCGTGGTCGGGGGTGGAACACGATTGCCACCTGTCATGACGCGATCTTCCCATCATCGCCTGCTAGGAATTCCGCCACGGTGAAACGCATGTTAAGCCGAGTGACGGTTTGCGTGAAACCGTCACCTTTGCAGTGTGGGCAACGTTCGGTAGGACCTAAGTCTACAACCTCCAATGACCGAATGGGCATCTGATGCACAAATGACTGTGTAAGCCACCTGCGCGCATGGGTCATGTCGTTAAAAATATAGCCATTCAGATCGCTGTCACGATCAGCCCGTCGCGGAGTATCCAAGTGCATACGAATCGTGCGGGTCATAACGTCTTTCCTCCCAGCCGCGACCGTGGCGGCAAGTGGCGATGGGATTTTGGTGCGATACCGTTGCACATGGTGGGTTGTGTCATGGCTCTTTATGAACTTGATCCCACAAAGTGGGAGAGTAGCGATCTCAGACAGTAAATTCTCATAATCGGTAGCGAATTGCCAGGGCACATTTGCGAAGATGGTGCAGAAGCGTTGCTCTCGCGCCGTTAAACCTATCAGTTGCTCAGTCATGATTTCTGGTTGCACCACTCATCTCTATCACCCCTTGTCCGGTATGGCCATATTGATCACCAGCCTCGATCGGCCACACGTTTGCCAATCGTCAGTCCTTGCCCGTTCGGTTCTGCTTCACAATAAACCTTCACGCGGTCACCAAACAGACGACGCAGTTCATCACTCATTGGTAGCGTCACTTGATGGCGCCGCCACTTATCATAAGCCAACACATCGGCATCAGGTGGAAACAGCGCACGCTGAAGTTTGAAAACTTCCATTGATCAGTCCTTCAAACCTTCTCGACCACTTTCTTCGCATGTTTCGTGCCAGGACATACCAGTTCCTTGTCGGCCAGTGTCGCCCTACGCTTGAGCATCGCCTGATGGCGTTTGCGGGCCACCGCTCGGCCCACCCCAAGATGCTCGACAATCGTGTTATACGCAATCGGTTTGCCCGGCCGTCCAGCCATTTGCCGTAGCAGTGGGGTCGGCCATTCTTCCGCCGACAGGCCCCAAAACGGTTTTATCCTCGCTACCCCGAGGGCTGCAATCGCTTTCTTCTTCTCGGCAGAAATCTTGGCCGCCTTCGATTTCACATGGTTGGAGCGCGATCGTTTCCGCGCTATGTCCCAGGCGGCGATCGCCTGCCGCAGGGGCGTGTCATTTGATATCTCAATCTTGTCATCAATGGACAAGATTACACCATTCCCGGCAAGCACGATCTCCACCAGCGTCTTAAAATCGTTTTCGTCCCAGGCCAGGACCGCCAGCGAGGCGACGTAAATCTGATTAGCGTCCTTCCGGGTTGTCGGGCGAAGCATTTCATCCCGATCAATCAAGCTCTCGACACGTCTGGCCCGGCGCTCAAACCGATCCAGGCAATCTCGATAAACAGCCACGCCGTTCGGCCAGCCCTCGATCGCACCTGCCAAAACAAGCTCCTGCTGGGCGATCGACCAGGGCGCAAAAACGTCAGAAAGATACGCTTTTTTCGGCAATTTCGCGGGTCCTATGCATTCTACAGTTGACATTGGAAGCTATGTCTGATAGTTTGTCAACCTGAGGATGCCCGAACACGAACCCCCGATTTTGGAGACCCAGCCGATGACCGGATACGAAGAACATCAAGATTTCACTTATTCGACCGACGCTGAATGGGATCGGGCCGCAGCGCGTGAACGGGGCGCGGCTGATCCTGCCAGCGCTTGGATTTGTACGGATCGTGACGCTTGGTACCCTAACCCGTTTTATCAGGGTCCGCCTGTTCGTCATCCCGAGGATGATCAGGACCTTTACGACGACGAGCCTCCTGTCCGGATAGACGTGAGCTTCGTGGACGAATGCCCGTTTTAGCTCAGGTATCACATACGCAACCCCGATTTCGTGGAGAGCATCATGGCAGAGTTCCGAGTCGAAGACCTCCGCACAGCTTACATGCCCGGACGTGCCAAGATCGGACGCGTCGATGTGTCTCCAATCGGTCTTGCCTATCAAGGCAAGCGAATCGGCGTGATCGAATTCGCGAGACACAATGTGGTTCGCTATTACGAACCTAACGCGGCGTTCTGTTTCGCTACGTTCAGTAGCCTCCGCAATACTGCTGGGCTTGACGATTAATATCACATATACCCCGAATTGGAGACCCGCTCAAAATGGCTTACACGATTGCAATGAGATGACGGTCAAAGCGTTCCTTTTGCCTACCGAGATGAAAGCCATTCGTCCCGTAGTCACGAACCAGGGTAAGACGATCTAGGACCTTCACCGATCCCCACGGCCACATCACCGATCCAACAACCCGGATGAGTGTCATGACGCCCTCGGGTGTCGGGACCATCTGGTCGTGGCTGCCGACCTTCCCAGACGGACAACACTTTCATCAGAAGCGTTGAACTGCATAGAGTCCTACGACCTCCCGTACAGGGTCTCGGCCGGGCTCCGAATAATGAAAAAAGAAGGTTGAAAGGCGATAAACGCTCTCCTAGGTATATACTGTCATGTTCACATCATTCACCACAGTTGGAATACGAGCCCAGCGGCCAGTCGCAATAGCGACCGGGCGTGTGGGCGGCGGTACGTCCTCTGATGGGCCATGTATGGACTAAATCTCCGTACATTTTTCGGTAGTTACCGGAAGGACCCCTCAGAGTGATCTGAGGGGTCTTTTTTATGTTTGGAGGTGTTAAACGGTTTAACGGCATGTCAGGCCTTGGCAGACGTGCCGTGATGATGGGGCCTTAGCTCAATATGGGAGAGCAGCACCCTTGCAAGGTGTCGGTTATCGGTTCAAGTCCGATAGGTTCCACCAACGCAGCCATAGCACAAGGGTAGTGCACCGCGTTGCCAACGCGAAGATGAGGATTCGAATTCCTCTGGCTGCTCCAACTTTGCTTATGTGCTCGTAGCTTAATGGCAGAGCGAACTGCTCATAACAGTTTGGGTGTAGGGTCGAGACCTACCGGGCATACCAAATTTGACTTGACTAACGAGATGCGGGTGTAGCTCAGGGGTAGAGCCACAGTTTTCCAAACTGAAGGTCGCGGGTTCGAAACCCGCCGCCCGCTCCACATTTATTTGACATTCGTTCAGAACGTGGTATGAACCTGTATCGACGAGAGGTTCCCCGATGTCTGACTATCACTCCCGCAAGGCTGCTCGGATCGTCCAGGCGCAACGCCTGCATGGCGTGAAGATGATCACATGCACCGGGTGCAATGGCTCGGGCCATTACGATAACACCGGATCGCCGCCGTGCTGGTCATGCGCAGGTACTGGGAAAGTGCGCGACCGGCTCAATGTGCTTCCGAGCGATCCTGTTCCGGAACCTTACGGCTGGCGGGATAAACTGAAACGCACCGAACACATCAGAAAGGTGCGTCGGCTCGTACGATCCGGCAGATGACGACCTCCGCCCTGTGCCAACGTCTCGCCAAGCGTCTTGGATGCTCGTTGGAGATCAATCGCAAGTCCCGTCACGTAACGATCTGGTTGCCTGAGGGCATGCAGGTGACGGGAAATCCGGGGCTCGATTGTCTCTGCAACGACGGCGAGACGCTCGATGACGTTTGGCCGAAGGTGGAACTCGATCTAAAGAGCCTTGAAGGCGGCATGGAGCCGTTAATCTAGTTGGAGGTCGTCTGCTTGACAGAACCTTTTCCATCATCCTCAGGGATGTTTCTAACCCCCCGATCGGAATCGCCTTGAGCGATTGGTATCTTAAACTCCAGTTTATTCCGCTTGCGTACTTCGTGACGTCACGCTACAGCGGGGGCCGGTATCGTAAACCCTGATTGGAGACCGTGCAGATGTCTGATTTCTCTACCTCTACCCACCGCGCTCTTGCTCGTAAGGGCATTGTCATCCTGCGCCCCATGGCGTTGCCCGATATGTCCTCAACGATGCCCTACGCCAACGCCACACGCGGCTACAGCGTGAACGATAATGGATGCGGTCGAATTTGGTCGTTCACGGAAGTTTTGGAGGCAGCACGCTAACGGCCACGGCTGCCGATATCATGAACCTCGTATAGGAGCTTTCAGGACATGCCCTACGACCTCGCACTCCTCAGTGCAGTACTAGACGCAGAGATGGTATCTGGTGCGACCGTCGAACAGGACGTGGATAACAGCCGCATCGTCATCAAGCTGGCTGGCCAAGTGATTGGCACGTATCCCTACAAAACCTGACTTTTGGAATGCCGAATATGGAAGAATGGGCGCTATTTTTCGAACCCGGCTGTTCCATGCCGAATCTGTCGGTGCTACGCGTGGAAGCGCATCAGTGACGGTGCCATCGTCCAGGACCGGGTAGCATCAAGTGCGGACGCGTTGTTCGAGGCGGCCGGTTTCGGTGCCGTGGATACGGATAAGCCGGTCAAAGGATACCTCGCCGTTCCTGTCCGACGCACCAATGGTGAGCTTGTTGAGGAATCAGTAACATAACAGCGAAAACGTTCAGACCCTACCTTAAGCGATTTACTGGTCTCATTGGCCGAAAACCCGTTTATTCCGCTTGCGTACTTCGTGACGTCACGCTACAAAGGGGGGGAAGGGTCGATCACCGGCCGGAGAACCAAAGATGTTTCAGCACACTGACGCTCGTACAGCCATCAGCTTCGCTGCGGCGACTGCTCCAGCGGTTGTCGGCTGGAAGCCCGGTGGCTGGATTGTCTATGACCCAAAGGATGGCGCGCCCAACGGCGTCGAGCCGGAATTGCTTCTTGCGGCTCAAGGGAGCCTCCCGCTTCCGCTCTCGGACGTTGGCGCGTCTGTTCTACGGTCGGCACTTCACGCATCATAACCCCCAATTTAGGAATTGAACATGATTTACGGATTCAACGTTGCCGAAGAACTTCGCAAGCTGCCGCAATCGGCGTCGTGGACCCAGCGCGAGTTCGCCGCTGCTCTGCTCGCCCTGGCGAAACTGGATAAGCCAAAGCGATAACATAATCCCCCGGTTTATTTCGCTTGAGCGTGACGTCACGCTACAACGGGGCATCGAACGCGATCCCGATAACGAGGTCAGAATTGACGTCGCACGGAAGCCGAGGCGGATGCGAAGAAGCTGACTGAGGCGAACCCGGTCGGCTTCATTGTTTCAGAGCTTCCGGTTTCGGTGACATAGGGCAAGATGACGAATAAGAACCTAACAGGAGGAAGGACATGATGAGATATTGGCCAGCTATCGTCTTACCGCTTGGCTTGATGCTGGGCACCGCCAGGGCGGCCGATACGTGCACAGGGATCGATACCCTGACCACCACCGCGTCTGATGCAACTGATCTCGGCCAGGGTCTTGAGAAAAGAACCTGGACGGCAGACAGCGTTGTGACGAGCAATGACGCGAAGTTCCCCGTGCTTTATGGCGAATGCTCAGCCACGGTGTTGATCACTCCGGATGGCAAATCCCAAATGTCAGGTTTTTGCGCGCGGCATGATAAAGATGGCGACGTCGCGAGTATTTCGATCAATCAAGCGCCGGGCGAAGATAAGAGCACATGGAAGTCAACAGGTGGCACAGGCAAGTTTGCCAATACGGCCGATACACAACCGGAGACCGGCTGGTCACAGTTAATTTTTTCCGAAGGTGCGGTTTTTGTGGTCAAATGGGGTGGCAACTGTCATTGACGGCCGGACCACTGGATAGTGTCCCAATCGATTGTAAAGCGAAGGCGGGAGAAATCCCGCCTTCAACTCTTTATGCTCGCGAATTATTAGCTCCGGTTTATTTCGCTTGCGTTCTCCGTGACGTCACGCTACAAGGGGCATCGAACACGATCCCTCGATTGGAGCTATACGATGTCTGTAGAAATCGTCACAGGTTTTGAGGCCGCAGGCGACCCCACTAATTGGGGCATCGGCGTGTTGCTTGGCGGAGACGAACCTGAAATTGCCGTCAACTGGTGTCCGGCTTGGGGTGAGCCTTGGCAACATGACGCGCATGGGCCGACCCAGGTGCGGATATTTGAATGTCAAACACGGGCGATGCAAATCGCGACGGTGATCAAAGAGGCGCTGATCAAAGCCAAGGCGGATGGTCGCCTTTAGACCTATCGACCCGGCCGATCGGTTCGGCAACATGTTCGGCCCCACCCGCGCGGACAATGCCTATGACGCGAAACAGAAGGCTTGGCACGCATTCCTTGACCAGAACCATAAAGTTCTGCCGGTTGACGAATTACCGGTCGGCGAGTGGGCGTTAAAGCGCAAAACCTGACTCACAAATACCGATTGGAGACCACGTAGGATGCCTACCGTTCTGGATACATCTGACAAATCTGTTGCTTGGGATATATCCCTCGCGTATCGCATGGTCCGTCAGCGCGATCATGCGTTGACGGACCGCCAGCGCAGCCTCCAACACGAACAGAACGATCTATCAAAGCAACTCCGACAGCTTCGCGCGCAGATCGAGACGTTTGGTGACGCCATAGCGGTCGTCGAAAAGGCCGGTGGTGATGCAACCAGCCTACGGACGCAGATCACGCTGGCGCACGTCGAGTATTGGCGCATCGAGCCGCGCCATACGTATCTTGATACGGCGACATCGCTTCTAGCCGCCAATCTACGGTTGATCCATCAGGCCCATGACGCGCTGCATTGGCTCAATTTCGAAAACAACAAGCTCATTGAGTTCGATCAACAGCCTGAGGTTCTGGTCGCTTCATAAGCGCCGGGTTTATTTCGCTTGCGTTCTTCGTGACGTCACGCTACAAGGGGCATCAAGGCCGCCTCTGGTAGCATGGACGAGCCGGTAACATAAACCCTGACTTCGGATGGGCGAGCAAAATGAAAAGCCTCACGATAAATCTCAACCTTATACCGGCACCGCTCGATATCGGAGCGATCGCCAGTGCCTTGCATAAGACCGCTGCCGACATCGAGCGGTTGGCTCTCCTGCCAACCGTACTTGCGCTGCGTGATGCGAACGGCGCCCTCATCGGTGCCGTGAGTTTCGCGTTCCGCGAGGAAGAATGACACCCGGTGAACTACCGCGTCTGTCCGAAGTTTGTATACATTTTTCGGACACCGCCCTCGATTGGAGCGATCAGGTGGGTGCAAAATGACCAAGAGCAAATGCTTTGTGTTTGTCGTCACCGGGACCGGTCAGTTTCCAAAAGCCATGCTCGAATACGATAGTGCCAAGGCGCTGACACCCGCTGATCAGAAGGTGATTGATGCGACGTTCGGTGATGGCGACGTGTTGTGGGATTGCGAATCGAACCATTTGCGCCTAAATAGCGTGCAATTGGTGACCACGTCGCGATTTGCGCCAACCCGTGCGCGATGGGCGAGCTTCACCTGGAAAGTCACCGATGGTCCGGTTGATTTGGATGCACGCCAAACGATCGACACTGTCACCAGTCGGTAGAAACCGGCTTATTTTCGGAGACTGCAAATGATTAGGCTGGTCGAGACCTGTAGTGCCTGCCCCGAGCAGTACGATGCCTTCGATGGCGACGTTCAAGTGGGGTATCTTCGCCTGCGTCACGGCCATTTTCGTGTTGATGTTCCAGATTGCGGTGGTACGACGATCTATGAGGCATCGCCCGAAGGCGACGGCATATTTGATCCCGGTGAGCGAGACTATTATCTGCGATGGGCGGTCCATGCGATCGAGCGTCATCTTCGTGGCGAAGCGTTAACCGAATGTCAGAATCGTCCGCCCGCACCAGACGTGTATTATGAGATGGCCTGACCTCCAGTCGGAAGATCGCTATGGTAGAATCAACAATCGTTGAAACCGCGTTGGACAATGGGTTGTTCCTGCGCGAAAAGCGCAAGGGCGGCGTGATCAAGGGCTACTGTATCAAGCTTGCCGCACTGCCGGGCGAGGCTCGGGGCGTCAACATCACCTCGTCATACCGGTGGTGGACCCCAACGCCGGATGGACAAGTCTGGCTCTGCTTTAGTGATGAGGTCGAGGCGCTACGCCATCTTCCAGCATCAAGTCTGGAGCGGGTATGAGCATCGGGGGCGGCATTGCAGTAGCTGGTTGGTTTATTGCTTTTGTTTGGGCTTGCACGGTGAGCGAGAACACAGCCGCTGGTGTCGTGATCGGCGGCATCATTGTAACGGGTTGCAGTTTGGCAAACGGAGAACGGAGACAGTGACGCGCAGTATGTTTGGCTGGAGCCTTCCGCCCGGTGTGACGCACCGGATGATCGATGCGCAGTGCCAGGAGGGTCCCTGCGCCGTGTGCGCGCCTCCATACCAGAGGGCGCGAGCCTGCTGGTCAAACGGTATTTGCCAGCACGGGCGATGCTGGAGGCAAGGCTGAGCTTGGGGGGGGTAGAAAAAATGTCCTATGCGGAAGCGGCCTTAATGATCGGCCGTAATCTCGGCTCAAAATCTGGCTATCGCACTCAGCATCCGAACAATGAGGTGTACTTCAATGCCAACGTGTTCACCAAGGACGGGCGAAAGATTTGGTGGGGCGATTTAGACCTCACGCTCGATACGGCCTTCCTGCAAAGTTTGGCGGACGACTGCAACGAGCCGGTCTATGTTCTCGCCGAAAGGGATGGCCGATTCCTAAACGAAATCACCCCGCCACTGGACCGCGCCGTCCGGAAAATCTGTCCGGTGTCGCCGACCCCGTAAAGCGTTGATGGAGGGTGAAGCGCTCGGTGAGATTGTCCGGAAGGCCCATCAGATCGGATACGATCGGGGATCATCTTCTATCAGCCGCCCCTAACCCTCATGATGGGAGAATGCAATGTCACCTGGAACTTTGGTCAGGGTTAACGCTTCTGGACCAGCACACTTTTACAATGCGAGTGGGGTCGTGATCGAGACCCCTCATGGCGCATTGCACGGCTACAAGCCGATCGCGCCGGATGAATGGTATATTCGGCTTGACCGGTCGCCCGGCGCTGAGTTTATCTTCGATGAGTTTGAATTGGACGTGCTGACGAAAATGTAGCTGCCACGAACTTGGAACTGTGTCCATGGAAGTACTACATCATTTGGCAGATGCCATTGCCGCCCTCACGAAGGCATACGACGTAGAAACTGACGAAATGGTTGCGGTGCATATCAGGGCCGCGCAAGCATCCGCATTTCGCGCCGTTCGAGCCGTCGCTGAGGGACAGGTCGATGACGGACCGGTGTTGGACTGGACCGAGGAAGTCAAGATCGAGAACAGGTTATCGTGAACTACCACGACCCTAAAGAGGTCGCGGCTTCTTGGTCAAACCTGTCCCGCATCTCCGGAACAAGCACCTCGAATTTTTCGCGATTCAACGATACATGTCTAGATGGCCTGACATCCCCGACAGCGGTATCTCCCCGCGCGTAACTTCCCACTATCCCGGTGGTAGTTTAATCTCAAACTTGGTAGCAGAAAATGACTTGGCTATCGTCACCTTCATATCTATTTATCACGCTCGAAATCGCGCCATTCATCCGCGACCCTGAAGAGGTCGCGGGTTTCTGGCGCTTTCGCTAAACGTTCAATTTGGAGATTGAGATGTACGATTCGCGCGCTGTTCGAGCCGACGATTGGCCTCACATACGGGACAGCATGGTGAAAGATGGCTGGCAATTCCGCAATTTGCTGAAGCCCAAGACAGGCGACAGCGATGTTGGTGATGCCTTTTGGTCGTCACTCGGCGAGCCGGATATCAGGCTGGATGTGATCTACCTTCGGCGTCTGGCCGCGTAACAGGATCAACGGGCAGACTTTGCCGATCGAAGCTACTGTGTCCGAATTGTTAGGTAAACACGGAGAATTCTTATGGATTTGTTCGGACTTATCCATATTTTCGATCCCATCACTGCGCTGTTGGGTGACCATGACTCACATCATGCGATACACGATGGGCATCATCACGATGGGCATCATCACGATGGGCATCATCATCACGGCTGGTTGAGCGGCGAGCATTATCATTCTCACCATCTCCATCATTTCGATTCCGATCCTATCAGCCTGCTCTGTGCTGATGGCAATGGGTTACATTCGGCTCCAGAGCCATCGGCGTTCGTCACGGTTCAACCTACGATCGATCCCAATCATCCAGATGTCTTATCGGCACATTACACTAATTGGTCGGATAATTGGGTGGAGATTTTACCGGTGACGCATATTGATGGTGACGCTGCGCAGGACTTTCATTCCACTGTCGGGCTGCTCAGATTAGCTCCGCATGAAACTGACACTGGCGTCAGACTGTTTCCAACGTGCATTTTCCGAATGCTATAATGTCGTGTGGACGATCCATCGGATCAGGGTTATCTCCGCGATAGTGATCATTGTAAAGATCAGGAAAGTTGACCATGTGAGTACATGAATGGTCCACCAAGCGTGGAACGCTACAATCAGTGCATCAAATTGGCGGCGGAAAAGTGTAAATAAAGGCGATTGAAATGGCTCACCATCTGCTGTTCTCAGGGATTGCTGCGTCGCTTGGGTTCGGCGGAAAGGCAGTGGTGGTGGTTGCCCCGAAAGTACTGGCCAAGGTTGCGGTTTCAGCCGCAACCAAGTCTGCGGCTGTTAAACTAGCGGCAGGTAAAATCGTGGCGGCGAAGTTGGCATCGGAGGCGGCGGCTGCAAAACTTGCAGCCGCCAATCTCGCTCTTGCTAATGGCGGCGGGGTAGCGCAGATCGCCGCAGCCAATGCATTGGCAGCGCAAATCGCCGCACAAAACGCGCTGATCGCCGCGCAAAACGCGCTAATAATGGCACAGCTTATGGCGGCTGGGACTGCTGGATCGAGCGGTGTCGGTTTTGGATTACCGGCGATGCCGTTTGTCTATATCGGCGCAAATCTCGCGGTTGCGAAAGTCAAAACGTATATGAGTACTGTTTCGGCGGGCGCGATTACAATCGGAGGGCCGAAAGGAAGCGGAAAAACCACGCTAATGCACCGGCTATATGGTATGAATTTTGCGCTCAATACGCCCTATTCTCCAACGCCAACTGACGGAAAAATCATTCGTGGAGGACGCTCCAATTGGAGTAGTATTTCGTCAGGTGAGAGAAAGCCATTTGTATTGAATTGCGAAGCCACCCGTGATTTCGGCGAGGGGGCAACGGAACAATGGGTGACGGCAGTCGGTGCAGGAGAGTTTACCAACTTCATTTACACCTGGACGTTCAATGATGGAGTTGAAAATGCGGTTGTTTCAGAAGATGGTCGTGTTCGCATCGACTTAGATTCACCGATTTGCAAGCGTAATATTGCTGAGTTTGAGAGATTCCTGACACCCATCCACGAATACGCAACGCACTTAAATAAAAAAATCAAAGTGTTGGTGATCGCTACGCATTCAGATCGCTGGCTTGTATCCACGCTGCCAAATCCGCCTAAATTCTTTTCGGACATGATGGAAAAGCTGAACAAAGTTGTGAGTTCGAACGCGTTTAGCGAAATTGAATGTATCTACGGATATGCCAACATGAATGCGCGGCACAACAGCGATCTTTTGCTGACGCCGCTGGTCGAAGCGTTGTTCAAAGACTGACGAACCCGCGACCAACAGAGCGCGTTCAAGCTTTTCGCGAAATTGACGAGATACCGTTGCATTGGCGCGAAAGGTTTGCTACATAGGGTTTATGCGACCGACCTCCCCTTTGCGAAATACTGGCGTCTAGCGATCTTTTGATCGTCTAGACGTGGTATCGCGTGTGAAGCAGCCGTCGTCCAAAGGTAGGGCCTGAGTTTTCCAAACTCATGACGTCGGTTCGAGTCCGTCCGGCTGCTCCAACTTCACACGCTTTCCTCGGTATTCCTAGGTGGCGGAATTGGCAAACGCACCGTCCTGTTAAGTCGGCGCCGCGTGAAACGCGGTTTGGGGGTTCGAAGCCCTCCCTAGGAGCCATTCAGCGATCGTCACCCGCAAACCGGAGCGACTTTTGCGGTCAGGAACTAGGGGCTTCATAGCGTGTTAAGCTACCATCTGGATTGCGGCTAAATTCTCGGGCATGCTCGGCAAATGCTTCGTCGGTCGGCGCCATGACAGTCAATCGTTTGAGACAAGATCGGGCACCATTAAAATGCTCCAAGCCGACATCGATCGCCGCTTGCCGGGCCAGCCATTGGGCCTGATTATAGACCGGCAGCGCTGCATGAGCTTCGGCATAAACGCGCAAAACATGTTTTACTTGTTTCTGAAACCGAGCTAACTGTATGCCTCGATGTTTCGCATTCGACGCGATGTTCTCGGCGTTTTCTTTCTCAAAGCCATAAGAATCATTCAACCAGCGCAAGGTCTTGAACACCTTCTCGCGGCCGAGGATTAAATTGTAGCGGATCATATGGGTCATTCGATGGGTGATATCACCCACATGTTCGACCAACAGACTCAGCACACCGCCGCCAATGGTCTGTTGGACCTGGATCATGGCGACTTCCGGATCGCCCCGTTGCGCCTCACCCAACGCGGTGAAGGCCGCTATTACATCATCTGGTAAGGCGGCTTGCGACTCCTCACACAACGTCATCCAGTGGCGAAGC
>Ga0302320_10012895_pt1 | contig 17497 bp, 11 predicted proteins | sample Bog_T0_3_FD_202130 | JGI IMG/M metagenome (GOLD analysis project Ga0302320, IMG submission 202130) | Peat permafrost microbial communities from Stordalen Mire near Abisko, Sweden - Bog_T0_3 | ecosystem: Environmental > Terrestrial > Soil > Wetlands > Peat | place: Sweden: Abisko, Stordalen Mire...
GAACCGTATTTTTTGCGGATGGACATGAGGCCGGGCATTTCGTGCTCGGACACGTGAATGGTTTTGCGGCCCCACTCGGCGAGCGAGAGGTCCTTGACGGCAAAATCTTTTTTGGCGTTTCCATTGGCGCCGCCGTTTTTCGGCAGCACAACGGTACCGGCGGCTTTCGCGCGGCGTGAGGGAGAGAGTTTGATGGATGACATAATTTTATAAACTGTTGGATTAGGCGGGAACCTGCGTGCGTGCAGCGGAACGGCCGTTCACGGCGGCGGCAGATTTTTTTGAGGAAACGGTGGTTGATTTCGCATGACCGGCGGCCTTGCGCAAGGCATCGGCCTTGTCCGTTTTTTCCCAGGTGATGTCCGGATCGGTTTTGCCAAAGTGACCGTAATTGGTGGTTTTGGAATAAATGGGACGGAGCAAATTCAACTGCCGGATAATGGCCGCCGGCTTGAAACTGAACACCTCGCAAACGGCTTTTTCAATCGCCTCGTCGCTGACCACGCCGGTGCCGAAGGTGTTCACGCACACAGAAACGGGGTCGGGGTAGCCGATGGCGTAGGCAAATTGGATTTCGGCGCTGGTGGCCAAGCCGGCCGCGACGATGTTCTTGGCCACATAACGACCCATGTAGGCCGCGCTGCGATCCACCTTGCTGGGGTCCTTGCCGCTGAACGCGCCGCCGCCGTGACGGCCCATGCCGCCGTAGCTGTCCACGATGATCTTGCGACCGGTCAAACCAGTGTCGCCCTGCGGCCCGCCTACCACAAAGCGGCCAGTGGGATTGATGAGAAATTTCGTTTCCTTGGTGATCAAATGCTTCGGCAGCGTTTTCTTGATGATTTCCTCGATGCAAAATTCCTTGATGGTGGAATGTTCCACATCGGCGGCGTGCTGCGTGGAGATGACCACATTTACAATTTCAACCGGCTGGTCGTTTTCATAGCGCACCGAGACCTGGCTTTTGGCGTCGGGACGGAGCCATTTCACCTTGCCTGCCTTGCGAACCTTGGTCAACGCCCGCCCGAGCTGATGCGCGTACATGATGGGAGCCGGCATGAGTTCCGGGGTTTCATTGCAAGCGTAACCAAACATCAGGCCTTGGTCACCGGCGCCCTGCTCGTCCGTGTCTTTGCCTTCGGCTTCGCGCGCGTCCACGCCCTGGGCAATATCCGGGCTTTGGGACGTGATGGCGTTCATGATCAGCACCTTGTCCGCGTGAAAAACGTCGTCGTCGTTGACATAGCCAATCTCGCGAATGGCGTCACGGGCGATCTGGCTGAAATCCAGCTTGGCCTTGGTGGTGATTTCGCCACCGACCACGACCAAATTGCTTTTGGCGTAGGTTTCGCAGGCGACGCGGCTGAACTTGTCCTGCTTCAGGCAGGCGTCCAGCACAGCATCGGAAATGGTGTCGCATACTTTGTCCGGGTGGCCTTCACCGACGGACTCGGAGGAAAAAATATAGTTCTTGCTCATGTGATGTTTAATTTGGTGCCAACAACATATTGACGTATCCAGATTTGATGATATAATATTTCTCAGCCGCGTCAAATGGTTTTGCAAAAAAGTTTGGGTGGCCCAAGACCTTATGAACCGTTACTGGCAAATTGCGTTAGCCGTGCTGCTGTCATTAGCAAGCGCTTGCAATAAATACACTTCCGTCAAACCGGAATCGAAGGATTTGGACGGCATTTACCGACCCACGCCTGGAACGCAGGCATTATTTGCCAAGCAAGGATACGGACAGACCAATGATATAAGCATCATTCTGCACGGAGATGGGAAATTTGAACTGCACAATATGCCGGACTGCTGGCTCTCATCCCTGCGATCAGTGGATCTTCCCCACAAGCTGTATGATTCGGGCGAGGGGGAATGGGTCATAACTGACAACGGAGTGGCTGGAAACGACGCCTGGGGTGCTACGTTTGAATTTCACAGCACCACCAACCTCGTTTCGATTAAAAAAGAAATGAAAGCGATTGTCGTCGTCGGTGGCACCATGTTTGAGAAAGAAAAGGCCCCTTATATTTTGAACTTTTTTATCGGAGAACCGGATGGCAGCCCCTTGTGCGAATTCCACCAGGTACTCCCCGTGAAAAAATGAAATAAATCATGTCCGCCACCCTGAAATCCCTCCGCGCGCTCTCCGACCCGACCCGGTTGCGCATCGTCGCATTGCTGGAACGCGAGGAACTGTCCGTCGCCGAATTGCAGGAAATCACGCGGCTGGGCCAGTCGCGCATCTCGACGCATTTGGGACTGCTGGCGGATTGCGCTTTGGTAACCTCCCGGCGCGAGGGGAAACGCACGTTTTACAAGCTCGATCCGCAGGCGGATTCCGTGGCCCGCGAATTCATCCAACTGGCCATCCGCGGCGCGAAGGAACTGCCGGAACATTCGCACGACCAGATCAATTTGAAGCGCGTGCTGGCCCGCCGCCGGGAACAGGCGCAGGTTTATTTCAATCAAATCGCCGGCCGTTTTGACCGGGTGTACGGGCCGGGGCGCTCCTGGCAGGCTTTTGGCCATTTGTTGCTGCGAATTTTGCCGCCACTCGTTGTGGCTGACTTAGGGGCAGGCGAGGGTCTCCTGAGTGAACTGCTCGCCCGGCGCTGCAAAAAAGTCATCGCGGTGGACAATTCGGAAAAGATCGTCGAGTTTGGCGCGGCCAAGGCCCGAAAGAACGGGTTAAAGAACCTGGAATTCCGCCAGGGCGATTTGCAGAACCCGCCGATTGACCCCAACAGTGTTGATCTCGTCGTGCTGAGCCAGGCATTGCACCACGCGGAAAATCCGCCGGCTGCGCTGCGCAGCGCGTACAAGATCCTGAAGTCCGGCGGACAAATTTTGTTGCTCGACCTGCTCAAACACAATTTTGAGAAGGCCCACGAACTCTACGGCGACCGCTGGCCGGGATTTGCCGAGAGCGACCTGCACCGCTGGCTCGAAGAAGCCGGCTTCAAGAAAATCGAAATCAGCATCGTTGCCGCCGAGGAACAGCCGCCGCATTTTCAGACGATTCTGGCGGGTGGGGAAAAGAGCTGAAAGGTGGTGGTGGCGGATGTGAATCCGCGGCATTTCAAAAAGCTAGCCGCGTTTTCACAAACGCGGCCACCGTCGTCAACGATTAGGCCACAATCAAGTTCACCATTTTCTTCGGCACGATAATGACTTTCTTGATGGCCTTACCGGCGATGAACAACTGGACTTTTTCCGAAGCTATGGCCGCCGCCTCAATGGTTGCGTTGTCCGCTGCGGCGGCCACTTTGATGACATCGCGGAACTTGCCGTTCACCTGCACGGGCAGTTCGATCTCGGTCTCGATCAGCAACGCTGGATCAAATTTTGGCCACGCCGTGTAAGTTAAGGATGGCGCGACTTGGCCAAACGTGGAATGCAGCCGGGCCCAGAGTTCCTCAGCGAGATGCGGCGCAAAGGGGGCGAGGAGTTGCAAAAATGTTTTCATCACCGGCAACGGCTTGGCCTGCCAGGTCATGGCTTCGTTTACGAACACCATCATCGCGGAAATGGCCGTGTTGAAGCGCATGCCGTCCAGGTCTTCGGTGACTTTCTTGATGCACGCGTGCAGGGTTTTGAGCTGGGCGGGAGTGGCCTCGAGGTCTGTAATGGCGCTGTCGAGCAGTATCAAATCCAGCAAATCCTCGCGCCTTTGTGGCTCGGTGGTTTCCGCCTGTTCCATGGCGGTTTCGGCTTTCTCGTCCACAAACATGCGCCACACGCGGCCGAGAAAACGATAGACGCCTTCGACGCCCCTGGTGTTCCACGGCTTCACATCCTGCAACGGCCCCATGAACATTTCGTACAGCCGGAAAGCATCCGCGCCGTATTCTTTCAGGACGTCATCGGGATTCACCACATTGCCGCGCGACTTGGACATTTTCTGCCCGTCTTCCCCGAGAATCAGGCCTTGATTCACGAGCTTGTAAAACGGTTCCGGCGTGGAAACGTAACCGAGATCGAACAAAACCTTGTGCCAGAATCGCGCGTAAAGCAAATGCAGCACGGCGTGTTCGGTGCCGCCGACGTACAAATCCACTCCCGGCGCCATGGATTTCATGGCGGGTTTTTCGAAAGCGGTGTCCGCGTTCGAACTGGCGACTTTTAACCGGTAACTTTCCTCACCCATCCAATAATATTCCGCTTCCTTGCCCACAAACACATTGGAATTTTTTGCATCGGTATAGCGCAGATAATACCAGCACGAGCCGGCCCATTGCGGCATGGTGTTGGTTTCGCGCGTGGAGCCATCTGGAAGCACCAACCAGTCTTTGGCGCGGGCCAGCGGCGGTTCGCCACCGGCGGTGGGTTTGTAATCTTCGAGCGTGGGCGGCAATAAAGGCAGCGCGCTCGCCGGCAAGGCTTCGTGATAAAGATTACCCGCGGCATCCTTTTTCCAAATAATCGGGAACGGCTCGCCCCAATAACGCTGCCGGCTGAAGAGCCAGTCGCGCAACTTGTAATTGATGGTCTTTTTGCCGAGTTTTTTTTCTTCGAGCCACGCGGTGATGGTCTTTTTTGCTTCCGCCACGCCCAGGCCATTCAACGAAATTTCGGCGTTGGCAGATTGCATCGCGACTCCGTCATCGGTAAAGGGCTCGAATTCACCACACGCCTCCGCGTACCGGGCCAGGAGGCCGGCTTTGGCATCTTCCGGTAACTTGCCATGATAAACATCAGCGGATTCACCTGCCCGCGCGAGGAAACGCTTGGCCGCGTCCACCAGCCATTGCGCCGGCGGCTCGATTACCACACGAATTGGCAGGTCAAACTTTTTGGCAAATTCAAAATCGCGCTCGTCATGCGCCGGAACTGCCATGATTGCGCCCGTGCCATAGCTCGCGAGCACATAGTCGGCAATCCAGATTGGAATGGTATCGCCGATTACGGGATTGATGGCATAAGCGCCGGTGAACACGCCGGTCTTTTCCTTGGCCAGTTCCGTCCGTTCCAGGTCAGACTTGCCTGCCGCGAAAGCCTGGTAATCCTCAACCGCCTTTTTCTGCTCCGGCGTCGTGATATGCGTAAGGAATTTGTGCTCCGGTGAAAGCACCATGTACGTTGCGCCGAACAAAGTATCCGGGCGCGTGGTGAACACGCGGATTTTCTCCCGCGACCCGGCAATTTCAAAATCCACCTCGGCGCCTTCGCTGCGCCCAATCCAGTTCCGCTGCATTTCCTTGAGCGAGTCGGTCCAGTCAATCGTGTCAAGGTCAGCCAGCAATCTCTCAGCGTAGGCCGTGATGCGCAGCATCCATTGGCGCATCGGCTTGCGGATGACCGGGAAACCGCCCACCTCGCTCTTGCCATCAATGACTTCCTCGTTGGCCAGCACCGTGCCGAGTTCGGGACACCAGTTCACGGGGGCTTCGGAGACGTAGGCCAGCCGCTTGGAATCGCGATAAGCGCGGCGGGCGGATTCGATTTCCGATTCGCTGGCAGGGCTCGCCTGCCGGTCAGCCTCCCCGCGCGGCAACGCGGCCCCGAGTTCTTCCGGGAATTTCAACGCATCAATTGGCTCCGCCTTGCCAGTTTCGGGATTGTACCACGAATTATACAACTTCAAAAAAATCCACTGCGTCCATTTGAAATAATCGGGGTCGGTCGTGGCCAGTTCACGCGTCCAGTCGTAACTGAACCCAAGGCTTTTGATCTGGCGCGTGAAGTTGGCGATGTTCTCCTCCGTGGTCTTGCGCGGATGCTGGCCGGTCTTCACGGCATATTGCTCGGCAGGCAGGCCGAAAGAATCCCAGCCCATGGGGTGCAGCACGTTGAAGCCCCGCGCGCGGCGGTAGCGGGCGAGAATATCCGTGGCCGTGTAACCTTCAGGATGCCCCACGTGCAGGCCCGCGCCGCTCGGGTAGGGAAACATGTCGAGGATGTAAAACTTCGGCGGCAGTTGCGCGGTGGTGACCTTGCCGGAAAGATGATGGCGCACAGCGAAACCGTGGCTGGCAGGAACGTCATCGCCGGGGTTCCACGCGCGAAAGGTCTGCTGCTCGTCCCAGGCCTTCTGCCACTTGGGCTCGATCAGGTGAAACGGATATTGTCTGCGGCTGCTGGACATAGAGCCGTAAATGCTACGCGAAGATGCGGCAGACTCAATGGCGGAATTGCGGCATTTGGGGTGGCGTCAGGCATCCCTGCCTGAGATAGGGGTGGCTTCCAGCCACCCGGAAAAGGGGAGATATACTTTATTGCTTTCGGAAATTCTAACCGGCTTGGACTGGCAATACGTTTTTTTTCCGCCGGGCTTGGAAGCCCGGCTCCACGGCAGCCAGGGATGGCCGCCGCTACGCTGCGACCCGGGAGGCTGCGAGGTCCTGTTTGCGCTGGTTGAGGCTTTTGAAAAATTCGAAGCCTTCGCGGCAGCGGCGCACCAGCACGTCCTTGTCCTCCAGCATGGTCTTGATGATGCGCAAGACCGGCTTGGGGCGCAGATAATACGTGCGATAGAACCGGTCCACCGCCTCGAAAATTTCCTCCTTGGTAGCATTAGGATATTCCAGCGTGCTTTGCTGGAGACCGCCGGCTTCCACGAGGTCGGTCTTGTCCTTTTTCACAAACCAGCCGTTCAGCTTGGCCTGTTCGTACAGTTCCGTGCCGGGATACGGCGCCGCGAGCGAAACTTGCAGCGAGAACACGTCCAGTTCCTTCGCAAAATTAATGGTCTGCTCAATCGTTTCTTTCGTTTCCACCGGCAGACCGAGGATGAACGTCCCGTGAATCACCACGCCGGCCTGATGGCACGACTTGGTGAACGCGCGCATTTCGTCGGTGGTCACACCTTTCTTGATGCGCTTGAGCGTCTCATCGTTGCCGCTCTCGTAGCCCACGAGGAACAGGCGCAGGCCGTTGTCCTCGAACGATTTTATGGTGTCGTAATCGAGATTAGCGCGGCTGTTGCAGCTCCAGTGAACACCGAGCGGGCCGAGCTTTTTGGCAATTTCACGCGCGCGCGGCAAATTTGCCGTGAAGGTGTCGTCGTCGAAGAAAAATTCGCGCACCTGCGGGAAAAGTTTCTTCATGTACGCCATTTCGTCGGCCACATTTTGGGGCGAGCGCACGCGGTATTTGTGCCCGCCAATGGTCTGCGGCCAGAGACAGAAGCTGCATTGCGCCGGACAGCCGCGGCCCGTGTACATGGAAATGTACGGGTGCAGCAAATAGCCGATGAAATATTTCTCAATCTCCAAATCGCGCTTATAGACATCCGCCACCCACGGCAGCGTGTCCATGTCCTGGATCATTTCGCGTTCGGGATTGTGAATGATCTTGCCGTCCTTGTTCCGGAACGACAATCCCGCGATAGTCGAAAGATCGCGGTCTTCGGCGACTTCCTTGCAGGTAAAATCAAATTCCTTGCGGCCCACCCAGTCAATCGCCTGCGACGCCTTCAACGTTTCCGTGGGCAACACCATCGTGTGTGCGCCGATGAAACCAATTTTGGTTTCGGGCCTTTTCGCTTTAATTGCCTCAGCCACCTTGCAGTCGTTCTTTAGCGACGGCGTGGAGGTGTTAATAATGACATGGTCAAAATCCTTCGCGATGGCGAGGCATTTGGCGAGGTCAATGTCATGCGGCGGGCAGTCGAGCAGCAGCGAATTGGGCGTCAACGCCGCCGGCTGTGCCAGCCACGTGGGATACCAATAGCTCGTGACTTCACGCCGCGCCTGATATCGCGCGCCGGCGCCACCGTCAAAACCGTCAAAACTGGGTGGTGAAAGGTAGAGTGTCCTGCTCATGAAAATTATTCCGCGCTGACGTTCGATTTTTCTGTTTCGCTCGTTCCACAATTGCTGCCGACATGTTCCTCCGTATGGCTCTCTTCGTGGACTTTATTGGAGAAGGCCCCACGCGCCCCCGCAGCGGGTGAATTGAGCACGGCCTTGGCTTCCGCCAAATGCCCCTTGCCGACGGTCACGCCGTTGTAAGCGCGCTTTTCCAGTTCCACGGACGCCGGGTACGGCTTGGGCCGCGCGCCGAAATTATATTTGATGTTCTTCCAGTTGTCGCCGGACTGGTAATTGGTGCCCAGCGCGCCGCTCGGATCGTAGCCGCAATGCACCATGCAATGCTCGCAACGCGGGTCGCGCGCCTTACCGTCCACCACGCCATAGTTTTCCCAGACCACCTTCGACAACATCTCCTGATAGCCGTCGTAGTGGCCATCGGTCATCAAATAACACGGCGCTTTCCAGCCCTTGACGTTGTAGGTGGGAATCGCCCAGGCCGTGCAGGTCAGCTCGCGTTTGCCGGCGAGGAATTCCTGGTAAACCGGCGTGCCGAAAATCGTAAAGGCCTTGCCCCATTCCTCGATGCGCGCAAATTTCGCCCGCGTCATGTCGCGCGTCAGGAAGAATTCCTTCGGGTCGCGGCCCAAACGCTTGACCATGTCCTTTTTTGCGGCATCGTAATCGTAGCCCGGCGAAATCGTGTGGCCATCCACATCCAGCGACGAGAGGAACTTGAACATGTCCTCGATCTCGGCCACCTGGGTTTCGCGATAGACCGTGGTATTCGTGGCGCACTGGTAGCCCAGAATTTTCGCCATTTTAATGGCCTCAATGCACTCCTTGAACACGCCCTCGCGCTCCACAATCAGGTCGTGGGTGAATTCCAAACCGTCCACGTGAACGTTCCAATACATCCATTGCGTGGGGCGGATGACCAACTTTTTGCGCGCCGCCTCGCCGGCCCCGCGAATGGTCTCGGCGTCTTTTTCGGTAATTAATTTTTCCGCGAGCAACCGTTTCAGCTTGGGCTCAACCTCCGGCGCATAAATGGCCGCGAGGTAATCGCGCATCTTTTTCCGCATGAACATCCCGTTCGTGCAGACGTAGATGACGCGGCCCTGTTCGAGCAACCCGGCGACGAGTTCCTCGATCTTCGGATAAATCAGGGGCTCGCCGCCGCAGATGGAGACCATCGGGGCGTCGCATTCCATGGCCACGGCGAGGCATTTTTCCAGCGGCACCATGTCCTTGAGGCTGGTGGAGTATTCGCGGATGCGGCCACAGCCGGTGCAGGTCAGATTGCACGTATGCAACGGCTCAAGCTGCAGAACCATGGCAAACTTGGGCGTCTTGCGAAGCTTGTGTTTGATGATGTGACTGGCAATTTTTTTAGTCAGTGCAAAGGGGAAACGCATAAGATTATAACCACGGAATTAACGAACGGAGGCGATTTCAACCGAATTTCTGGTGAGGATGACCGGCGCGTTGGTCTGCGGCGGATCGGCCTTGATCAGCCCAGGCAGCAGGAAGTCCAAGGGCGAAACAGTGCGGGAAGCACTAATGCCGCCGCAACCCGCCAACAGCAGCGGGACCGCCGCAAACAAGGCCAAACATGAAAACTTCCAGCTTATTCTCACTTGCCGAGTATAAAACAGTCCGTCACGATAGCAACTTCTAATTATTCGCATCATGCCACTGCCAACACCATGCCGGGTGCAAGGTTTCGCGCTTTTTTTGCTCGCGACCGCCATCGCCCATGGCCAGTCCGACACCAACAGCGTGTTTGCCATGCGGGCAGAGCAGGCATTTGCCCACGCGCAAAGGGAATTCGCCACCCGCCCCGATGAGGCAACCAACGCATGGCATTTGGGCCAGGCGGCTTATGACTGGGCGGAATTTGCCACCAACTCAGACCAACGGGCAGCGGTGGCCCAAGCAGGCATCGCCGCCTGCCGGCACTTGCTGGCGCGCGACCCAAAAGCCGCCTGGGGCCACTATTATCTGGGCATGGATTACGGCGAACTGGCCGAGGCTGAGGCCCCTTCGATGGCCGCTTACAAGCTGATCCGGGAGATCGAGCATGAATTCAAATCGGCGGCGGACCTGGACGAAGGGCTGGATTTTGCCGGACCGCTGCGGTGCCTCGGCGTGCTTTACCGGGACGCTCCCGGCTGGCCCATCAGCATCGGCAGCACGCGCAAGGCCCGGGAATATCTGGAGGGTGCCGCGGCGGTGGCTCCCAATTATCCTGGAAATCAGTTAAACTTGGTTGAGTCGTACATACAATGGCATCAACCGGCAGAGGCCCAACTGGCTTGGCATAAGCTTGCCCGCCTGTGGCCGGCCGCGCAGACCAACCTCAGCGGCATGGCATGGGAAGCGAGTTGGGCGGAATGGGCCGGCCGGCGGACGGCGGCAAAAGCGGACTTTCGAAAGATATTTAAACAAACCTTGGAACCCTGACCGAAACATGATAGTTTTCCCGTGTGCAAAAATGAACGGATGCGCTAAACTTGCGTCAAACTCAGACCAACCCGGATGGCACGAAAAATTATTGCGGCATTAAGTGACTCGACAGTGTTCCTGCGCGAGTGGCTTGTGAATCCACAGCGCACGGGCGCCGTGGCTCCCAGTTCGCCCATGCTGGGCGCGGCCATGGCCCGCTGGCTGCCGCGCAACCCCAACAGTTTTGTGCTCGAACTGGGCCCCGGGACCGGCGCCGTGACCGATGCCCTCCTTAAATATGGCCTGCGCGAGGACCGTCTGATTGGCATCGAAAAAAACGCGACGCTCGCCAAAATCCTCCGCAAACGCTTTCTCGATGCACATATCATTACCGGCGATGCCTGGGACTTGGACAAGTTGCTCGCCGAACTTCCCCAGGCCATCGAGTCAGTAGGGGCGGTCATTTCCAGCCTGCCGTTTCTGAATTTTCCCCCCGAACAGGCCGATTCGCTCGCGCGAAAAATCCGTGCCATCCTGGAACCACGCGGGCGGTGGGTGCAATACAGCTATCAGATTATCAAAGACCGCAGCCGCGGCGGCAACGACTTTAAACTGGTCGCCTCCAAGGTGGTTTGGTTCAACCTGCCGCCGGCGCGTGTGAGTGTTTATCAGAAGTAGGAGACGCTTGGGGTAAAGCTCCAAATTCCAAGCACCAAGCTCCAGAGAAACACCAAGCACCAAATACCGCTGGCCGCGAGCGTAGTTTTTGGTGCTTTCAGCTTGGAGCTTCTCTGGATGTTGGAGCTTGGTGCTTAAAATTTATTTAAGGTTTTTCCGGAACATCAACCACGTTGTCCACAGTTTGCCACGCAATTTAGAATTATTCTAAATCTTGACACGGCCCGCCCGGGAGATAGATTGGTTTGGCAATGAAGGCACGGAGCCACCATCAATATCAAGACGACCGGCACCTGACTGCCCAACTGGGGGCGACCGGTCTGCGCCTGACGCCGCAACGGCAGCAGGTCTATGATGTGCTGCGGCAAAAGCGCGACCACCCGACCGCCGAGGAAGTCTTCATGCGCGCCAAGAAGGCGATGCCGGAGATTTCACACGCCACGGTTTATAACTGCCTCGATGCCCTGGTGAAGTCGGGCCTGGCCCGGCAGGTCACCGTAGAGCGCGGGGCAACCAGGTTTTGCCCGAACATGATGGAGCACGGACATTTTCACTGCCATGAGTGCGGGACTGTTTATGATGTGGATCTGCCGGCTGAACTGCCCGGCGTGACCGTGCCGCGCGGTTTCAAACCATTGCGCCACGAGATTACCATTCACGGCATCTGTGCGGAATGCGCGACGAAACAAAAATAAAGATGGTTAACCACCCGGAATTGCGGCGTTAATGACCTTTTCGCCACCGGGACGTTGGGCCAATAGAATTTGCTAAAAAGATGAGTACTGCAACCGAGACAATTGAGGACCTGGTCAAACAGGAATACAAATATGGCTTCGTGACGGATGTTGAGTCCGAGTCGGCCCCGCCCGGCTTGAACGAAGACATCATCCGCCTAATTTCCGCCAAGAAAAAGGAGCCCCAATGGCTGACCGACTGGCGGCTCAAGGCGTATCGCCATTGGCTGACGATGAAGGAACCGCACTGGCAGTTCGTGAAATATCCGCCGATAGATTTCCAGGACATCACCTACTACTCCGCGCCCAAGCAGAAGACCGACGGCCCGAAAAGTTTGGATGAAGTGGACCCGAAGCTGTTGGAGACCTATGAAAAACTCGGCATCCCGCTGCGTGAACGCGGCCGGCTGGCCGGCGTGGCGGTGGACGCGGTGTTTGATTCCGTAAGCGTGGGCACGACGTATCGCGCGCAACTGGCCGAACAGGGGATCATTTTCTGCTCGTTCAGCGAGGCGGTGCAGGACCATCCGGACCTGGTAAAAAAATATCTCGGCTCGGTGGTGCCGTACACGGACAACTATTATGCCACGCTGAACTCCGCGGTGTTCACGGACGGTTCGTTCTGCTATATCCCCAAGGGCGTGCGCTGCCCGATGGAGCTTTCGACGTACTTTCGCATTAACGCCGCCAAGTCCGGCCAGTTCGAGCGCACACTGATCGTGGCCGATGAAGGCGCAAAGGTAAGCTATCTGGAAGGATGCACCGCGCCCATGCGGGACGAAAACCAGTTGCACGCGGCGGTCGTGGAGCTGATCGCGCTGGACGACGCGGAAATAAAGTATAGCACAGTGCAGAACTGGTATCCGGGCGATGAAAACGGCGTGGGCGGCATCTACAATTTCGTGACCAAGCGCGGCATTTGCAAAGGCAAAAACTCGCGCATCACGTGGACCCAGGTGGAAACCGGCTCGGCCATTACCTGGAAATATCCCAGTTGCATTTTGCTGGGCGACAATTCCAAGGGGGAATTTTATTCCGTGGCCGTGGTGAACAACCGGCAGCAGGCCGACACGGGCACCAAGATGATCCACATTGGGAAAAACACGAGGAGCACCATTGTTTCAAAGGGCATTTCCGCCGGCCGCGGCCAGAACAGTTATCGCGGCCTGGTGGAAATTCGGAAGAGCGCGGCGAATTCCCGCAATTTCTCCCAGTGTGATTCGATGCTGATCGGGGCGAAATGCGGCGCGCACACGTTCCCGTACATCGAGGTGAAAAATACGACTTCAAGCGTGGAGCATGAGGCGACGACCTCGAAGATTGGCGAAGACCAGATTTTTTACTGCAACCAGCGCGGCCTGGCCACGCAGGACGCCGTGAACATGATCGTGAACGGCTTTTGCAAGGAAGTCTTCAAGGAACTGCCGATGGAATTTGCCGTCGAAGCGCAAAAACTTCTGGGTGTCAGCCTGGAAGGCAGCGTGGGTTGAGATTCAACGGCGACAGACGGGCCACGCCACGCGTGGCCCTTTTTATTGTCCAATAATGCGGTAAAACGTCGCACTGTTGCTGGGCGTGATGGAAAAGCTGTTGCTGAGGGTAGTGCCGCCGACATTCTGCCAGTTGGAGCTGACCAGATCGGCGGTCGCCTGTACTTGATATGGCGCGATGCCACCGGACCAGTTCAAGGACAAGGTTCCAGATTGAACGGTCATCGCTGAGGTAATCGGGGGAGCGGGCGTCACGGTAATGTTCATCGTGGCGGTGTTGGACAAGTTGCCAGGGTCGGTGACACTGACCACAAAGCTGCTTGTGCCGACGTCGCTGGAAAGCGGCGTGCCGGAAAGCGCGCCATTCGTGGCCACCGTCAGCCATGCGGGGCCGCTCACTATGGCAAACGTCAGCACATCGCCGGGATTCGGGTCAGTGGCATTGGTGGCGATTGTGCCGGAATAATTCTGGCCGGCAGTAACAGACGGCGGCGAAAACGGATTGAGCGCAAACGTTGGCGCGCCGTTTACGTAGATGTAAAGCGTTGCGGTATTGGACAGGCCACCGCTGTCCCTCGCGCTCACCACAAAGATATTGGTATTGGCATCGCTGTTGGAGGGGACGCCGGAGAGGAAGCCAGTCGCCGACACATTCAACCACGCCGGCCCGCTGACCTTGGCAAAGGTGATCACGTCCCCGTTCAAATCGCTGGCATTGGTCGCGATATTCCCGAAATAGGCAATGCCGGCATTCGCGTTGGTGAGAGCAAGTGAAGTGATATTAAACGGCGGCGGCCAGTTCGGAACGAGACTGAGGGCGGTCACTATCACATTGGCATTGTTGGGCAGCCGGATGCTTTGAACGGTCTTCGCACTATTGAGCTTGAAGGAGTAGCCGTACAGGTAGAAAGTCCGGTTGTCGGCGGTGCCATTGCTTGAATTCCGGTGCCCCATGGTGATGGCCTTGGATTCACCGGAATAACTTCCCGGAACAAACCAGTCACTCAAACTTTGCACAAAATTAGTGGTGGTGGCATCAGAATATGTGACCAAAAACGATTGCGAAACCTGGCCCCCTTGTATTCCCGTCGCGAGCATTCGCAAGGCCGAATCGTTCCCGGCCGGGAGCGGGATGGTCTGATTGGCCGCACTGATGACATTCGTGACATTGGGCGGACCAAAAGTGAAGACGGTGTTGCTCCAGGTTTGTGAACCACCAAGCAACGAGGCAGAATACGCAGAGCCCCCGCCGTCCAAACCGCCCGTCGCAGGGTTGGTGAAGGTTGTGCCGTCCGTGTACATCCCGGCCCGGTTGTAATACATCGCGAGCGGCGCGCCGACGGTGTTGTTCGCGAGCATCGCGGCGAGGAGGATGAGATTGGAGTTGCTGGGGAGAGTCAGGCTTTTGACCGTCTTGGTCTGGTCCAGGTTGAAGGTATAACCATCCACGCTGACATTCAGCGTTTGCGAACCACCCGTGTTCAAGTCCCGGTAGGGCATGGTAATGGCGGTGGACTCGCCCGGGAAGGATTGCTGGTTGGCCCAGTCGCTGAAGCTTTGGGTGAACGTGGCTGTGGAATTATCCGTGTAGGTCACGGTGAACGTCTGTGCCGTCTGGCTGCCCTCCACCGCCGTGCCCAGAATTTGCAAAGCATTGAATTTGCCCGCGGGCAAAGGAATGGTTTGGCCGGCGCAATAAACCACATCGAGCGCATTGGACGGGCCGAAATTGAAAACCAGGCCGCTCCAGGAAAGAGTCCGGCCCAGCAAATTGGCGGAATAAGCAGAGTAGGCCGCATCAAGCCCACCGCTGAAAGAGGTGCCATACCGGTAAATTCCAGCGCGATTGTAGTACGAAGCAAGATTGACCGGCGCGACCCCGGGGAGGGGAGCGACGACGACGAAGTTCAGGATGATGGAATGCGTGAGGCTTCCCAAAACGCCGGTGAGTGTGGCGGTATAACTACCCGGTGCGGTGTTGCTGAACGTCGTAATCGTCATGGCCGTGGTATTGGTGGTGGTCGCAGGATTAATAATCGCCGAGATGCCGGGCGGCAGGCCGGCAATGGAGAAGGTGGCGCTGCCGCCAAGATGGTTCATGCGTGTCATGGTGATGGTAGCATTGGCCGACGCTCCGGCCACCAGATTGAACCTGCCGGGCAACAGGTAGAACATAAAGTCGTTGGTGCCTGCACCAGCCAGGGCGGAGATTGTGTTGCTGCCGCGAGGTGTGCCCCAACCCGTGCAGAGGTCGTAGCCCGTCGCTGCGGGGAACCGGTTCGGATTCTGGCTGTTAAAATTGTTGCCTGAAGTAATGTCGTGGAAACAATTCGTATAAGTTGCATATACCCCCTTGCCAATTGCGTAAATGGGCGGGTTTGCAAACCCCACTGCGGTTTTTCCCAGTGCAGCCGCCTGTTGATTGACCAGCGCCATGAAGCCGGCCCACAGCGGCGAGGCGCAGCTCGTGCCGCCAACCCACCCAACCGACGTGCCATTTTTCGAAATCAAAAACACGCCATCCGCCGGCATCGCCACATCGGGGTAGTTTCGGAAGCTGGTGGACCCCAAGTTGCTGGTCATGTTGATGCCTTGCTGCCAGGTGGGAATTCCATAGCCGCTGATGCCGCCACCGCTGCCGCCGTTATTGTTCCAATTCCAAGCCACCTCCGAACTCCACGGACCATCGGCGCCGCTGGTGGTCAAGGTTGTCCCGCCCACAATCGTGGCGTAAGGGTTCCCCGTCAGTCCGGTCCCGCCATCCAAATCCGCGTCCCCGTCGCCGGAGGCCTGGCTCAGCGCCTGCCCTTGCGCGAGGAACTCCTGGAATGACTGAATCGTCGTCGCATCAATCCCGAAGCCGTAGGACAAAGTCATTTGTTTGGCTTTGTTGTCCACGGCAATTTGGTTGAACACATCATCGGCCCCACCCTCGTAGTTCAAAATCGTTGCGCCGGGCGCCATGGACATCGCCATGTCAATGTCCAAAGCTTCTTCGCCGTCGTCAACATTGGTGCCGTTGGGAATGCCCGTCGAGCCGGACAATAAAATATTGGTAACCACTGTATTGGTGGATAGTCCGGCAGTGATTTCATACTGGTAGATGTCATTGGTGTAAAGCGGCCCGCCAACATCCACGATGGCAATATACTGGCCTGCCCCCGTGTTGGTAACGCCAGGAACGTAGGCGTTGCGGAAATCGTTGCCCATGAAATAACCGCCCGGTGCCGAGCCGGTATAATAGGCGGTGACCGGATTGTTTGTCGTGCCCAGGGGCTTGAGTCTGCCACCCAAACGATGTGGTAATGTGAAATTGTCGAGACCGCTGATGTGCAAAATCGGGATATTCGTGGCTACCGCCGGATCCGCATCCGGCGCGTAAAAATCCCGGTTCTCCGTAGGATGCCGGTAAACGTGCAACGCGAGGTGAAATGCTTTCTCGATGTCAGTTATGGGCGCGTCCACATCCACCAACATCCGGTTGGAGGACAGCCCCACCACCTTGAGACTCTGGACGCCGGCAAAATCAACGACCTTCTGATAGTCCTCCTCGGTCGGACCAAAACGTTGCGAGAATTGTTCCGGGGTCAGCCATTGGTGATAATTGGTGCTGGCGGGATCGTTCAAGGCCGCAAGCAGACCGTCGAGTTCGGCCTGGTTGCGACAGGGCAATCCAATAACCAGGCGCAGGTGGTTGGTGGCCGGCAACGAGCCTATGGGTTGCAAATGGGCCACCGCAGGCACCAGATGGCCGGGGATTATTCTTCGCTCCTCCGCCAGCGTTGAGGTCGCCAAAATGAGACCCCACACTGTCAACATAGCGCTGGCATTTCTTTTGAATTGTCCGACGATTTTGAAAACGATTTGTTTTAACATGGGAATAGTCAGCAAGCCGGGGCTGGTTGGCAGCTTCCGTCGAGGTTGGTGGCACATGAAGCGCCACGAATGTTATTTATATGGTTTAAATATATGGTTCAGAGGCGCGTTCCCACGGGAAACCACCTGTTTGGAATCAAGACACGATAGCACAACCGGAGCAACAAATCATTCCAGTGCCAGCTTGGAAGGCGGTGCGGGCTGGGTTTGCTAAAGAATAACCGGGAACCACCAGACGGAGCCTTTTCACTGTCCAACGATTCGGTAAAACGCAGCGTCGTTGCTGGGCACGATGGAAAAGCTGCCCCCGCTGATCGTCCCCACCGTCTGCCAGTCCTGATTAACAAGGTCGGTCGTTGCCTGCACCTGATACGGGCCAATTCCACCCGACCAGTTCAACAGGATGCTGCCAGCCTGAACAGTCATCGTCGAAACAATCGGAGGCGCCGGCGTCACGGCAATGTTCATCGTGGCGGTGTTGGACAAGTTGCCGGGGTCGGTAACACTGACCACA
>Ga0302320_10012897_pt1 | contig 17497 bp, 15 predicted proteins | sample Bog_T0_3_FD_202130 | JGI IMG/M metagenome (GOLD analysis project Ga0302320, IMG submission 202130) | Peat permafrost microbial communities from Stordalen Mire near Abisko, Sweden - Bog_T0_3 | ecosystem: Environmental > Terrestrial > Soil > Wetlands > Peat | place: Sweden: Abisko, Stordalen Mire...
AAGCCTACGACGAGAGCGTCTCTTTGAAAGAGGATCGACAGCGGGCCCAGCGCCACGAAAAACCCCTCCGCAAACAGGCCAGGACGCTGGGCTTCCAACTCATTCCGATCACCCCATGAGTCTTCTGCTCAAGGGGGCGTCTTCAATTCTGCATCGCCATCGAAAACGAGAAGCTGCCCTTCAATACGGACCACGCCATTCGCTGCAAGCAGGAGAACAATGCCAGGGTCAGGTTCCTATCGCAGGAAGAGGAGATCGCTCTCTCTTCCGCGATTCTTTCCCGTAACCCTCAATACCTGCCGGTTTCCTGCTGGCGATGCACAGTGGAATGCGCCTGAGCGAGCAACTCCGTGCCCAGGTTGGCGACTACATACCTACGACCAAAATGCCAATGATCCGGCAGAAGAAGGATCGGAGGGCGCCAGCAACCCGCTACATGCCGCTGACTCCCATTGCGGTTGAAGCGTACAACCAGTTGGCGGCGAACAGGAATGCCGGCGAACCTCTCTGCACCACCACGGAAGGCGCGGTATGATTGGAGGCATGGTACTGGTTTGAACAGGCAGTCAACAAGGCTGGAGTTGTCGATCTGACGTGGATTTGCCTGAGGCATACGGCCGCATCAGGTGGGTTATGAACGGTGTCCCGATCGCGGTTGTTTCGCGCTACCTGGGACACTCCTCGATCAATCAAGCCATGGTGTACAGTCATCTCCAACCGGACAATGCAGCAAGGGCGATAGCGGCCATGATGAGCTACTACCCGAACAGGAAACTGACACCGAAAACTGACACCAGCGGTTTCAGGAGAAGTCGGCAAATAGTTAAGTTGTTTTTTTTCAACAAGCGAGAGTGGCGGAATTGGCAGACGCACCAGACTTAGGATCTGGCGGGGTAACCCATGGGGGTTCGAGTCCCCCCTTTCGCACCAACTCCCTCCTGGGCGCAGGCTCCTGGAGTGCGCAGCCGCCCAACCCTTAGAGCCAATCGCCGCCCATTCAGGGTAATCTGGTGACATCATGAGTCCAGCACCACAGCCGCCGCAAATGAACGTTGTCCAGACTCCCGACTTCCGCGAGACCTACGCCAACAGCGTGCAGGTGCGGGTGAGCGTATGGGATTTCCAGCTTGTCTTTGGCCTGGCTCAGAGCGAGAGCCCTGAGCAGGTGACCATCCGCAACCAGAACGCGATCTTCCTGAGTCCGCAGCAAGCCAAGGCGCTGTGGAACGTGCTGGGCCAGAATCTGGCCCAATACGAGCAGGCATTCGGCACACTGAACCTGGAGCCGCAGAGCCACAACTTCCCCCAGGGACCGGTGAATTAAGAGCAGGGAACAGGGAATAGGGAGTAAGGGCGAACGATTGCGCTTTACGAAACTCATCAGGCCACGGCTGGACGCGCCGTTTCCCCTCTGGATGATCTTTCCGGTGGTGTTTTCAGCGCTCTATGCCAGCCACTTCAGCCTGCTGCGCCTGCCTTACTACTGGGACGAGGCGGGCTACTATATTCCCGCAGCCTGGGACTTCTTCCGCACAGGCTCACTTATTCCCATCACCACCCTGACCAACGCCCATCCCCCGCTGCCCAGCATCTACCTGGCGTTCTGGTGGAAGCTTTCAGGCTTTTCGCCTGAGGTCACGCGCACGGCCGTTCTGCTGGTGGCGGCGCTGGGGCTGCTCGCGGTCTGGCGGCTGGCCATGCGCCAGGTGGGCGTTGGCCTGGTGGCCTTCTGGACCGTGGCTCTCACCGCGCTGTATCCCATCTGGTTTGCCCAGAGCACACTAGCTCATGCAGACATCTTTGCCGCCGCCTGCACCTTGTGGGCGCTGGTGTACGCGCTGCCCGGGAACCGGCGGGAGTGGTTCCCCAAAAGCTGGGTGGCCGCGTTGTGGTTTGCCGCCGCGGCCCTGTGCAAAGAGACAGCTATCGTCATCCCGATCACGCTGGCGGGGGTGAACCTGGTGGAGGGCCTTCGGGCGCATGCGCCTGCGCGGGGCAGGTTGGTTCGCGAGGCGGCCTGGTTCCTGACGAGCGCGCTGCCGCTGGCCTGCTGGTACGGCTGGCACCGCTTCAAAACCGGATTCTTCTTCGGCAATCCGGAGTTTCTGCGCTACAACGCGGAGGCCAACCTGGATCCGCTGCGGATGCTGGCCGCGCTCGGCCATCGCCTGCTTCACCTTACCGCGCACATGAACCTGTTTGTGCCGGTACTGATGACGATTGCCGCATTGCTGCTGGCGCCGCGTCCGGACACGGATGGCCGCGAGCGGCCGAACATCGCCAAACCGGCGCTGCTGCGCATCTTCCTGTTGCTGCTGGTGAATGCGCTGCTGTTCAGCGTGCTGGGTGGGGCTCTGCTCACGCGGTACCTGCTTCCCATGTATCCGCTGGTGCTGCTCGTGGCTGTGACCACGTTCTATCGCAGAGTCCGCTTTTGGCAGGGACTCGCCGTGCTTTCCGCTGCGGCATTTGTGCTGGGGCTGTTCATCAGTCCCCCGTATGGCTTTGCGCCGGAAGACAACCTGGCCTATGCGCATGTGGTGCGGCTGCACCAGGCCGGCATTGAGCAGTTGAACAAGCGCTACCCCGCCTCGACTGTGCTCACCGCGTGGCCCATGACCGATGAGCTGACGCGGCCGGAGCTCGGCTACCTTGACCAGACCGATGATCGCCAGCCCTACGACGTTTACAGGCTTGAGGATTTCTCTGCCGGACAGATTGACCGCGCGGCCCAGGAACCGGAGAAGTACTCGTCCGCGCTGGTGTTTTCAACCAAGTACGATCCCCAGTCGCCGCTATTCACGCTGGGGACGCGGAGCAAAGCTCTCGACGAGCGGTACTTTGGCCTGCACCACGACCTGCCGCCAGAGGCCATCGCTGTCCAGTTGCACGGCGCCTTGGTGTGGAAGCAGGAAGACCAGGGCCAATGGATTGCGCTGATCCGCTTCAACCGCCAGTTTGAGGCGGCTTTGCAGATGCCGGGACGGGTGCGGTAGCCACCGCCGGCAAGCCGCACCGCCTATAATCAGCCTGTCGTGCATACACCTCTCTCATCGCGTTTACGCCGCTTCAGGCAGGCCGCCGCAGGCACCGGGCTGGCCTTCGTCCTCGCCCCTCTTGCCGCAGTTTCTTCCCAGGCCCAAAGGGTGCCTGACGCTGGCCCCACCGCAGGTGGCGCAGGGGGCATTCTGCTGGTTCTGCCGTTTGACAACCGTTCGGGCCAGCCAAGCCTGGAGTGGGTTCGCGAGGCCGCGCCGGAGATTCTGGGCAGCCGGTTTGCGTCGGCCGGCTTTGCGCCCATGAGCCGGGCGGACCGCATGTACGCGCTGGACCATCTGGGGCTGCCGGAGGGTTTTCATCCGTCGCGGGCCAGCTCTCTCAAGCTGGCGGAGACGTTGGACGCTGACTCGATCATCGTGGGCAGCTTTTTGACCGACGGAACGGGCCTGGTCGCCGAGGCCCAGGTGGTGGATGTGCCCCACCTGCGCATGAGCCAGGCGGTGAGCGTGCGCGGCGAGATGCGCGATCTGGTGGGCATCTTCGACACGCTGGCCTGGAAGCTGACCCGGCAAATGGACCCAGGTTTCAAGGTATCCCAGGAGACCTTTGTGGTGGCCGGCGCGGGTATCCGCGTGGATGCATTCGAGCAGTACATTCGCGGCATTACCGAGCCTGACCAGGCGGAGCGGTTGCGGCATCTCAACCAGTCCGTTCAGTTGAGCCCAGGTTTTTCGCCGGCGTTGATGGCGCTGGGTCGGGAGGACTACAACGGCCAGCAGTACGAGCAGGCCGCCACCTCCTTTGCCAAGGTGGATCGCAACGACCCCAACGCGCTGGAGGCGGGCTTCTACCGCGGGCTGTCGCTGTTGTTTTCCGGCGACTATGTGCATGCCGAAGAGGCCTTTGCCGGCGTGGCGCGCGTATTGCCTCTGGCGGAAGTACTGAACAATCAAGGTGTTGCCTTGAGCCGCCGGGGCAAGGACGGAGGGCCGCTCTACCGCCAGGCTGTGTCCGCCGACCCTGCCCAGCCCGACTACCACTTCAACCTGGCCGTCAGCCTGAAGCGCCATGGCGACACCCCTGAAGCCCTGACCGAGATGGCGCAATGCCTGCGCTTGCGGCCCAACGACACCGAGGCCCAGGGGTTGAACCAGGTGTGGCGCGGCCTCCAAGCCACGCCGGTGCTGGAAGGGGATGCCGAGTCCAAGGCAGATCCGCTGGAGCGCATTGCCCGCAACTTTGACGCGCAGGCATTCCGCCAGGCAGCACAGATGCTGGACCAGGTGGAAGCTACTCGGCTGGCAGCGCTCAATCCCCGCCAGCGAGCGCAAAGGCTGGCCGGGCAGGCGAAGGACTACCTGGACCACGGGCTGCTGCTTGAGGCCGAGCGGACGTACCAGTCTGCGGCTGCTGCCGATAGCCGGATCGTCGAGGTCCATGCCGGACTGGCCGAGGTGCGCGAGCGCACCGGCGATGCAGAGGCTGCGCGCAAAGAAGCGCGCGCCGCGCTGGAAATTGGGGCATCCCCGGATGCGTACCTGGTACTGGGACGGCTGGACCTGGCCAATGGGCGAGTGGACGAGGCAAGACGCGAGGCTGGAGAAGCGCTGAGGCTGGATCCACGGAATCGCGCCGCGCAGGAATTGGTGCGCAAGGCCGAGACCAAGGCAGGCCAGAAGAAGTAGGATAGTCTTCCACTGTTTTGCCAAAGAGCGGCGCAAAGGCAGGCGCCCGGCCGGGATGGCTGGGTAAAGACCACAGGTCCTGTGATCTGGCCCCCAACCATTCGCAGTTTGGTTTTGCAGGGAGTGTCCGTATACCTGGAGTTTGATGGTGCTTACCGATTGGGGATTTGTGATTCCTGAACTCCTCTTCGTTGTGTTGGCAGCGATTGTTGGGGTTCCAACTTCGATGGCGTGTTGGAAAGAGACGGCCAAGCGCAGGGCAGAGCCTTCCGGACGGGAAGTTCGGAGGGGCGTGTATGCGTACCTGGCAGCGGTGGGATTCGACCTGCTGGGAGCAGCCGGTCCGTTTGCTCTTCCAATCGCATTGAGAGATCGACCGGAGTTTGGATGGGGCGTCCGGCTTGATGTATGCATCTCCATCCCACTCTTCCTCGCCGGTGTTGTACTGGCGGGATATAGCTGGGCGATGGCACAGAAGCGGATGGGGCCAAAGTACGAGGCCTGGAAACTTGGCTCGAGTATTTTGTTCTTTGGCACCCTGCTTTGCTTTCTGGCCATGGTGGCTTTTACCTCGGCAGCGCCATGGAACTGAAGGGCGCATTGCGCGGGCAACTGGTTCACGAGGAGCAAAAAGGGGGCGAGCGATGGTGAAGCGAATGCGCAACCTTCAAAGAAGCCAGGCTGCGAGCGCCGCGGCGATAGGGCTGTTGGGGGTGATGTCTTTGGCCGTTTCAGCCCTGGCCCAGCAACCAGTTGTTGAAAAGCTCATCCTCTCTGACACCATTCAGCCCATCAGCGAGGGAGAGCTGGTGCGCGCCATTGCCCTCGCCAATCGCGATGGCGCCCAGGCGCTGCTGGTGGAGCTGGACACGCCGGGCGGGCTGCTGGAATCCACGCGCACCATGGTTGGCGCCATTCTCGGTTCGCGAGTTCCTGTGATCGTTTATGTCTCTCCGGGGGGAGCGCGCGCCGGCTCAGCCGGCTTCTTCCTGCTGGAGGCAGCCGACATAGCCGCCATGGCGCCCGGCACCAACGCCGGCGCGGCCCACCCGGTGCTCGAGTTTGGCGGCCAGCCCGACGCCACCATGACCGAGAAGATCCAGAATGACACTGAGGCGTTTCTGCGCTCTTATGTCACCAGGCGCAACCGCAACCCGGAAGCTGCGGAGGCCGCGGTGCACTCGTCCCACTCCTACACCGCGCAGGAGGCGCTGGACCAGCACCTGATCGACCTCGTCTCCTCCAGCGATACGGAGCTCCTAGCTACCCTCAATGGCCGCGAGATTACACGCATGGACGGCAGCAAGCTCACGCTGCGCATGGCCCAGGCGCGCATTGACCTGGTGCACCCCTCGCTGCGCGATGAGTTGCTGGGCTGGCTGGTGAACCCCAATATCGCTCTGCTGCTGCTGGTGGGCGGGGCGCTGCTGATTTACCTGGAATTCAATACGCCGGGCACCATCGTTCCCGGAGCGCTGGGTACTTTGATGGTGCTGCTGGCCGTGTTTGCGCTGAACCTGCTGCCCATTCGCTACACCGCGTTGATGTTGCTGGTGGCCGCGCTCGCGCTGCTGCTGCTGGAGGCCAAATTCGGCGGCCACGGCGTGCTGGCCGTTGCCGGCATTGTCTGCCTGACATTTGGAACGCTTACGCTGGTGGCCGCGCCCATTCCGGAGATGGCCATCCACCCGCTTGTCGCCATCGCCGTCAGTGTGGCATTCGGAGGGATTACCGCCTTTCTTGTGCGGCTGGCCATCCGAGCCCGGCGCAGGAAGTCGCGCCTGGGGGCGGAGGCGCTGGTGGGCAGCCGCGCGCAGGCCATGGAGGCGCTGGAGCCCGAGGGCCACGTGCTGGTCGAGGGCGAAATCTGGCTTGCCGTAGCGGCTGAACCGGTGGCCGCCGGATCTCCGGTGCAGGTGGTGGGGTTTGACCAGATGTTGCTCCACGTGGCTCCTGCCGGGCCCGCCCGCCTGCCGGAAACCCTCGGATAGAGTGCTTGTGGAGTACAATCCGTGCTGAGTGAGGGAATCAAAATGCCTGATGTCAGTATGCCGCTTCTGGTGATCATCGCTATCGTCGTGCTCTATCTGCTCAACTCCATCAAGATTCTCCGCGAGTACGAGCGCGGCGTCATCTTTCGCCTGGGCCGTGCGCTGGCCTCTCCCAAGGGCCCGGGCATCATTCTGGTGTTCCGCCCGCTGGACCAGATGGTGCGCATCTCGCTCCGCCAGCAGGTGCTGGAGGTGCCTTCGCAGGACGTGATTACCCGCGACAACGTTACCCTCAAGGTGAACGCCGTGGTGACGCTCTACGTGGTGAACCCCAATGATGCCGCCATCAAGGTGGAGAACTACGTCTACCAGACTTCGCAGTTTGCTCAGACCACGTTGCGCTCCGTGCTGGGCGAGGTGGAACTGGATGAGCTGCTGAGCCATCGCGACAAGCTCAACCTGCGCATCCAGACCATCATCGATCAGAGGACAGAGCCGTTTGGCGTGAAGGTTGTGTCGGTCGAAGTCAAACAGGTAGACCTGCCCGAGCAGATGCTGCGCGCCATGGCCAAGCAGGCTGAGGCCGAGCGCGAACGCCGTTCCAAGATCATCCATGCCGAGGGCGAATTCAACGCCGCGCAGAAGCTGGTGGATGCGGCCGCGCTGATGGCCACGCAGCCCATGACTCTGCAACTACGCTACCTGCAAACGCTCACCGAAATCGGTGTGGAAAAGAATACAACCATCGTCTTCCCGCTGCCCATGGAGCTGATGACGCTGCTGAACAAGATGGGCGCGCTGGGCACGGGAGCCGCGCCCAAGGCGTAACCCGGTAGTCTGGAACCAGCAGCGGCGCTGCCCTCACGCGAGCAGCGCCGCTTCTGTGACTGTATCAAAGGGCCGAGCGTTTCTTGAACCTGCTGAAGACCTGAGGGCCGCGCATGCACGGAGTGTTTGACGAAGAGGAGCTTGAGCGGAGCAGGCGAGGGCGCGACACCGAGCTCACCCTGAGCTCGACCACGCTCCTGGGTATCTTCTTCAGCATGGTGCTGTTGTGCGGGCTCTTCTTCGGCCTGGGGTTTGCCGTGGGCCGTTATGGGCCGGGCGAGGCGTCAGGGGTAACCCAGCAGGCCACGACCGCGCAACCTGCTAACCTTACCGCCAGTTCCAAGGCCAAGCCCTCCGCCACGGCTCCCATCACGCCGGTTCCAATGCCTCCAAGTGACACGAAGCGTGCGGTCGTAAGCGTACCCATGGCTGGGTCTGCATCCGCCGCACAGGTGTCAAACTCGCCATACACCGCATCGCCGGCAGCCCAGGCCAACACGCTGAGCCAGCCCCAGGTCAGGCCTGCCCTGCCGCCCGCCATCGTCCAGCCGCAGCCGGTGCAAGCCCAGCGCGTGGGACCTGCCTTGCCTCCCAGCGTGCCGCTGATGGTGCAGATTGCGGCCGTGTCGCATCCTGAAGACGCGGATGTGCTGGTGGGCGCGCTGCGCAAGCGCGGCTATTCGGTCACAGTGCGCCGCCAGCCGTCTGACACGCTGCTGCATGTCGAGATCGGCCCATTCGCCACGCGCAACGACGCCAACTTCATGCGCCAGAAGCTGCTCAACGATGGCTACAACGCCATCGTGCAGCCGTAGCGATCGTTCAGGTGCGCATCCACTTCGGAAGCGACGAGGCGATAGCCGCACGCACGGCCTGCATCAGTTCCTCGCGCGTGGCGTAGTCCCTTGGGTAGATCGGCGGATGAAACACAATGTGCGCGGTGCCCGGCTTGATGGCGAAACGGCCTTTGGCCATCAGTGTTTCAGTCCCGTAGATCGACACTGGAATGCATGGGGCCTCTGTCGCCTCTGCCAGGTAGAACGGGCCCTTCTTGAAGGGCAGCAGGCGGCCATCTCTGGAGCGCGTGCCTTCAACAAAGGTCGTGATGTGGACGCCCTTGTCCAGCAATCGCTTGGCCGCGGCAATGCTCTCCTGCGCGCTTTCTTTGTTGCCTGTGCGGTCCACGGGGATGAAATCGCCTAGCTTGAGGCAGTAGCCGAAGACGGGCAGCTTGTAGACCGCGCGCTTGGTAAAGGCGGAGGTACGTCCGGGAATCTGCGGTATCAGCGCCGGCGGGTCCAGGTTCGACACGTGGTTAGCCATGAAGATACACGCCTGTCCAGCGGGGACATTCTCTAATCCCTCTGGCTGCAGAGCGATGCCCGCCACGCGAAAGCCGGCGCGAACGATGAAGCAGCAAGCATGGTAAAGCGGCATCACGTTGCCGGTAAGTGCGGCCAGCGGGATGAGGATGATTGCCGCGGGAATGCTCAATGCGACAATCACGACGATTACGAAGAGCGAGACAATCATTTGGATTCCGTCTAACAGTTGAGATTCGTTCTGCTGTTCTGCGGTTTTCGCGGGGAACTAAGTGCGCATCCACTCCGGCAGCCCGGAGGCGATGGCTTCGCGAACCGCTTGCGTCAGTTCCTCCCGCGTGGCGAAGGCAGCCGGGTCAATGGGCGCATGAAACACTACATGCGCAATGCCGGGATACATGCGGGAGCTCCCTTTGCGCATGATCGTTTCCGTGCCGTGAATGGAGACCGGAACGATGGGCGCGCCTGAAGCCATGGCTAGGAAGAACGGCCCTTTCTTGAAAGGCAACATGCGGCCGTCGGGTGAGCGTGTTCCTTCGACAAACGTGGTCATATGCACGCCCTTGGCCAGTACGCGTTCTGCCGCGGACACGCTTTGCTGCGCGGCGGCAGGGCTCCCCTTGCGATCCACGGCGATGAAGTCGCCTTGCCGGAAACCGGTGCCTAGCACGGGCAGTTCCATCAGCGATCGCTTCATGAAGGCCGAGGTGCGTCCGGGGATGAGCGAGATCAGCGCGGGTGGGTCAAGGTTGGAAACGTGGTTCGACATGAAGATGCACGCGCGGTCTCTGGGAATGCGCTCCAAGCCCTCGGTGTGGAACCGCACTCCCGCCATCCAGCAACTGCTGGAAAGCATGAAGCGCGTGCCCCGGTAGAGCGGCATCACGTTGCCCGTGAGCCAACACCAGGGGATGAACAGAACCGCTGTGGGGATTCCGGTGATGACCATGTTGGCCATGAAGATGAATGTGTAGATCATTGAAGCCTCTTGCTGTGTGCGTCCGTTGCTTCCTACGGGAAGCGCTCCTTCAGCCGCGCGGGAAGTCTCTCATAAATGGCGTCAAATCCGCCATTGGAAAGGATGGCCACCACATCGCCGGACTTGAGCTGCGGCGTTATGCTGTTCACGATCATTTCCACATCTGGGTACAGTTCGGCCGGAGTTCCGCCCTCGTTGAGCGCTCGCACCACGTCTCCCGGATGCAGCCGCTCGCCCTCCGGAATGCGCTGCTGCTGATAGACGCCGGCCATCAGGACGCGGTCGGCCATCTGCAGGCTGGCAACCAGATCGGGTTGCAGTACCTTGCGCCGCAGCGTGTTCGAGCGCGGCTCCAAAACCGCCCACAGCCGCGATTGAGGATAGACCGCCCGCAGCGCCCGCAGCGTCTCCCGTATCGCTGTGGGATGATGCGCAAAGTCGTCGATGATGGTGATGCCGCCGATCTTCGCGCGCACCTCGAGCCGCCGCTTCACGCTCTTGAAGTCTGCGAGCGCCGCAACGATGGCTTCCTTGCCAATTCCCTGCGCAAACGCCAGCGCCGCAGCCCCTGTTGCGTTCAGCGCATTGTGCTCGCCAGCCAGGCGCATCTCAAGTTCAGCCCACAGCGCGCCGCTGTGCCAAACCTCCCAGCGCGTCAGGCCCTCTTCATGGCGCAGGTTGCGCAACTGCCACGTTGCCGAACCGCTGAAGCCGTAGCGTTCCACGCGGCACAGAGCGCCGGCGACGCACTCGCTCACATTGGCGCTGGCGTCGTAGGCCACCATCACACCCCTCCGCGGGATCAGATTCACCAGCCGCTTGAAGGCCGTCATCACCGCGGCCAGGTCGGCGTAGATGTCTGCGTGGTCAAACTCGACGGATGTCAAGATCAGCGCATCGGGGAAGTAGTGCAGGAACTTCGGTCCCTTGTCGAAGAAGGCCGTGTCGTACTCGTCGCCCTCCACGATAAAGGTGCGCGTGGGCCGCAGTTGAAAGCTGGTGCCGAAGTTCTCGGCCACGCCGCCGATAAGAAACGAGGGCTCCACCGCCGGGTTCTGTTGCGATGCGAACTGGTAGATCCAGGCCAGCATGCTGGTCGTGGTGGTCTTGCCATGCGTGCCCGCCACCACCAGCGACTCGCGGCCCTGGAGAAACTCATCGTGCAGCAGCGCCGCCATTGAGGTGAAGGGGATGCGCTCGTCCAGCACGCGCTCCACCTCGGAGTTGCCCCGCGAGAGTGCGTTGCCGATGACCACCAGATCCGGCGTGGGCGAGAGATTCACTTCGGCATAAGGCTCAAGCACCGGGATGCCCAGCCCCGCAAGCAGATCGCTCATGGGCGGATACGCCGCCTTGTCCGACCCCGTGATGCGGTGGCCCTGCAACTGCAGCAGCCCGGCCAGCGAGGCCATGGCCGTTCCGCAAATCCCGCTCAAGTGAATATGCCGGCCAACACGGCCCTCTGATCCCTGCATCTTCATCGCGTCACCGCCGGCTCCAGCATGCGCAACTGCGCCTCCTGGTTGGCGTTGAGTTCCGCATCCACGCCGATTGTCAATGTGACATTCGATCGGGACACATGGCCGCTGCGAAGGCCGAAGGCGATGGGTCCTTTGAAGTCGCTCAACACGCTCAGGATTGCCTCGTCAAGCAGCTTGACTGGCGCGCCGGGAGAGATGCAATCCAGCATCTCGCCAAACACGATGCCGCGCACGCCGTCCAGCTTGCCTGCCTGGCGCAGTTGCCACAACATACGGTCCACCTGGTAGGGCTTCGCGCTCACATCTTCAAGAAACAGCAGCTTGCCCTCGGTCTGCGGCTCATACGGCGTGCCCAGAAGCGCCGCGAGAATGCTGAGGCACCCGCCGTAGAGCATGCCCCGCGCGCGGCCTGCCTGCAGCGTGCGCAAGCCTTCTGCCGCGCCCACGGCGTAGGTCTGGCCGGTGAGCGCTGCCTGCAGGCTGGCAAGATGCACGCCATCCTCACGCGCAAAATCCGCGGACAGCATGGGCCCGTGAAAGGCGGGCAGTTGAATCTGGTCCAGCAGCCACAACTGCAACGCGGTCAGGTCGCTGTAGCCCATGAAGGGCTTAGCGCTCTCTGCAATCAGGTCGAGATCGAGCCCGTCGAGAAGGTAATTCGAGCCGTAGCCCCCGCGCGTTGAGAAGATGGCGCGCACCTCATCGTCGGCAAATGCATGATGCAGATCGCGCAGGCGCATCTCCGGAGTTCCCGCAAAGTAGAGCGGCCCCCGCGCCAAGGTGTTCTCCGCTGCTTGCGGCATGTAGCCCAGCGCGCTCAAGGCGGCCAGCCCGCGTTCCACACGCTCAACCTGGGGAGTGGATGCGGGAGACACCACGGCAACGTGTGCCTCTGCGGGAACCGCCTTTGGCTTGAGCAATGCCATCGCTACACCCAAGCCTCTCCGCGCGCAATCAACGCAGCCGGCCCAGTGAGCTGGAGTTCGCTGCCCGGCCCGCCCCACGCAACGGTCTGTGCGCCGCCTGGCGCCACCACGGTGAGCGGCGATGTGCAGCCGTTCAGCGCCAGGGCCGCGGTCGCAGTTGCCGAGCTGCCGGTGCCCGACGAAGTCGTGGGCCCCACGCCGCGCTCGAAGATGCGAATCTCAATCTGTTGAGGGCTCACCACGCGCAGGAACTCCACGTTGGTCTGGTACGGGAAGTCGGGAAGAAAGCAAATTTGCTGGCCCACGCTCTGCCATGCCTGACCATCCACTTTGAAATCGGCATTGTCCACCACGATGACAAAGTGCGGATTGCCGGTGGAGACCTCAACGCCCGCAACCTGCACGCCGGCCGGCATCGTAACCGTGCGCGGCGCAAACACGGGAATGCCCATGCCCGCGGCCACTTCCACTGTGTACCCTTCGCCGGCGCTCACCGCATTCACATGGCAAACGCGCAGTCCTGCGTCGGTTTCAATTTGCAACTCGTCGCAGGGTTGCGCGTTGAGCGCCTCGGCCATCCATGCGGCCACGCAGCGCGTGCCGTTGCCGCTGATCTCGGCGATGGAGCCGTCCGCATTGTGCAGCCGGATGCGCCCCGAACGCGGCCCGGTCCACGCAAAGAACTCGATGCCGTCGGCGCCGATGCCGGTGTTGCGCTCGCACAGCTTCTGGGTTAGCTTCGTCCAGTCGTGACCTGCTGCCGCTTGTTCGGTGACAATCAGAAAGTCGTTGCCGCAGGCGTGGGCCTTGATAAAGGGGATCAATCTTCCTCCGGATCGCGGAAGGTAAAGAGCGCGGTGATTGCGCCTTCCGACTTCAGATGTCGGTTCAGTTTTTCATGCTTATTCTTGGATGTGGTGAGGGCAAAGCTCACACGTTCCAGAGCGCCGATGGTGTCGCGCGAAACATCGGTCAGCCGCTCGCCCGCTGCGTCCATCGCTTTCAGAATCGACTCCAACATGCGGGTAGGGTCGCTGCCGCGCGCTTCGTAGATCAGCGGATAGATCTTGAGGTTGGCGCGCCGCTCGAGAAAGCCAACTAACTCCAGCGCGCAGATGACGATGATGGCCGCCACTGCCCCGGCGGCATAGAGACCGGCGCCGCAGGCCATGCCGATGGAGGCCACCACGAAGACGCTGGCCGCGCTGGTGAGCCCGCTGATGCGGCTCCGGTTATGCAGGATGAGGCCCGCGCCAAGAAACCCGATCCCTTGCACAATGTTCGACGCCACGCGGCCCTTGTCCGGGTTACCGTCGCCGGCCAAAACTGCGGAGAGCAGCGTGAAAAACGCGCTGCCCATGCAGATCAGCAGGTTGGTGCGCACTCCAGCGGCCTTGCGGTTGAACTCGCGCTCCAGGCCCACCGCGGCCCCCAGCGCACAGGCCACCAGCAGGCGGCTGATGGCGCCATTCACCACCACGATCTGCTGCAGCCGGTCGAAGTTGAAAGGTTGTGCGAACTGTGCCAATGCTGTACTCATGAAAGCACCTTGACCGATGCTATCACCGTGCAGGCGAGGTTGTTGAGCGTGAGTGGGCCTCGACAGCGGGTGGAGTACCGGAGACATAAATTGTGCCCGCTGGCTGGCCGCGCGTGTTGAAGCGCCGTACGGCTGTCAGCCCCTCGGGATGTGCCTTGACGGCCCGGTCTACATCGTCGCCGTCGAAGGCCACCACTAGCGCCGCGTGCGCGGCGGGCGCAGTCAGCGCGTTGCGATAGATCTCGAGGTCGCTCTCGTTGATGGTCTGCCGCAGCGGAATTCCGGTTTGCGCCACGATCTCGGGATAGACCGAAGTGATCATCAGCACCACACTGCCCGGCCGCTCCTGAAGCAGCGAGCGCAGAGCAGGCGGAATCTGCAGGTCGTACGGCCGGCGCGCGTTGGCGTTGGCGGTTCCTTCCACGTAAACCACTGCCCGCTCGCGCGCCATCTGAGCAGCGTTCAGGGCCACCAGCGCAAACAGCAGGGCTGCCGCGTACTTTGCCCACTGCGGCTTGAACTCGCGCACGGCCGCGATCGTGAGGTTCGCGAAGAAGCCCAGGCCCAGCGCCAGCGCCGGCAACAGTTCCATGCCGTAGCGCGTGTTGTACCAGGAGAAGGGCCACCAAACGGGCAGGAAGATGGGCACCGACCCCCACGCCACGGAGTACGCGTAGAACGCGGCCGGAAACCACAAGAGCAGTGCCCATCCAAACGCCCGCCGCGCCGTCAACCAGGCCCACGCGGTTCCCAGCAGGCTTAGCGCCAGCAGCGTATTGCCCCACGCGGCGGCGGCGGCGTCCAGCTCCGCTGCCCTCATATAGAAGAGGAACGCGACCCATGGATTGTGCCAGCCCGGATGCGGCGGGAACCCCGGAACGGAGGTGCGGATCTCAATGGCCTTGGCAGAATACGGTCCGCGCAGGAAGTAGAGCCAATCGCCGAAGGCCGCTGCGTTGTAAACCAGCCACGCCAGTGGAGCGGCCACGACAAAAATGCTGGCCAACCAGAAGGCGCGCGATCGCAACGCGCCGCGTCGCATGAGCACAATGCCGATGCCTGTCCACGCAATCATCGCCATTGCCCAGCCGTCGTAACGGGTGAACACCGCTGCAACCAGCACCGCGGCAATCCAGTAGAGCAGACGGCGAGCCTTGCGCGGGTCGTCATCCACCGCCGCGCGACACTCCACCATCCAGACTGCAACCCAGATCGTCTCGCAGACAAAAAGAGGCTCGGTCATCGCCGTGGTTTGGAGATACAGCAGATCGATGTTGAGCGCAAAGAAAGCCAGCGTCAGCGCGGCGGCCAACGGGGGCAGCCATCGCCGCGCCAGGCGGTAGATGCCGGCGCTCCCGGCCAGGTAAGCTAGCGCCGATGGAATCACACCCGCTATGCCGTTGGCCCACCATCTGTAGACTTGCACAAAGGGAATCAGCAAAATGTGCGGCAGCGGCAGCCACACCGATCCAAGTTGCGTGAGCCGCGGCTGGTGCGAGTCGAACACGCGCCGCGCAATGTGCAGGTGAGCCACCGCGTCGCCGTAGTTCAGCATGGCGTGGTTCCGCCAGCTCCATGCGATTGCCGCCAACGAGGCTGCCGCACACGCGGCCATCACTACCAGCCATTCCGGCCGTGAAACTGCCGCGCGCGCGTTGGAGCTTTCAGTCAAGGTGAGTCAACTCACGGAACTGCTTGAAGCGAGTGTCGATCTCTTCGCGCGTCAGCGCCTGCAGCCGCTCCGTGCCAAAGCGCTCGCAGGCAAACGAGCCCATCACGCTGCCGTAGAACATGGCGTGCCGAAAGGAGGCCGGCGTGAGCCTGGGCTGCGCGGCAAGATAGCCGAAGAAGCCGCCGGCAAAGCTGTCGCCTGCGCCGGTCGGGTCCACCACCTCCTCCAGCGGCAGCGCTGGCGCACGGAAGGTGTGCTCCGATCCCTCGGCCGTTGTCGAGCCGTGGAACAGCGTGGCCCCGTACTCGCCGTGCTTCACTACCAGCAGGCGCGGGCCCATCGCCATCACCGCGCGCGCCGCCTGCACCAGGTTGTTGTTCGAGGCCAGCATCTTCACTTCGGTGTCGTTGATCAGCAGGATATCCAGGCCCTTCAGCACCTCAAGCAGTGCGGGGCGGTGGCCCTTGATCCAGTAGTTCATCGTGTCGCCGGCCACCAGCTTCACGTCGGGCATAGCCTCGCGCACGCGTCGCTGCAGCACCGGATCGATGTTGGCCAGGAAAAGGAAATCCGAGTCGCGATAGGCGTCGGGAATCTTCGGCTCAAAAGTGGCAAAGACGTTCAGGTCGGTAATGTGCGTCTTGGCTTCGTTCAAGTTCTCAAGATACGAGCCCTCCCAGAAGAAGCTCTTGCCCGCAGTGTGCTCAATGCCCTGCGTGTCAATGTTGCGGACATCGAAGACCGCCTGTTGCCTGCGCCCAAAGTCGTCGCCCACAACGGCGATCACGCGCACTTGGGTAAAGAAGCTCGCGGAGAGCGAAAAGTAAGTCGCAGCCCCGCCCAGGCAGCGCTCGCGCTTGCCCGCCGGTGTCTCAATCGAATCAAAAGCCACACTGCCCACTACGGTAATTGCCATTTATCTTCCTCTCTAACTCCAACCAATCTGTTCCAGGCTAACAAGAAGCGACGCGAAGAATGCTGGCGAAAGAGCGCCAAGAATCTTGCATAGGAACAAGACTGAATCGCGATCCATTTCTCTCTCTGTCGTCCTTCACCAGCCAATTGCAGCGAGTGAGCCAATCGAGCCGACAGCAACATCAATTTCAATCAAAGGCCAGAATGCGCCCGGCTTAAGAGCCATCTCGCAAATCGGCTTCTCTCATGCTCCAAGCATTCCCTGAGGGCCTAAGGCCGTGCCCTTCTGAAAATCCGATAGGATGTTGGTGCGGACCAGCCGAAGGCAGTGAGCCGCACCGCAGGTGCTTACCAGCCCAGTTGCTTGCCGAACAGCAGCTTCAGCCTCTCTTTTGCCGCTTCGGGAATCGCATCCGGCTGGGTCAGCACGGCGTACTTTGCTGCCGAGGCGCAGGCGCAGGCGCGTTCGGCCGGAATGGCCGCCACGGCCGCCTTCACCACGCGCGCCGCGTTCTCCGCGTTCTGGTGCAGCACGCGCACAATCTCCTCAATGGTCACCGAGTCGTGCCCTTCGCGCCAGCAGTCGTAGTCGGTCACCATGGCCACCGTCGCGTAGCAGATCTCCGCCTCGCGCGCCAGCTTGGCCTCCTGCAGGTTGGTCATGCCGATCACGTCGGCGCCCCAGCTGCGGTAAAGGTGCGACTCGGCTTTGGTAGAAAACTGAGGCCCCTCCATGCAGACATAGGTTCCGCCCAGCTTGCCCACCACGCCAACCGTTGCGCAGGCTTCCGACGCGGCCTTGGCCACCGTCGCGCACACCGGGTCGCCAAAGGCCACGTGGCCCACAATCCCCTCGCCGAAAAATGTGGCGTTGCGATGGAAGGTGCGGTCGATGAACTGGTCGGGGATCACGAAGTTCGTGGGCTTGTGCTCCTCACGCAGCGACCCGACGGCAGAGAGCGACAGGATGCGCTCCACGCCGAGCGCCTTCATGGCGTAGATGTTGGCCCGGAAGTTCAGCTCGGAAGGCAGGATGCGGTGTCCGCGCCCATGCCGGGCCAGGAAGGCCACTTTGCGCCCTTCCAGTTCGCCCAGCACAAACACCTCGGAGGGGTCGCCAAAGGGCGTTTCCACGCGATCCTCGTGAACGTTGGTAAA
>Ga0302320_10012902_pt1 | contig 17495 bp, 16 predicted proteins | sample Bog_T0_3_FD_202130 | JGI IMG/M metagenome (GOLD analysis project Ga0302320, IMG submission 202130) | Peat permafrost microbial communities from Stordalen Mire near Abisko, Sweden - Bog_T0_3 | ecosystem: Environmental > Terrestrial > Soil > Wetlands > Peat | place: Sweden: Abisko, Stordalen Mire...
ACCGCGAGCCGTCTGAACGGCACTTTGTTTGAACGGGGCGCGCATTTTCCGGGGCCAACGCTTTGGCTGTACGGCCATCACGACCCATTTTACGAGATTGAGCACAGCCGGAACAATTTTGCCGTGTTCCGGAACGCCGGCGGTCAGGGCACGTTCCTGGAATTCGATGTGCCGGGCGGCAATGGTCATTTCGTCTCCGGTTCGCCGGAGCTTTGGGCGGGAGCGGTGGCGGCGTATCTGCGGTCTCAGGCGCTTCGATAAAACGGGCGAATCCGTTCGTGATTATTCAGTTTCGAAATCAAGATGCCGGTCAGCAGGTCAGAGTTGTGAAGCGGATCGGTGGTTATCTGATCAGATGGTCCGATAGAACAGCATCTCTTGCTCAAACTTGTCCATCGTTTTCTCAAGAAGCTTGACGTTCCCTCAAGAAGCTTGATGATAAACAAAATAGCATTTTTGTTAAACGGTGGCAAGCGCGGTAAGAATGACCTGGACTGGCCTGTTCCGGAGTACTGGCAACATTCAGAAGTCCCGATCCGGCTTTTTGACAGGAGAGGCTCGTGACGGCGGCCCACCGGCGCAAGGCTGAGCAATTTGCGCGGTCCTGGATTGCCGCGCCGCCAAGCGGCGGCTCGCAATGACAAAATAGTTTGGGTACGGCAGGACGGGGGTTTGAAGTCTTTTCAGCACATTACCGGCGAAATCCATTCCGTAGATGTGCGAATCCCGAAGCTCAGGCGCCGAGGTAAAACTGGCGGATCAGTTCGTTATTGTTCAGTTCGTCGGCGGATGCGCCTTCGAAGGCGATCTCGCCGTGCACGATCACGTAGCCGCGGTCGGCGATGCGGATGGCCTGGGTGAAATTCTGTTCCGCCATCAGCACGGCAAGCTGGAAGCCTTCTTTCAGTTCCTTGATCTTGTCGATGGTGCGCGCCACCAGCAGCGGCGCCAGCCCGACCGACGGTTCGTCGATCAGCAGCAGCCGCGGCGCCGACATCAGCGCGCGACCGAGCGCCAGCATCTGCTGTTCACCGCCGCTCATGGAGCCGGCGAGTTGCTTGCGGCGTTCGGCGAGGCGGGGAAACACCTCGAAGCAAAAGGCCAGGTTGGACTGGATGGCGGGACGGGCTTTCTTGCGGAAGGCGCCCATCAGCAGGTTTTCGGTCACCGTCAGGCGCGGGAACAGGCGGCGGCCTTCGGGGACGAAGCCGATGCCGAGATCGACGATGTCCTCGGTGGCGAGGCCGGTGAGGTCGTGGCTGGTGCCGTCGATCGTTGCGATGATCGAGCCGGCGGTGGGCCGGACCATGCCCATGATGCACTTCATCAGCGTCGATTTGCCGTTGCCGTTGGTTCCCAGCAGCGCGACGGTTTCGCCCTCGGCGACAGACAGCGACACCGCGTGGAGGATGCGCACGGCGCCGTAGCCGGCATCGAGGCCGGTGATGGAGAGACTAGCTGCCAAGATAGGCCGCCACGACGTCGGGCTGGCGGACGATGTCCTGCGGGTCGCCGTCGGCGATCTTGCGGCCGGCGACCAGGACGACGAGGCGTTGGGAGAACGCCAGCACGGCGCGCATGATGTGCTCGATCATGATGATGGTGACGCCCTGGCCGTTGAGCATCATCAGCAGCGCCAGGATGTCGTCGACCTCCTGATGCGACAGGCCGGCCATGGCTTCGTCGGCGATCAGCAGGCGCGGTTCGGAGGCCATGGTGCGGGCGAGTTCGAGTTTGCGCATCTCGATCTGCGTCAGGTCGGCGGGTTTGCGGTCGGCCTTGGCGAGCAATCCGACCATATCGAGCAGTTCCTCGCAGCGGCGGCGCGGATCGGCGGGGATGCGGCCGAGCTTGACGTCGGCGGCGTAGAGGATGGGGACGCGGACATTTTCGGCGAGCGTCAGGGTGGGGAACGGGCGCGGCAACTGGAAGCTGCGGGCGATGCCCAGGCGGGTGCGCCGGTGCGCCGGCAGACCGTCCAGGCGATGGCCGCCGAAGGTCACCTGGCCGGCGTCGTTGCGCAGCGTGCCGCACAGGCAGTTGACCAACGTGCTTTTGCCGGACCCGTTCGGACCGATCAGACCGAGGCGCTCGCCTTCCGCGACTTCGAGTTCGATGTCGGACAGGGCGACGAAGCCGCCGAAGCGTTTGCCCAGACCCTCGACTTGCAGGAGCGGTGCGCTCATCGGGTGAACCAGCCGACGATGCCCTTGGGGGCGGCGATGACGAAGCCGACGAGCAGCAGGCCGACGAGCAGCAGGGACAGCGCGGAGGAGATCGTCACCGTGGCAACCTGTTGCAGGGTGCCGAGGAGGATTGCGCCGATGACGGGGCCAAGCCAAGTGGCGGTGCCGCCGATCAGCGGCATGGCGATCGTATTGACGGCGTAGCTGAGGCTGAAGCCTGAGGCGGGGTCGAGGTAGGTGACGTAATAGGGCAGCGGCGCGCCGGCCATGCCCATCAGACCGCCGGACAGCGCGGTTGCAATCAGCTTCAGGCGCAAGGTCGGCACGCCGGAGGCTTCGGCCGCGGCTTCGTCGTCGCGGATGGCGGAAAAGCCGTAGCCGAGGCGGCTGTGCTGGATGGCGCGCGCGGCCGATACAGAGATCACCGACAGCAGCAGCATGACGACGAACAGATACTGGATGTAATCGCCGGGGAAGATCGGCGAACTGGCCGGGCGGATGATGTAGGCGCCGCGCGAGCCACCGACGAAATTCCAGTTGGTGATCAGGGTCTGCGCGACGACGGCCATTGCCAGTGTCGCGATGGAGAAGAAGGTGCCGCGCAGGCGTAGGGTGAGGTAGCCCATGCCGAGGCCGATGACGCCGGAAATGACGCCTCCTACCAGCATCATGGCGGGCAGCGGCAGGAACGGGACGGTTTTGTGCAGCACGACGGTCGTATAGGCACCGAGGGCGAAGAACGCGGCGGTGCCGAAGTTCACGTACCCGGTGTAGCCGCCGAGGATGTTCCAGGCGGTTGCCAGAACGATGTATTGCAGCACGACATAGCCGGCGAAAAACACGTAAGCGTTGCCGATCAGCTTCGCGGCGGCGAACGTGGCGACAGCGGCCACGATGGCCAGCAGGATGAACAGGAGGTTGCGCATCAGCCGCGTCCGAACAGTCCCGCGGGCCGGATCGCGAGGGTGATCAGCAGAAAGCCGAAGGCAACGGCGGGCGACCAGGACGGGCCGTAGAACGTGGAGGTGAAACTCTCCATAATGCCCAGGATCATCGCGGCCACGATGGTGCCGCTGAAACTGCCGAGGCCGCCCATCACGCAAATCGCAAAAATGCGGCCGATATAGTCGCGCGCAATCGACGGCTCGACGGGCTGGATGATGATCAGGATGGCGCCGGCGACCGATGCGCTGGCGATCGAAAGTCCGAACGCGATGCGCTTGATCTTGCTGGGATTGGCCGCCATCAGCCGCAGTGCCATCGGATCCTGCGCGACCGCCTGCACCGCTCGGCCGATGAATGTGTAGGACATGAACAGTTGCAGCGCACCGATCAGCGCCAGCGAAACGACAAACGGCACCAGCAGCCGCAGCGGCAGGTCGATGACGCCGAAATGCAAGGACGGGCCGATATAGGGTGCGTCAACCAGGCGGTAATCGACGCCGAAGGTCAGTACGAGGGTCACTTCGGTGATGAACAGAAGGCCGAAGAAAAATGCCAGGCCGCGGATCGAAGCGTCGCCTCGCCGTTCGAACGAGACGTCGTAGACGTGGTAGATCGCCACACCCAGCAGATAGAACGCCGGCAGCAGGACGATGCTGGAGAGGATCGGATCGAAACCGAACACGCTGTTGGCGATATAGGCGGTGTAGGAGCCGAGGATGATGAAGGCGGGGTGGGCGATATTGACGATGTCCAGCATGCCGAAGGAGATCGTGACGCCGATGGTGACGGCAGCGTAGAAGCCGCCCAGCAGCAGCCCAGACACGAGGGCGTTGCCCAGGAGGTCGAAAGACAGGTCCATCGGTTCGCTTATGACGTTTCCGGGAGCCAATGTGACAAATGCCAGGACCTTTGGCTAGACGGCATCTGCCGGGGGGATTGCACCGTGGCGGTGCGCATGGTCCAAGGCGCGGGATCAAGCGCTGATGAGACGTGCCATGACCGAGTCCTTGCCTGATCCCGCTTTATCTGATCCCGCTTTGCCTGATCCGGCTGACACATCGGAACGCATCCTGATCCTGGACTTTGGCAGCCAGGTGACGCAGTTGATCGCTCGGCGGCTGCGCGAGTCCGGGGTGTATTGCGAGATCTGGCCATTCTCGGCTGATCCGGCGCGGATCGTTGCGTGGCAGCCTCGGGGTGTGGTGCTTTCGGGCGGGCCGGCTTCGGTGCATGAGGCGGTTTCGCCGTTGGCGCCCGAGGTGGTTTTTGAAATGGGCGTGCCGGTCCTGGGCATCTGTTATGGCGAGCAATTGCTTTGCCATCAGTTGGGCGGGACGGTGGAGGCGTCCGATCACCGGGAATTCGGCCGCGCCTATGTCGAGATCGCGGATGACTGCGCGCTGTTTCATGGGGTTTGGGCGAAAGGCGGGCGTGAGCAGGTCTGGATGAGCCACGGCGACCGGGTGACAAGGTTGCCGCCGGGGTTTCGGGTGGTGGCGGTGAGCGAGGGTGCTCCGTTCGCGGCGATCGCGGATGACGAGCGGCGGTTCTACGGGGTGCAGTTCCATCCGGAGGTGGTGCATACGCCGCACGGGGCGCAGTTGTTGCGGAATTTCACCCATGACGTGGTGGGGCTGTCGGGGTCCTGGACGATGGCGGGGTTTCGGGCGACGGAGATTGCCCGGGTGCGGGCTTTGGTTGGCGATGGGCGTGTGATCTGCGGTTTGTCGGGGGGTGTGGATTCCTCGGTCGCGGCGGTGCTGATCCATGAGGCGATTGGCGAGCAACTGACCTGCATTTTCGTCGATCACGGGCTGCTGCGGCAGGGCGAAGCCGAACAGGTGGTGGAGACGTTCCGGGACCGGTTCAATATCAAGCTGGTGCACCGCGATGCGTCGGCGCTTTTCCTGGGCGCGCTGGACGGGGTTACCGATCCGGAGGTGAAGCGGAAAACCATTGGGCGGCTGTTTGTGGAAGTGTTCGAGGAAGAGGCGGCGCGCATCGGCGGGGCGGACTACCTGGCTCAGGGGACGCTGTATCCGGATGTGATCGAGAGCGTCAGCTTCACCGGCGGGCCGTCCGTTACGATCAAATCACATCATAATGTGGGTGGGCTGCCGGCGCGGATGCGCATGAGGCTGGTCGAGCCGTTGCGGGAACTGTTCAAGGACGAGGTGCGGGCACTGGGGCGCGAACTTGGCATGCCCGAAGCGATCGTCGGGCGGCATCCGTTCCCGGGGCCGGGTCTGGCGATCCGGATACCGGGCGCGGTGACCCGGGAGAAGGCGGATCTGCTGCGGCGGGTGGATGCGATCTATCTGGAGGAAATCCGGTCGGCGGGGCTGTATGACGCGATCTGGCAGGCGTTCGCCGTTCTGCTGCCGGTTCGGACGGTGGGGGTGATGGGCGATGGGCGCACCTACGACATGGCCTGCGCGCTGCGGGCGGTGACCAGTACGGACGGGATGACGGCGGATGTGTATCCGTTCTCGATGGAGTTCCTGACGCGGGTGGCGGGGCGGATTGTGAACGAGGTGCGGGGGGTGAACCGGGTGACGTATGATATCACCAGCAAGCCGCCTGGGACGATCGAGTGGGAATGATTTTGGTCCATCCGAGGGTATCCAAAATAGCGACGGAACCCATTCAAAGGCGAACACAGCCGAGGCGGAAAGGGCGTGGCGTCGCGCAGGTTGCGTGCTCCACGCCGCGGTTTAAGCCACCCACTCGGAGGGTTATGGCGTCTTGACCGCCCGGATATGAGGTGATGCACGGCTTTGCGCCTTGCAGGCCGGGACGTCATTTGGCACCGACAAAGGCTTGTCTCCCGTTACGCCAAGGGTGCGCAGTGAGCCGGACTGGAGGTTGGGCAGGCTGCTGCTTTAGCGGTCGCAGATCATTGTCACCCGGCCGAACGGGCCTATGATGAGGCAACCGATGACGAAACTCGAGGACTGCATGCAGGTTCGCTGGCTACCCACACTGTTGCTGGCAGCGATCGGAGGCTGCGGCATGCTGTCGGACTCGCAGCAATACAGTGTTTATTTCCCGGCCTATTCCGCTGAACTCGATAGCCAGGCCAGAGCGACCATTCACGCCGCTGCCGACTTTGCCAGCTTGCATCCATTCCAACCGATCGCCATCAACGGGTTTTCTGCCCCGCCGGATCCCAACCAGGATGTCGAGGGCCTGTCTGCCCAGCGCGCAACGGTGGTCAAGCAGGCGCTGGTCAACGAGGGCGTGTCGGCCCGGCGGATCAGCACCACAGCCAACGGAATCATCGACCCGAAGACGCTGCCGACACTCTCGGTACGACGGGTCGATATCAGCGTCGGACAGTAGCGCGGAACCGGACGCGGCCCGCCACAGGCATCATGACGCAGGCGGGCGCCTTAACATCCGCCAATTTCAAAGCTTGCATTTCGCCCCGCCACAACCAAACATCCATCCCATGTTCGGCTTCGACTCCGGTTTCGCCGCTCGCGTCAAGGCCGTCCTGGGCCCGACGAACACCGGCAAAACGCACCTCGCCATCGAGCGCCTGATGGCGCACGCGTCGGGTATCATCGGCTTCCCCCTCCGCCTGCTCGCCCGCGAGAACTACGACCGCATGGTCGCCATCAAAGGCGCCCGGTACGTCGCCCTGATTACCGGGGAAGAAAAGATCATTCCCCCTGACGCGCGATGGTTTTCCTGCACCGTCGAGGCGATGCCGCTGGACCGCCATGCCGAATTCGTCGCTGTCGACGAGATCCAGCTCTGCGCCGACCCCGACCGCGGCCATGTCTTCACCGACCGCCTGCTGCACGCCCGCGGCATGGTCGAGACGATGTTCCTGGGCGCCGAGACCATCGCGCCGCTGATCCGCCGCCTGGTCCCGACCGCCCAGATCGAGACTCGGCCGCGGCTGTCGCAACTGTCGTACGCCGGGCCGGCCAAGCTGGTGCGGCTGCCGCCGCGCACCGCGGTGGTTGCCTTCAGCGCCGCCGAAATCTACGCCCTGGCAGAGCTGATCAGACGCCGCAAGGGCGGCTGTGCCGTCGTCATGGGGCGGCTGTCGCCGCGCACCCGCAACGCCCAGGTGGCGCTGTATCAGGCCCGCGAGGTCGATTTCCTCGTCGCTACCGATGCGATCGGCATGGGCCTGAACATGAACGTGGACCACGTGGCCTTCGCCGGGCTGGGAAAATTCGACGGCCACCGGCCCCGGCGGCTGACGGCGCCGGAGGTGGCGCAGATCGCCGGACGCGCCGGCCGCGGCATGAAGGACGGCACCTTCGGCACCACCACCGAGTGCCCGCCGATCCCGGAAGACGTCGTCGCCGCCGTCGAAGCGCATCATTTCGACTCGCTCGACATGCTGTGCTGGCGCAACAACGACCTCGATTTCGCGTCCGTGGAGGCGCTGCTCGACAGCCTCAACGCCCCGCCGCCCGGCCCTGGTCTGACGCGCGGCAACGAGGCCTCGGATCTGGAAACCCTGACCGCGCTTTCCCGCGACCCCGACATCCGCAAACTCGCGCACGGCCGCCGCCGCATGCGGCTGCTGTGGGACGCCTGCCAGATCCCGGATTTTCGCAAACTCGCCGACGATACACACGCCAAGCTGTGCGCCCGCGTGTTCAACCACGTCGCGACCGACACGCATCTGCCGACCGACTGGCTCGCCGCGCAGATCGCCGGGCTGGACCGCGCGGATGGGGATATCGACACGCTGATGCAGCGGCTGTCGGGGGTGCGGGTCTGGTCCTATATCGCCGCCCGCTCCGACTGGGTGAAGGATACCGCGCACTGGCAGAACCGAGCGCGCGAGGTCGAAGACAAGCTGTCGGATGCGCTGCACGAGAGCCTGACCAGCCGTTTCGTCGACCGCCGTTCGGCCCACCTGATGCGCCGCCTCGAAGAGGCCGATGGCAAGGAACTGCTCTCCGCCGTCACGCTGCGCGGCGAGGTCGTCGTGGAGGGCCACGATGTCGGCCATATCGAGGGCTTTGGCTTCGTGCCTGACCCGCTGGCGGTCGGCGACGAGAAGAAGCTGGTGCTGCGGGCGGCCAGGCGCGCGTTGCGGGCGGAAATGCCGCGGCGGGTGGAGGCGCTGGCGGCGGCCGCGGACTCGGCGTTCGCGCTGATGGGGGATCACCGTCTGGCCTGGAACGGAGTCCCGGTCGCCAGACTGGCCAGCGGGACGCAGAAGCTGCGGCCTCGCGTTCAGGTGCTGGACAGCGAGTTTCTTGACGGCGCCGCCCGCGAACGCGTCCGCGTCCGGCTGCAGGCATGGCTGGACGGCCAGATTCAAGCCGACCTCGCGCCGCTGTTTGCCGCTGAAACCCTGGCCCGCCATAACGCCGCCTTGCGCGGACCGCTGCACCGGCTGACGGAAGCCCTCGGTCTTATTCCCGGGCTCGACGAGGAAACACTGGCGCCGGAAATCCGGCCGCGGCTGAGGGCACTGGGTGTGCGGTCGGGGCGGTTTGCGCTGTTCATGCCGGCGCTGATGAAGGCGAAATCCGCGGCGATGCGGGTGCGTCTTTGGTCGATCCATCATGGCGTGCCGATGCCGGTGCTGCCGGCCGCCGCGCTGGTCTCCATCCCCGCCCACCAGCCCGACTGGCCGGCCGGATTTGCCGCCATGGCCGGCTGGATCGAGGCCGGCCCGATCCTGCTGCGCCTCGACATCGCGGAAAAAATCGCCGGCGACCTCGGCTACCGCTGCCGCCGCGGCCCCGCCGCCCTGCCGTCCGGCCTCGCCTCCCGCTTCGCCATCAAGCCCGACATGCTCCCCGCTGTGCTCCGTCCGCTCGGTTTTCGCGTGATTCCCGCCGCCAGCCTCGAAGCCGACCAGATCGGCCCGCCCGCGCCGCCGATGCTGATGCCGCTGCGCCGGCGCCGCCCGCTGATCGAAACGCCGGCTCCGGTGCAGACCGCGACCGGGCCGTTTGCTGCCCTGGCCGTGCTGCGGCGAGGAGGCGCACGATAGCGGACACCGAAGACCGCGACTGGCAGCGTATCGACAAGTGGCTCTGGTGTGCCCGGGTGATGCGCGCGCGCACCGATTGCGCCGGCCTCGTGGCGCAGGGTGCGATCCGCATCAACCGCCAGCCGACGGACAAGCCGCATGCCAGGCTGCGGGTCGGCGATGTGCTGACGATCCCGGTGCATGGTGGCGTGCGTGTGCTGCGGGTCGCCGGCCTTGCGGTTCGCCGTGGCCCCGCTGCCGAGGCTCGGCTGCTGTACGACGATCTCAGCCAGGCCGAGGTCACCGCGCCGGCTGATCCCACAGATGTGTTATCGACATCTTGCATCCGGGCGGATTCAACGGCATATCGCGCGCCATGAGGGTCGGCCCCGCGCCGTGCTTTTCCTATAATCAGGGGTTCCCGTATGACCTATGTGGTCACCGAAAGCTGCATTCGCTGCAAATTCATGGACTGTGTCGAAGTCTGTCCGGTGGACTGCTTCTATGTCGGCGCCAACATGCTGGTGATTCATCCGGACGAGTGCATCGATTGCGGGGTTTGTGAACCGGAATGCCCGGCCGAGGCGATCCTGCCGGACAGCGATGACCGGGTAACCGACTGGGTGGAGAAGAACCGCATCTACGCCACTTTATGGCCGAATATCACCCGCAAAGGCACCCCGCCCGAGGATGCGGACGACTGGAAGGACAAGCCCGGCAAGGGCGAGTTGTTCTCCGCGGAGCCGGGAACGCCGTAATTGCATGGCTTTAGGCGCTGACTTGGTACTTGTTTCGTGCTATCTGAGCGCTTTCAGACGGCCGAATCCGGCGGGCCGCCGGAGGATCGGGATCTGATGCGACAGGCGGGGCTGGCGTTCGGAACAGGCAGCTCCGCCATGGGCGACGTCCGACACGCGCTGTCGGACCGATGGATCGTTCGGCAACTGACAAAATGAACCGCCCGGTGAAGGGTGGCGGGCGATTGGGACGGCAGGCAAAATGACAGGTGAGCGGCAGGCAGTGGAAGACATTTCGAACCAGGTGGCTGAACCAGCCCAGGTGACTGAGCAAGCGGCAAGCCCGGCGCCGTCGGAGCCTCGGCCGCCGACCCGGCCGCAGCACAACGGGCCGAATCTGACCCCGCGCGCCATTGCCAAGGCCGAAATCTTCGTCGAGGGCGACTACGTCGTTTACCCGACCCATGGCGTCGGCAAGGTCGAGCGCATCGCGGTCGAGGAGATCGCCGGTCACCGGCTGGAACTGATCCACATCACGTTCGAGGAAAACCGCATGACGCTGCGGGTGCCGGTGGCCAAGGCCCGCACCGCCGGACTGCGCAAGCTGGCCACCCGTAAACTGTTCGACGACGCGCTGAACGTTCTGCGCGGCAAGGCAAGGGTGAAACGCACCATGTGGTCGCGTCGCGCGCAGGAATACGAGGCGAAGATCAACTCCGGCGATCCTCTGGCGATCGCCGAGGTGGTGCGCGATCTGCACCGCAATGCCGGTCAGCCGGATCAGAGTTTTTCGGAACGCCAGATCTACGAGGCGGCGATGGACCGGCTTGCCGCCGAACTCGGTGCGCTCGACCAGACCGACAAGCAGACCGCGATCACCAAGCTGACCGACTTCCTGAAGACCGTCTGACCGAACCGGGCCGTTGGGGCGTTACCCGACGGCCGCCAGCCGTGAGCCTGCCGCCGCCGCGCCGGCCACCACGCCATAAACCCCGCGCTCGTTTGGCATCGGCGCAAAGCGTCCGGTAATCCCCAGCACCGTCTCGGCGCCGCCGAGATACAGCATCCCGTCCGGCGGCATGATTGCGGCGATCGCTTCCAGGACCCGAGCCTTGGTCGGCTGATCGAAATAGATCAGCACGTTTCGGCAGAACACGATGTCGAACTTGCCCAGCGAGCGAAGGTCGGACAGCAGGTTGAATTCGCGGAACTGCGCCATGCCGCGGATCTGGTCGGAAATCCGCCAGTTGCTTTCGTCCTTCTTGAAGTACTTCATCAGCATCTGCACCGGCAGGCCGCGCTGCACCTCGAACTGCGAGTAGATGCCTTCGCGTGCGCGGGCCAGTTGGTCGCGCGCGATATCGGTGCCGACGATTTCCACCTTGCGTCCGCCCAGCACGCCGCCGGATTCGGCGACGATCATCGCCAGCGAATAGGCCTCCTGCCCGGACGAAGAGGCCGCCGACCAGACCCGAAGCGGGCTCCCCGCCGGACGCGCAGCGACCAGCCGAGGCAGCGCCTGGTTGCGGAAATGCAGGAAGGGTTTGTCGTCGCGGAAGAAGAAGCTTTCGTTGGTGGTCATCGCCTCGACCACGTCGCGGCCCAGAGCGTCGCTCCCGGGCCGGCGCAGACGCTCTGCCAGTCCGTTCATATCGGTCAGTTTTTCACGCTTGACGATGCCTGCCAGCCTGGTCTCCAGCAGGTAAAGCTTGTCCATGCCGATGATCAGGCCGGATTTCGTCTTGAGCAGCGTTGCCAGCGTCTCGAACGCCAGCGGCGACAGGGGGGCCGTCATGAGCGGACTCCTTTCAGCATGTCCAGGAGCTTCGGAGCGATCTTCGGCAACGGCAGCACAGCATTGCACAGGCCGGCCTGTGCGATCGCGCCCGGCATGCCCCAGACGACGCTGGTCGCCTCATCCTGACCGACGGCCGCACCGCCGGCCTCGATCACTTTCTGGGTCCCGGCGAGCCCGTCCTTTCCCATGCCGGTCAGCATCGCCACGAGCACGCGGCCCTCGCATGCCACGGCCGCGCTGCGCAGCATCGGATCGACTGAGGGCCGGCAGAAATTCTCCGGCGGATCGTTCGTCAGCCGCGCCCGTAGTCCGGCGCGGCCGCCCTCGATCAGCAGATGCCGGTCGCCGGGGGCGAGGTAGATCCGCCCGCCGACCAGGCTTTCGCCGTCGCGCGCCTCGGTGCAGGGCATCGCCCCCAGTCGCGTCAGGTGGTCGGCCAGGATCGGTGTGAATGTTTTCGGCATATGCTGTGTCAGCACCACCGGCACGCTGACCTGCCGGCCCAGCCCCTGCACCAGGGTGAACAGCGCCTGCGGGCCGCCGGTGGAACTGCCGACCGCCAGCAGTTTGGCGACGTTCGCCGGTGCCGGGCGCAGCGTGACGGCGGTGCGTCCGAACGCCGGCGCCGCGGTTTTCCGGCGCAGCCGCCCCAGGCCCTTGACCTTCTCCAGCAGTTCGCGGCGGAATCCGTCATCGTTGACGGTGCCGATGCTGGACGGTTTCGGCACATAATCCGCGGCACCCATGCGCAGCGCCCGCAGCGCGATGTCGGCGCCGCGCGTGGTCAGCGTCGAGGCCATGATCACCCGCACGCCGGGATCGGCCCGCAACAGCAAAGGCAGGGCGGTCAGCCCGTCCATCACCGGCATCTCGATGTCCAGCACGACGATGTCGAACTGCCCGGACCGCACCTGTTCGACCGCGAGCTTGCCGTTCTCCACCTTGGCCTCGACCTTGATCTCGGGGTCGGATTCCAGGATGCGCGCCAGGGCGCCCCGGATCACCGCCGAATCATCACAGACCATCACCCGGATCGCCGCCGTCGAGGCGCGTTGCGGCAGCGGCGCCCTGGTCGGCGCCGTTGATCGATGCCCGGCTGCGGGCGTGATCACAGCAGGCCCACCTGCGCGAACTTGCCGGTCAGGATGTCCTCGTCGAACGGCTTCATGATGTACTCCTGCGCGCCGTTCGAAATCGCCGCCTCGATATGGCCCAGATCATTCTCGGTCGTGCAGAACACCACCGGCGGCTTGTCGGGACCGAATTCCTTGCGCAGTGCCTGGAGGAACGCCAGACCGTCCATCACCGGCATGTTCCAGTCCAGCAAGACGCAGTCGGGCAGCGCCACGCGGCAGGCATCCAGCGCCTTTTGCCCGTCGGCTGCCTCGGTCACGTCGAAACCGTTCGATTCGAGAATGCGGCGCGCGACTTTGCGGACGACCCGGCTGTCGTCAACGACCAGGCAAGTGCGTGACATGGCGGCTTATTCCTCTCCGGCCAGAGCCAGCAGCCTTGAGACGTCCAGAACGACCAGCAGCCGCCCGTCCAGCCGGAAGATACCGGTGCTGAACTGCGCCCAGCATTTCTCCAGCGTCGCCGGGTTGCGTTCGAACTGCGCCGCATCCAGGCTCAGCACCTCGGACACCTGGTCGACCAGCAGCGCGTAGAGTTCGCCACCCTGTTCGGCGACCACCGACATCCGCGCCTGCCCGGGCGGTGCCGGCGGCAATCGCAGCCGGCGGCGCAGATCGATGGCGGTGACGATGCGGCCCCGCAGGTTCAGGCTGCCGGCGATTTCCGGCGGCGCCAGCGGGATGCGCGTGATCACCTGCTCGCCGAGTATGTCGCGCACCGCGAGCACCGGCACGCCGCACAACTGGTCGGCCACGGTGAGGGTGACAAGAACCTGGGAGTCGTCCCCGGGTGAACTGTTTGCGGTGCTCGTCTCCGGCCGCTCGAGTAAGTCAGAGGGCATGGCTGGTCCTTTCGTCGATCACGCGGAGGCGCCTCCGCGAACGGGTTGCGCGGAGCACACCCCGCGTTCGGATGCTCAAGTGGAAACCATCTCGGTGAGGCTGGCGCGCAGGCTTGCCACCAGCGCCTCGCGTTCGAATTTTGCGACATAGTCGGAGAAGCCGGCCTCCCGGCCGATTCGCGCGGTTTCCATGTCGGAGTGCGCGGTCATTGCCAGCACCGGCAGTCCCGCCCACGCACCGCCGGCCCGCACCGCGCGGGCGAACTGGATCCCGTCCATTTCCGGCATTTCGATGTCGGAGACGATCGCATCGAACATCGATCCGGTGTCACGCAGGCGCAGCGCTTCCCGCGCGCTGGCGACGGCGGTGACGCGGAAGCCGGCGGCGCCGAGTGTCGGCACCATCAACTGGCGGAAGAACTCACTGTCATCGACCAGCAGGATGTGCTTCTGGCCGGTTGCCGAACCGTGCCGCGGCACGCCGCGGAACCAGTCCTGCCATGCCTGCATCAGCCAGTAGCCGGTATCCAGCACGTCGGTGGCCAGCCCGCCGATCACCGCCGACCCCAAAAGCCCGGCCCTGGCGCCGGCGAGTTCGATATCCAGCCGGTCTTCGACCACGTCGATGATCTCGTCCACCATCAGGCCCATGATCCGTTCGCCCTCGGCGAACACCAGCAGCGGCTGCGTCGGCTTCTCCTGGTCGATGCCGCCGTCGATCGCGATCAGCGGCATCAGCTTGCCGCGGTACTGGGTGACCGGCGCGCCACAGGACAGTTCGATCTTGTCGCGCGGAATGTCTTCCAGCCGCGCCACCAGCCCCAGCGGCACGCCCATCCGCTGGTTTCCGCCGGCGCGGAACAGCAGCATCGCGGTCTTGTCGGAGGAGCTTTGCGCTTCGACTGCACCGGAGCGCAGCAGCTTGCTCTCCGACCCCGATCCGACGCCGCTCGCGCGGGCAATGCCGTTCGGATCCAGGATCATGATCACCGACCCGTCGCCCAGAATGGTGTTGCCGCTGAACATCGTGACATGGCGCAGGATCGGCGCCACCGGCTTGACGACGATTTCCTCGGTGTCGAACACGCGGTCCACGATGATGCCCATCATGTGCTGGCCGACCTGCGCCACGACGACATGAGCGGCCGATTCCGCCTTGTCTTCGACGCCCAGCGCCAGCAACTCCGTCAGGCTGACCAGCGGCAGCAGCCGGTTGCGCAGCCGCAGAACCGGGGTGTCGTTGATCCGCTCGATGACGGTGTTCCCGGCCGCCTCGTTCGAGGTCCTGCCGGCATCGCGTTGCGCGCGCACCAGTTCGACCACGCTGAGCTGCGGGATGGCGAAGCGCTCCTTCCCGGCTTCGACGATCAGGGCCGAGACGATGGCCAGGGTCAGCGGGATTTTGACCGTGAAGGTCGTTCCCTGGCCCGGCGTGCTTTTCAGGTCGATCGTCCCGCCGATCTTCTCGATGTTGGTGCGCACCACGTCCATGCCGACGCCGCGGCCCGAGACGGCGGTGACCGTCGCTGCGGTGGAGAAGCCGGCGCGGAAAATGAACCGCTGAATCTGACCGTCGGTCATCGTGGCGAGTTCCGCCTCGGTGGCGAGGCCCTGCGACAGCACCTTGTTGCGGATGCGGTCCACCGGCAGGCCACGCCCGTCGTCGGAGATTTCCATGATGATGTAGCCGCCTTCGTGGAAGGCGTTCAGCACGATCGTGCCGGTCTCCGGCTTGCCCGCCGCCTTGCGTTCGGCCGGCGTTTCCAGCCCATGATCGCCGCTGTTGCGGATCATATGGGTCAGCGGGTCCTTGATCAGTTCCAGCACCTGGCGGTCGAGTTCGGTTTCGGCGCCGAGCATGGTGAGTTCGATTTTTTTGCCGAGGTCGTGGGAGAGGTCGCGGACCAGGCGGGGCAGCTTGTTCCAGGCATGGCCGATCGGCTGCATGCGGGTTTTCATCACGCCTTCCTGGAGGTCGGAGGTGATGTGCGACAGCCGTTGCAGCGGCACCGTGAAGGCGCCGTTTTCCTGGGTGCGGGCGAGCTGGAGCAACTGGTTGCGGGTGAGGACGAGCTCGCTGACCAGGGTCATGAGGTCTTCCAGCACATCGACCGTGACGCGGATGGTCTGGGCGGCGGCTGCGGGCGCTGCGGCGGCGGCGGCGGCGGCCTGGGCGGACGCGGCAGCGGCCGGTGCTGCAACAGCCGGAGGGGCAGCCGCAGCGTGCGGCGGCGGTGCGGCCGGCGGCGGTTCGGCTGGCGCGGCAACAGGGGCAGCCGCGACCGGCGGGGCAGGGGCGGCGACAGGCGGCGGTGGCGCGGCAGCAACCGGCGGGGCAGCAACCGGCGCGGCAGCAACCGGCGGGGCCGCTTCGGCCACGGCTGCAGGTTTCGCCGCCGGCGCCTCGGGCTTGACCGGTTCCGGCGGCGGCGGCGCGGCGGCAACCGGCGCGTGCTTGGCCGCCGGCGGCTCGTTCGCCGCCGTCAGATTGAGCGCAGCAATCAAGTCGGTATCGTCGCCCGGCGGCTCTGCGCCCGTGGCGCTCAGATGCGCGACAATGGCCTTGATCTGATCGATCCCGGCGAGCACCTGGGTGATGATCTCCGGTGTGACGGCCAGGGTGCGATCACGCAGCTTGCCCAGCACGTTTTCGCCGGCATGCGCCACCCGTTCGAGCCGCGGGAGTCCGAGAAACCCGCAGGTGCCCTTGATCGTATGCACCAGGCGGAAAATGAACCCGAGGGTCTCCGCATCGTCCGGCGTGCGTTCCAGAGTCAGTAGCGCGCCATCGAGTTCGGCCAGACTCTCATTCGTCTCGGTGAGAAAATCAGCAAGCAGATCGTCCACGGTAGCCCCCTCGCAAGCCCGTCACCCGGGCGGGAGCCAATCCTTGGCAGCACTTCGCAAACAAAAGGTAAATGCGGCCGATATTTTTTTTGCGGCTATCCGCCCAAGCGCAGGATTGCCGGCTTGTTGCGTGCGGTCGGCGACATTACCACGGACAATCGTATGCCAGCGGCATGCGCCAGCAGGGCGGTAAGCGCCATCTGGAGGTTGCGCCCATCGATCAGCGCCGACCGCGCCTCGGTCTCATCCACCAGACAGACCGCGGTGCCGATCGGCCAGGAGGCGGCCTGACCGGTAATCCGCACGAACAGGTCGTCCGGCTCACCCGCCAGGACGATGGTCCCGCCCGCCGGCAGACTGTCCGCCGCGAGCAGCAGCAGATTCAGCACGATCCGGCCGGTGGCGGCGGCGAACACCGCAGTCTGATCCAGCGCCGAGACGTCGATCACCACGGCATCGGGCAAGCCGCGGGCGAGATGCCTTATGTGCGCCAGGGACATAGGCTCGCCATCCGGACCCCAGGCCGCCCGCCGCAGCTCCAGGCGAATCGACAGTGCCTGCGCGGACCCCGACGCCGATCGTTGGCGATTCGACTCGTGCGCCGAAGGGTTTTCCGAGGCCGTCAGGGCACACTCCAAGGACGCGACCAAGCCACTGATATCTTGGCACAATCGAGTCGACGCCAGCTCAATCAAACGCAAGGCGCCGTAGGTGCCGGACATTGGCTCTCCGCGGTCAGGAACGTGATCCGGGGGCAGAATGACCTTCTTCCGGGTGCAAGTCGAGACTGCAAAGCGGGGTACCGGGGACTCGACGCGCGGGGGGCTTGAACCTGAGGCCCGGGTGGCGCAAGTCAGTCGGGCTATCATATATGGCAACACCGGCGGTAAACGCCCGGTTTGGAAGGAGACACCACCCCCTGATGCCGCGCCTCCCGTCATGATCGATCCGTTCGGCAGAGCGATCACATACCTGCGCGTTTCGGTGACCGACCGCTGCGACCTCCGCTGTGTTTACTGCATGTCCGAGGACATGACCTTCCTGCCCAAGC
>Ga0302320_10012903_pt1 | contig 17494 bp, 18 predicted proteins | sample Bog_T0_3_FD_202130 | JGI IMG/M metagenome (GOLD analysis project Ga0302320, IMG submission 202130) | Peat permafrost microbial communities from Stordalen Mire near Abisko, Sweden - Bog_T0_3 | ecosystem: Environmental > Terrestrial > Soil > Wetlands > Peat | place: Sweden: Abisko, Stordalen Mire...
AGAAAAAAAAATTTAGGAAAAAAAAAATAAAAAATTCCGAAAAAAATAAAAATAAAATAAAGAACTTTATAATTATGGCAAATTTTAATTAAAAAACTATAAATTATTGAAAAAATTTGCAAAAAATTATTATTATTTTAATTTTTAATTATAAATTTTCCTAGATGATAAATCCTTATAAAAAACATGTCACCTTTCTATGTGTTGTTGAAGTCTTATCTTTGTGTTTTTTGATTGCTGGGATTATCGTCCTGGCTGCCGGTAGAACAGAAACTTGTAATTCAGGATGCGTTGAGAGAACTTGCACATCTTACGATAACAATTATTATCCTTGCGATTGTGGTGCTGTCTGCCAGACTAAAACTATAGAAGCTAATGCAGTATATCGTCTTGGAACGGCCCTCCTTACTATCGGGATTATCGGATCAGTTTTCGGATGTATACTTTTATGTGTATACAGAAGAAGATATTATTATTATCGAGCCCCAGTCGAGACTGTGATTGTTCAAGGCCAAATGCCCGTTGCTTATATGCAACAACCAGTGATGGGATATCCAGTTGGAGCACAATATGGACAACCTATTGTTGTTGGACAAAACCCTTATGCAGATTCCGCTTATGTAGATCCTTACAACCAAAATCCATACCAGCAACCATACCAACAGCCAGACCCATACCAACAACAACCATATCAACAGCCATACCAACAACCATATCAACAACCATATCCACAAAATCAATATCCTCCTCAGAATTAAAGAAAACAAGTTCTTGATGAAAAACGATAATATAAAAATGTTTTGAAAAATAATACTTAGATCATATAGAAAATTTCAATAAAAAACAAAAAATTATAAAAAATGAAAATTAACATTTCTTTTTTTCATATAATCTCTTCACTGAATTGCAATTATTGCATACTAAATGCTTTTTAAAATCGCTGATAAAAGCCATTTCTTGTCCGCAATTTTTGCAAGCTTTTTTAAGGGTTTGATTTTTTTCTTTGTTTTTGGACAATTTTGGTTCATTTTTTTCTTGAGCAGATTTAGAAATTTCAGAAATTTTGATACATGAAACAAAGCTTTCCTTTAAAAAGTTCTCAAAATTTTCTTCATTTATTTCCAAATTTTCTTCTAAAGAAATTGAAAGCAGTTCTTTATAAATGAATATTTCATTTTTTCGGTCATTTGTATTTTCAAATTTCAATGCGAATTTTAAAGTTTCTTTCAACTTTTCATTATCATTCTCATTTGTTATTATTTCAATATGTCTTTCGACTTGATTTCTTAAACTTAAAATGTCTTTTTCTACTTTATCAATGCTTTTCTTATTATTTTCATATTTTTCATCAATCTTTCTTTTTAAAAAATTCTCGAGCTCTAGAAATTTATTTTCTATTTTTTCATGCACTATCTTTTTAAAATTTTTCAGTTTCTCAAGTTCTTCATTACTTTTGTAGAGAATTTCTGATTCTATTTTGAGAAAACATTGTAATTTTTGAAGAAAATCATCATAGATAGTTGAAGCATCGATTAAGCTTTCGAGATATTTTTTCAAGAAAAGATCAAAATTTTCAATTTTTGAAACTGTGTTGTTTTTCACATGATTTTCTGAATGGGCTGGCAAACAATCACAACACATAATTTCACAGTGCCAAGCAGAATTGAAACAAACATAAATTATTTCTTTTTTATGACGAGAACAAATTATTTTTGTTTTTTCCATTTGTTTTATTTTATTAGGTTAGAAAATATTTTTCGAATAAAAACATATTTTATATTAAAAAAAAACCTCTTGAACAAAAAAATGAAAAGGACTTCATCAACAAAAATTCAGAAAATATTTAATCATTATTTATTATAAAAGAAAAAAAAATCAAATTAAAAAAAAAATGATATTTAAAAGCTCCCTTTAAAGATTTTTAAAAGTTTCTTAAAAAAACTTAGAAAAAAAAAGATAAAACATATATTTCCAGATTTTCATAATGGCATCAGTCAGAGTTGGATCATTGGATAAAACCACCCATGATGAGTTATGTTGTACCTACGCTGCACTCATTCTTTATGACGATAGACTTGATATCACTTCGAACCAAATAAAAAAAATCATTGAGGCCTCAGGAAACAAAGTCGATGCTTTTTGGCCATCTCTCTTCGCCAAGGCTTTGCAGGGCAAAAATGTTGGTGAGTTGTTATTAGGTGGTGGTGGCGCACCTGCCACACATGGAGGACAACCCGGATCACCAGGCAAGAAAGGAGGAGATAAAGCTGCTAAGCATGAAGAAAAAAAACCTGAAGGTTTGATATTTATATTCTTATTTTGAAAGGAGTTTGGATAGATAAAATGCTTAAAATCTTTTATTTTTAGCTAAGAAAGAAGCTCCAAAGGAAGAAAAACCTGCTGAAGAAGACGTGGACATGGGAGGATTGTTCGACTTCTAAAGAGATAATTATAAGAATTTCTTAGCTTAAAAATCATTTCATCCCTTAAAAAGAACGTATTTTAATATTTGGAGTTTGGGAATTTTTTATGTTCCTCCTATTTTTTGAGTTTGGATATTAATCATTTTTTTTAATTTAATTTTGTTTTTCTTATTCGAAAAAAAAAAACAAGAACATTTAAGAAATAAAAATGAGAGAATTCATTTTAATATTGATTGCCTTTCTTCTTTCACTCATAAGTCATAAAAAATTATTCCCTTGCATTTTTTAATTTTATTTTTATTTTTTTTTTTAAATCGTAAAACTTTCCCTCCAAATTGTATTATACGGCAAAAAAAATTCAATGCTTAAAAAAAGGAACATTTCTCATTGCGAAAGTAAAAGCTTATGGAATTATACTCTTTCTCCTGGTAAGAGAAGTATTTTTAAACTGAATCTCATTAAATCATAGGTTGGACAAATAATGAGGTTGCCATTTTAAAAAAAGCATTGCAAAAATTTGGAATCGGAAAATGGAAAAAAATAATGCAGTATGATTTATATTTCGTTTTTGCCCATATAAAAATAAATCAAACACAGATCAAATTGTCTTCCTGGTAAAAGCATAGGCCAAATATATATGCAAACCCAACGACTCATCGGACAGCAATCTTTGGGAGGTAATATGTTTCTAAAAAGATTGAGACCAATAACTTAAAATTTAAAGAGTTTATGGGATTAAGTGTTGATTTGGAGAAGGTTTTCTATGACAACATGAAAAAAACGGTATTATTTTTTTTCTTCATAGAAATTAATATTGTTTGTAAAAAAAATCTAGAATGTTGTCAGAAAAAACAATTGCATTATCAACACGGGAGATAATCCTACCAAAGAGGAAAGGAAGCGAAGAATCGAAGAAAATTATAAAAAGTATCATCTAATCATTTAATTTATGAAGTCATTTGTTTAAAGATATGGGTTGAATTCGGAAGAAGTCAAAGCAATCAAACTTCCAAAAATAAAATGCCCTATTTTACAAAATCTTCTCTGTCTAGATGAAGTAATAAAATTGAAAAACTAAAATAAAAAGAAATATATTTTTTTAGATTGAAAGTGACAAGTTCACAACCATTGAGAAATTAAACCAATTAGAAAATTTGAAAAACGCAATTGAGAAAAAAATCAAAAAAGATGACTTAGGTTCAATAATAATCAATGTCCATAAAGTTTCAGAAAGCGCCTTCGAAATAATTTAAGGTTCAAGATATTTTTATTTATTGAAATGAAAAACCAAAATCGCATGTTTTTTTGAAAAAAAAAAGCTCTGATTAATTTATATATATGAATAATTTTTAATTTTATTTAATATTCGAATTTAAAATTGCATCAATATCTAAAAAATGTCCTTCAAATTTATAACATGTTTGAGGTTTATCAATGCAAGGCCTTTTGCATTCAAGCAACTTTCTTCCTCTCTAAATTTCGTTTTTTCCCATTCAACCAAGAAAAACAAAAAGATTATTGAAAAAACTACTATTCCAAATATAAAATCTGATATTTCTGCAGAATTGGAAAAGGACCTTCAACTAAACTCATTGAAAAAAGAAAATGAAATTTCAGAAACATTAAATTCAAAAGAGAAAATTGATATTGTTGAGGAATTGAAAACAAAGAGATATAGATATCAAGAAATAGATCAAAAAATGGTTGAAATTGATTTAAAAGAAAGGCAAAAAGAAAAGCAAGAATCAAAAATAGCTGGTTTTATATATGAAAAATACCAATTATATATTTTTTTAGAGAAGCAACCGGAAAAATTAGAACCTACTGAAAGGCTTTCCAAATATTTGAGCAGATCTGGCATTTGTTCAAGAAGAGAAGCTGAAAAGCTCATTAAAAGAGGAATGATTTTTGTAAATAATAAAAAGATTGACTCCAATGTTGCCGTTTCAGACACTTCCAAAATAAAAATCTATACAAAAGATGGGGCAAAGGTTCCTTTAAAAGAGGAAACCAAACTTTGGATGTTTTACAAACCAAGGGGCCTAGTATGTTCAGTTACAGATCAGGAAAACAGACCAACTATTTTTCAATATTTAAGAGAAAAAACAAGTTTAAAAATTGATCACCTAATTAGTGTGGTAATTCTTAAATATAAAAACATCGTCATATTAAAAAATGTTTAGGGAAGCATGGATTTCAATTGTGAAGGATTGCTTCTCGTTACAAATGATGGAGGACTGGCCAGAACATTGGAACTGCCTATGACAAATTTGGAAAGAGTCTATTTTTTTATTATTACTTTAAATCATGGCTTTTAAAGGCATATCATATTAGAGTTTATGGAAGATTTACTCCAGAAAAATTATCTAAACTAAGGTATAAATTTTAGAACTCTTCAAAAAAAAATTATTTATAAAAGGGAGGGAATCATTATCACAGGGAAAAAATATGGTCCTTTTGGGTAAGAAAAATTTCTTAAGTTGTTTAAGTTTTTTTTTATTAGGCAGAAATTTTGAATAGGCAAACTTCTAACACATGGCTTACTGTAAAGATGGAAACAGGAAAGATTAGAGAAATCAGAAAAGTTATGCAAAAATTGGATTTAAGAGTAAACAGAATTAAAAGAATTGGATTTGGACCTTACAAAATAGGGGGGGTAGAAAATTCATTAAAAATTTGAAGTCAAAAAATTTAATTTTTAAGTTGATTCCAGGAGATTTGGTGGAAATTGAAATCGCTCCTCAAATTAAGAAAATCCTTTACTTCAACGTTAAAAAAAAATTAACAGAACATCAAAATAAAATACAAGAAAAGCTCGGATCAAATAAATCTGATAGGAAATCTCTTGATTCAGAGAGCAGAAAGAGCAGTCTCCAAGATAATCAAAAGAAAAACACTCGCCGACTAATTCCAAAAAGTTTTCACATGATTGAAGAAAAATAATCTTTTTTAATAAAAGTTATTTATATTTTTAATTTGTGAAAAAAACAAATTTAATTTAAAAAACAAGAATCTTTCTTAAAAAATTATGTTTTTTGGGTTTATCAGAGATTAAAAATATATTTAAATTTAGCTATTTTTAGCTTTCTCATTCTAAATTAACATTTTTTTGTGCAACTTCCTTCATTTTCTTTATCATCAAAATTTTCTCCTTTAAAAACTTTGAAATTCTCGGTTCATTTTCTTCATCGACTTTAGTGAGTGCCTCTCCACATAGAGAAACAAATTCTTCATTTAACAGATTTCTTGGGAATAGAGATTTCACAAATTCAAATGAATATTCCTGATCATGCTTGTTGATGATAAGTGGCAATTCCTCGAAATATTTTTCATAGAACATTTCATTGAAAATATATTGTCCCTGTTGCATGAAAGCTCGCATGGCAGATTTCAAAATCGAAAGTTTAATATTTTTGACATTTTCTGAGAAAATGAACCAAATTTTATTCTTTTCTTCCTCCGAAGGAGTTACTGCCTGGAAAACTAATCTCGCTTTTTCTTTTAATGTTTTTTCATTGATTGATTCAATGAAACTTTCCTGATATTTTATTCTTTTTTCATTTCCAATCGATTCACAGGCTAATATTCGAGCCAAAAGCTTCATTTTGGATTTTTGAGAGAAGGATTTATAATGTCTAGTGAGACTTGAATGTTTTTCATTGAAAATGCTCTCTAAAAGAGAAGTCGATTGTGGGATGATTGAGAATTGAGGAATATATTTGTACATGAGATTTGGAAATTTGCCTTGTTCTATTAATTTCAAAATCAAAAACATGAATTTTTCACAATATTCGATTTCTTTTTCCTTTTCAAAACCCAGAAACAACAAAGGTCGGCATAATTTCAAAATATATTTGAAAACAATATAGGAGCTTTCTTTTTCCAAATTTTTTAAAATAATGTCCAAAAAGGCCAATTGGTTGAATTTGCCATCCAACATTTCAAAGTAAAAACAATAATAAAGATTTAATCTGATTTTGGGATGGTCTATTTTGTAAAGATTCTCAATTAAAAAAGTGAGAGAATTTTCATCAAGCTTCATTTTAAAATAATCATAATCATCTGAATCTATCAAAATTGCTTTCGGCAGATATTTTCCTTCCAATTGATTGATAATAGTTTCTCTTTCTTTCTTTATTTCAATTTCTAAAGAAAATTGACTTCTACCGGATTGATTCAAAAGCAAAATATCAGTGAAATGTTTTTTCAGTTGAGGGTCTTTTTCTTTTCCGAATTGAGTTTGTATTATGCTAAAATCCTTCACACAGGTGGCTTTAGATTTATCTCCATGAATCCCAATTTTAATTTCATTAATGCCTTCAGTCGTGAGCCAATCTTTCACCATTTCATCCATTTGGCTATTATCAATTTCCTTGACTATTTCAATAAATTCTTTATTAGTAATGTAATGGCTCATTTTCATAAAGATATCTGTGAGAGACTTTTTCCCTCGGGCTATAAACAGCTGCTTGAAAAAATAAACTGGCTTGAATTTTAAAATAGCTTCTTGCAAAGATTTTTTTTCATAATTGTTCTCTATATTGAGATAAAGTGGATGGCTCAAATTCATCACCTCCACAAAAATCGCCTGGAGCTTCAAATATCTTATATAAGTCATTATTTCATTAAAGGGCAAATTCTGTGTTATGTTATCAATATCACCGATTTGTTCGAAAAAAAGGTTGGCCATATAATTTGGTAACCCTTCAAAAATCCATGCATCATCTAGCCATTTCATCCTTGTAAATAGAAACTGTTTCGCCAACTCTTTCAACATCAAGTAATAAAATTCTGCCATATTTTCCTTCACTAACAACAGTCTCTCATCAACAAAAATCATCCCCTGATAACTGAATATGCTTTTAGGGAGATCAGGTAAAATTATCACATCAATTTTCGTGAGGATGTTCTTAATGAATTTCTTGAATGTGCAAAGTCCCAATTGCATGATTTCCGAAGCAGGAGTTATAATCTCCACCAATTTTTCTTTGCCTCTTGCCACGGAAAAAAACCTGAGATTATCTCTTTCATATATTGGCTCAAACTCACCCACGCAAAACCCCAAACAGGTCGGATCAGTTTTCATTTGATATAATAACAATCTTTTATCAATAAAATCCTCCATATTGTTGAAAATGGCCTCGTGACATTGCAAAGAGTTGAATTTGGATTCTTCTTTCATCGGTTGGTTCAATTTTTCCAGAGTTGAGGTGATCACATAATTTATCTTAGGGATCAAGATTCCAAGGATGAAATTCGCAATAAATCCCGGTTGATCGAAGACTGGGAAGACTGTGTTGATTTTTTTCTCTGGATGGTTGAAGAAGATCTTGGAATTAAAGGAAATGACATTGTTTGGGTTGATGAATTTCTGCTCCTCATTGTCAAATCGGTTATTAATTGAGTCGAAATTTACGTTTTGTATAACTATCATAATGACATTTTGTCCTTCTTTGAGATATTTCGCATGCAACATAATTTTATTTTCGAACCAAATATCAGAGGGCTTAATGGTTTTTTGATTGATTGAGATGGAAATGATGTATTTCCCGCTATAATCCAAAAAAAGTTCGTCTTCATAATTTAAGGATTTCAAATTGAATGTCAATTTCAATGAGGTAGTGCATTCACCATCTTCATTAAAATTCATTAGACAGTTCACATTTATATTGGCGATCAACATAGCCCGTTGTTCTGCTTCTTTTCTTGTCAGAAAAGTGTTCTTCTTGAAATTGTATGGATTTTCTGTGAGTTTCTTCGCCGCTTCCTCGTATCGTTTCAAAATCGCCTGGGTTTCTGGCGATTCCATTTGAAAATTCTTTGATTTTTTGGTTTTTTCAACTTTTGTCTCCTCTTCAAATTCGTTCCCATCCAAATTCACTATGACCTCTGGATCATTTTCTTCCATGTTGTAATTAATAAAGGGACTATCATAAACTGAATTTCTTTCTTTTTTCTCCTTATTCTCTTGATGAGTGCTCGTAACCCTTCTTCTCAAGGAAGAGGAACTATTTTTTCTGGTATGTTTTTGCAAAATCCTCCTTTTTTTATTATCCATAAAATCCTCATAAACGTTTTCTAAATCGAAATCTTGGGCGTCATATTCTCGAATAGACCATAGATCCTCATTTTCCTCTTGATTTCCATCAGTATGAATGTGTTTTGTGCCAGTATATCTGTTTTTTTTTTTGTGAGCTGCGATATCTCTAAGCTCCTCTAGTTCAGTCTCAGTCAATAATAATCGTTCGATTGGAATATGCTTCGGTTTTGGAATCAAACTCATAAAATCCTCCACATCTTTTGAACTTTTCAAAAGATCAAATGGATTATTTGTGCCTTGAAAAGCCTTCATAGTCATTGGATTGAACAAAAAGGTTTTGATTGGAAGCCTTGATTTCAAATGAAGAGTTGGTAAACCTTTGAGTTGAGGTAATTCCTGATTGGATTTTATGGTGTTCTGATTTTCTGACTCGATGGCAGGTTTTTCAGTTTTAAGCTTGCCTTTTTTGTGAAGGACGACCACTTTATTCTTTTGGGATTTGATCACAAAGAATAAAAAGGACCCAACAATACTTCCAGCTACCAAGAGGTCAGAACCGGTGACACTTGATTTAGTTTGGTCGATGAGCTTGAAATTGGACATATAAATGACCAAATTCAATAAAATTAGATTTTGTTAATGTGAAGCTATTTTCACATTTATTTAAATCAATATAATTTTGAAATAGGGAAAAAAGAAAAATAATAATATTGAATATTATCAAAAAATGGGAAAGGAGATGAAAAGCTAAGTAAAAATTTATAAAGACTGCCCATAAAAATAATAAAATTTAAATTTTTTACTTAATTTAAAAAAATATTTTCTTGTTTCTTAGAAATGGAAATTTAGAAAGAAATCTTTAAAAGGAAACCCAAGTAATAGATAAAAATAAACTTACAACTAATTTTGTTAGAATAATTACAGAACAACTGAAACTTTTTATAAAATTAAGAATAATTGATGTTTTGGGATTATTCAGAGATGACCACGTTATTCATTTAAGAAAACACAGCATCATTAGTTAGGAGATCACGTCTCAGACGCCTAGGTGATCATAATATTTGGAACGAATCAAAGCGTCGTTTTAGAAAAAAGCATTGGAAAGAAAGATCAGAAAAAAAAAAACACGCAGAAAAAGAAAATGCAAGAATAAATATCAGGAGAAAAACCAACCAAAGAAGCAAAGAAACTATCCCACACAAAACTCCTAAATTATAATAAGAATTTGGAAAAATAAGCACACCAAAGTTATTTTCAACGAAAAAGAAAGTATCATTTCTTGGAAAAAAAATTAAAATATTTTTGTTCTTATTCTGTTTTAAAAATTAATTTGAAATCTTTCCCTACAAAGTCACAGACCTTCTTAACATCATCAAAAGTTATTTCATTATCTGCAAAGTTATTTTTTAAATAAGTGGTGACTGTCGATTCATTCAATTCTTCTCTTAAAAGTTGAGCAAACTGAATTGGAGAATACATTTGCTGTGCTTTCTTTTTGAGTTCCTCTTCAATGTTTTCTATTTTAGTTATGCATTTTTGTATTTCGAATATTTCCTTTTCTTTTGTCTTTAAGGATTTATCAATTTGTTCTGTTTTCTTTACTATTTCCAATAATTGGTTCTGAAGTGCTTCTTCTTTGGGGAATTCTGATTGCTGTAATTGATATTTTTCTTTTAATAATTTTTTTTTCCTCAGTTGTTAATTTCTTTTCCTCAGTCATTAATTCCTTTTCCTCAGTCATTATTTTTTCTTTCTCAATCCTTAATTTCTTTTCCTCCATCAACCAATATTCCATTACTGTTTTCCAGATAGAATTTTGTTTCGACTTGAAAGCCTTTCTTCTTTTGGTTTCATTAAACAATAGTTTAAAATTCACATATACCCAGAGCAACTTTAATTCGGAACCCACTACATTGGTGTCAATTTCTTCGTTGTGAATTGCATCTTTTGTTTTCAAAATACGATTCTTGATTTTAATTGGAGTCAATCTGTTCTATTTCAGTTTGAAATACAAATAAAATAATCAGGAACTCGATTATTTATTTTGTCAAAAGCAATCAAAGATTTTGCAATTTGATGAGTCATTTTTTGATTAACTTTTGCTTTTTTTTTTGATTTTTTCTTTTTATATTCTTCCTCATTTTTATTTTCTTCCTTCTCATCTTTTCTTGGTATTTCCAGTTTCTCACTTTTTTCAATTTTCATATTCTCCGTTTGCTTATCTTTGACATCTCCTGAAAACAATTTGATTTCTCCTAAATATTCAAATGTTTTCTCTTTTTCACTAACGTTAAATTTGCCTTTAATTTTCTTCTTCTCCCTTGTTTTTTGTATTTCTTCTTCATTATATAAATAATCATCATAAAAGACTTCATATAATTGTAATTGTCCATTGTTATGGGTTTCACTCAAAAGAATTTTCTCAAAATCTTTAGAAACATCTATTTTTGAAGAAAAATGAATATCAACATGAGAGTTTAGAATTTGTTTTTCCTTTTGGGAAATGTAGTCTGGTGCGAAAAAAACCAAGGATTCATTGCACGCATCTTCAAAATCATTGCCCAGTTGTGTACTGCTTTTAGCAGAAACTCTGTCTTCGAAATTTTCAAATGAAAAAGGGTTTGCTAGTATATTTTTATTTTTTTCCATTACGATAAAAGATGTTTTTTGTATTTTAGATTTTATATTTTGTTATTTGAATGAATGTGAAATTTGTATATTTTTGAGAAAAATTTAATTTAAAAATCAATTTTTTTTTTTTTTTCGGGTTTTACACTATTTAATTGATCAAGACTTATTTTATTTTCCTATTAATTTATCTTTTATTTTATTTTCCGAAATTATTATGCAAACAAAAAATACTTTATTTCACATTTTAAAAAAAACATTTGTAGTTATATCATGATTTTATAATTAATCTTTAGATTTTTTATTATTTTTTCCACTCGAAATTTAAATCAGCTTCCTTTATGAAATTATTTCTATTTTTGAAAATATAGAGAAATCCCAAAAAGTAAATTCCTCCTTAAACAAATTAATTTTGCTTTAATAATGAATAATTTTTTTTTTTACCGAAAACCAATAAAAATCCTCCCAATAATCTATTTTTCCCTCCGAAGACTGAAGAGTTGGAAAAATTAATCGATTTTATACCTGAAAATTGGCTAACATTATAATCTATATAAACTTTTTTTACTATTTCAAAAAATAATGGATACTATTAAAAATGGTCAAATAATAATCTCCTTTAGGTACTGTATTTGGTAGTCTCCCCCATAGTTTATACCAATAAGCAGTAGTGCTAAATTGAACCCATACCATGAAATGTTCTTAAAAAATTCAATAATTCAATAATGTCAAAAATAATTTTGTATTTAACCATCTTCTACATCAATATATTGAGTCTTTTGAAAGTTGGGGTCTCTTTTAAAAGCATTTTCCTTGTAAGTTGAAAACACCAAATTATTTGTTTCCATATCAATAGTATTATTGTTGGCATCATTTAAAATATACGTATCTTTTTTGATTATTTATATCTATATTCTATTCAAAATGAAAAATTAAGTTACCATTGAAATAACTCTTTGCTATCAATCCACAAGGATTTGCAGGTGCACTTGATTCAATCAAATAACCAGAAAATGAGTATCCAGTATCATCTGAAACGTCCCCCATCGTTTGGATGTTAGTGCAATCGGTTGATAATGTGCCTCAAAATATTATTTATCAAATTAATTTTGCAGAAATTTACTTGAAGGATCTTTTACTCCTCGAATTTGATCCCAATCAATGGACTTGACATAACTGAAAAAAAAAAACACTAAGAAAATGTTCATTTAAAATATATTACTCTCTATGGTTTTGATAATAATATTTTATGCCATAATAAAAAAACACTGGGCCTGGAATATCATCATAGAAAGTCATTTTTAAAGTGCAATTTGTGCTGTTGTCGCATTCGGGAGGGTAAGGGTAAATGTTCTTTATGATTTTATAACGCCATTTTTTTTTTTTTTTAAACCTCACTTAAATTGGAAGTTATTGCCACATTGATCGTTCCCAAGACCATCAAAACGATCCAACAAAAACCTGTGCAAATTAAGGATCCTTTGATTGTTGGAGTAAAATACCATCCTGGAAGGGTTTGTTGTTGAAAATTTTTGATGAATGAACGTCGTTTGCGAGTCTTTGGCTTGACGTATTCCTGATTTTTATCATTATTTGAAGCTTCCTCCTCTACAATTTCCTTATTTTGGGGATTTTTAACGATAAGCATGTCTGGGGTTTGCAACTCAGGCGCTTGATCTGACGAAAGTTATTTAAATATATAGGAAAAATACGATATTGTTACGAAGCTCAATAGTGCTGTTATCGGCCATTTATTTTTTATTTTTAAGTTTTTTGAGCATTTTTTCTAAAAAAAATACTTTATAAACTGAAAATGAATTAATATATATACATATAAAAAAGGGGGAAAAAAGCAAAATAGGATTAATTTTATTAAACAAGTTTCAAATATTATGTTTGGCACTGTGAATTCATGTGTGGCGACTTTTTGCCAGCCCATTCAGAGAATTTGGTGAAAAACAACACAGTTTCAAAAATTAAAATTGAAAAATTTGATCTTTTCTTGAAAAAATATCTGGAAAGCTTGATCGATGGTTCAACTATCCATGAAAATAAAAAAACAGAAAGAAAATTATGGAGGTCGAGAATTTTTAAAAACAAAGATTGATGAAAATATGAAAATAATAAGAAAAGCATTGATAAAGCAGAAAAAGACATTTTAAGTTTAAGAAATCAAGTCGAAAGACATATTGAAATATAATAAATGAGAATGATAATGAAAAGTTGAAAGAAACTTTAAAATTCGCATTGAAATTTGAAAATACAAATGACCGAAAAAATGAAATATTCATTTATAAAGAACTCCTTTATATTTCTTTCGAACAAAATTTGGAAATAAATTAAGAAAAGTTTGATAACTTTTTTAAAGCAAAGCTCAAGAAATGAACCAAAATTGTCCAAACAAAGAAAAAATCAAACCCTTAAAAAATGTTGTAAAAATTGCGGACAAGAAATGGCTTTTATCATTTAATTATATTTTTTTGTTTTTTATTGAATTTTCAATATGATTAAGTATGAAACATTTTTATATTATCGTTTTTCTTTATCAAAACTATTAATTCTTAGAAGGATATTGATTTTGTGGACATGGTTGTTGAGATGGTTGTTGGCATGGCTGTTGATATGGTTGTTCTTGGTATGGGTTTGGCTGTTGGTATGGTTGTTGGAATGGATTTTGGTTGTAAGCGTCTACATAAGCGGGGTCTGCATAAGGGTTTTGTCCAACAAGAATAGGTTGTCCTTGTGCTCCAGCGGGATATCCCATCATTTGGCCTTGAACAACCCCTGGGGCTCGATAATAATAATATCTTCTTCTGTATACACATAAAAACATTGATCCGAAAACTGATCCGATGATCCCAATAATAAGGAGGGCCAATCCAAGACGATATACTGCATTATCTTCTGTCGTTTTACTCTGGCACACAGAGCCACAATCGCAAGGATAAGAATAGCCATTGTAAGATGGGCAAGTTCTCGCAACGCATCCTGAATTACAAGTTTCTGTTTTACCAGCAGTCAGGATGATGATCCCAGCAATGAAAAAACACAAAGATAAGACTTCAACAACACATAGTGAGGTCACCTGTTTTTTATAAGGATTTACCATCTTAGAAATTAATTTTTTTTAAAATTATTTTAACTAACTTTTTGAGGGTGATTTCACATTACTGCCACCGATTTGCAAAACGGGGCAGTTTAAATAAAAATAAAATTTCTCATTATTTTACTAGTTTGAAAATTCATCTAATAATTACCATAAAAACATATAATAATAAAATTAATAAAAAACTATCATTAAAACATAAATAAAAATTAGAAACAGTTAATTTTATTTTTCCAATTGACTTTTTAGTTTTTTTTTTTCAGTTCATTATTTTTTTTTAAATTCAAATTTTTTTCAGTTTGCTAAATTAAATTCCAAAATAATAATTTTCCTTTCTATTTCCAAAATAATGAACGATCAGTCTGAAAATTTCTCTGAGTTCACTGCCTATGACATGAAAATCCATTCGATAGAGGAAATTTCCCAAATAAAAGAAACTAACTTTTCTAAAATTGAGACTCTCCGAATCATGCATAATCCATCATTAAATACAATGAAGGTACTTCATTAATGAATTTTTCTTATCATGAAAAAAAGGGATTAGAAAGATTTGTTCATTTGCAAGATGTCAATCTCTCATCGAACAATATCGAAAGGATGGAATCATTAGATAAATTGGTGAATTTAAGAAGTTTAGACCTGTCTTGCAATAAAATAAGAGTCATCAATGGTCTTTTGAATCTTTTTAAATTGGAAAAACTTAATTTATCTCATAACAAAATCATTAATATTCAAAATCTCAAACAAGTACTTTCTATTTGTTAAGAGGTATCAATAGAAAATTTCATAGATAGCAGGAGAAAACTATAATTTGAAAGATTTGGATTTATGTGATAACAAAATACAGGATTTCAAGGAAATTTTAGTTTTAAACAAGTACTAATTCTTATAATCTAAAGTTTTCTAACGTTTTATAGTCTTTCGAAACTTGAAAAAGTGTTCTTTGAACAAGGAAAAAATAGCAATCCGATTTGTAAAAAGAGAAATTATTATCATGAAGTTCTTCAAAACATGAAAATTTTCAGTCAACTGCAAGTTTTTTTTTAATTAATATTGTTAAATTGCAATAATTTATTTAGATCATAGATGGAGAAAATCCTGGAAACTTGAACCAGATAGTGCCTGAAAAGCTAAAAGATAAAGAAGAGAAAGAAAATTTTTCAACTTTTGATAAAAACATTCCTTCTCCTATCAAACAACAACAAATTTTAAATTCACCATTTGATGTGACAAAATTGAAATATAAAAATTTCCAATCTTCTTCAAAACAAAAAAATGAAGCAATTTTGGAAGAAGAACATAATAATACAAATTTTGAAAATCTGGTTTTTTTCATTATTTTTTTTCTTAGAAAAAAATTATTAATTTGAAATAAATTTACAAAGTTCGTTGCAAAGGAAAATGAATACAAGATGGAAATATGCAATTTGAAATTTAGGCTTGAAGAAATGATCAATGATCAAAAAGATTTGATCTACAAATATGAAATGACTGAGAAATTCTGGGGCACTAAATGTGAAAAAATGGAGAAAGATTATTTCGAGATTACCAACCAAAACAAATCGCAAAAAAAAGAAATCAAAAGGCTCGTTTCTGAAAACTCTTCGCTAAAGTCCGAATTGGATCTCAGCAAAAAAGAAAACAAAGGTTCTTTAATTTATAAATAAATCCTTCCAAAATATATAAATTTATTTAGAATATGTCTTGAAAAAGGAACGAAAAGATGAAATGATAGAGAATCTTCAACAACGAATTTCAACTCTTTTAAAAGAAAACGGGGAGTTTCAAAAGGAAATCAAGTTTCGCATCGAAGAATCTGATCGTTTCAAATATCAAATGAAATCTCTCGAAGATTCCAACAAAGAGTTGAGATCTTCAATCCGAGAGAATGAGAGGATTTTATCCGATTTTCATTCAAAATCCTTAGAAAACGCCTCATTTACTTTACATCGGGGAGAAGAAATGAAAAGGAAGTTCGAATCGATATATGAAGAAAACAAGGTTCTGATTTCAGAGAATTCAGAATTAAAACAAAAGAACTCCTCTTTGTTAGATTTAACCAAAGAATGGGAATTTAAATTTGATTGTAAAATCAACGAAATGAAATTTGAATTTGAAAGGGAAATGAAAAAAATGGTTGATAACTATGAGAAGCAGATTTTCCAATTGACGCATCAATTGAACTTTAGCAAAAAGGAACAAGATGTGGAATTTAAGAAAAATTTGGATTTGTTGGAAGAGGAATTCAAGAAGGTGTTAAATGAAAATAACGATAAGTTCAGACAATTGAGAATGGCATATGATGAAAAAAGCAAGAATGAAAATGACATAAAGAGTTTATTAAAAGCGGCTTTGATGAAAAATAATGAACAAGAACTTACTATCAACGATTTCGAACAGACTTTGGTTAAGATTAAGAAGGAAGTCAATGAAATTATAGCAGAAAGGGATATTCTTCAAAAAGAAGTATATAAGAAATTAAAGAAAAAATCTTAAGGAAATTATAAATAATAGGTCAATGTGAAAAGAAACGTGAAAGATAAAGAGTTTGACTTGTTAAGAGAAGAAAAAGAAAGAATTGAAAAAGAAAAAATGCTCATTGAGACGAATTTCACGAAGATGAAGGAAATGAGGAATCAAGAAATGGGTGAACTGAATAGTTTGAGGAATAAATTAATGATTTTCGAAAATGTCAGCAATGAAATCGAAGATCTCAGAAGCCACATCGAAACTAAAACAAAGATTTTAGATGATAAAAACGAAACTATCGAGAATCTCAAGGAAGAAAATGAAGCTTTAAAACAGAATCATGCTAATTTAAATGAGGATTTCGTAAAATTATCGAAAAAATTCGATAAACAAACTGAAATCATCGATGAATTAGAACAATCAATGGCAAATTTGCAAGAAGAAAACGATGCTATGAAAAAAGAACTCAAGGAAAAAAAGAACATCATAAAAATTTTCGAAAATGAGCTTGATAATATCCGGCAAACGCAGGACATAGAAGTTAATGATCTGAAAGAAAATTTAAAGAAAAAAGATGAAAAAATCAATGAGCTTTTAAAAACTTTTGATGAATGTAAAATAAACCTTCAACAAAATTCTGAGAAAATAAAGGAAAGGGATCGAATGATAAATGAATTGGAGGTGCAATCTTTATATAAAGAGAATGAATTGAAGAATAAAATAAAAGTAAAGGAAAAAGAAGCAGAAGGACTCAAAGCGAAAGTAGAGGAAAGCGAAGAAGAAATGAAAATATTGATTGTGGAAATAGAGAAGCAAAAACGCATGGCA
>Ga0302320_10012904_pt1 | contig 17493 bp, 15 predicted proteins | sample Bog_T0_3_FD_202130 | JGI IMG/M metagenome (GOLD analysis project Ga0302320, IMG submission 202130) | Peat permafrost microbial communities from Stordalen Mire near Abisko, Sweden - Bog_T0_3 | ecosystem: Environmental > Terrestrial > Soil > Wetlands > Peat | place: Sweden: Abisko, Stordalen Mire...
ACCGCGTCCTCGGGGTGCAGCGCGACAAAGGCGTACAGGTTCTCGCGGGGCGCGGCGCGCAGGGCGAGGGCCTCGGCCTGCAGGGGATAGAAGCCGGCCGCCTCGATCTCGGAGGCAGACGCGTCGGCGAGGAGCTTCTTCATGATCTCGGGATGGTCGTCGAATGCGGCGACCCGGAAGATGCTTGAAAGGAGGACAAAACGGCGGGAGTCGGAGACCGGGAACCTGAGCGCCTCGGCCCAGCGCTGGCGGCGCGCCAGCACCTCCACGATCGAGGCCATGGCGCCCTCACGGATCGGGTCGCTGCGCTTGGCATCGAGGCTAAAGAGGAAGATCGCGCAGTTGACGTCCTCGAACGCGCCGAGCTGCTTCACCTCGAGGTTGTAGAGCACACGCTCCTTGAAATAACCGAGCGGGTACGGGCCGAGCTTGAGCTCGCCCCGGGAGAGGGCCTTCGCCGTCGGGGAATCCGGGTAGACGCGCAGGATGCGGTCGATGTTCGACTGGGCCCGTTTCCAGTAGAACTGGAGGTAGGCGTAGGAGTAGCTGCCCTCCTTCATGCTGCTCACGTAGTCATTGGCCCTCTCGTAGAGCCTTGCCGCCTCGGCATTTCCCTGGGCCGGCGAGGACTCGTCCAGATTGGCGCCCCGGGCTGTCCCCATGAGGGACAGGGCGACGGCGAGGAGACAGGGCAGGCTTATCCGGGTGCGCATAGAAAACGAGCGGACCCTAACACTTGCAGGAGTCCGCCCGGGTGGTAAATGCCGAAGTGCCGGGCTCAGAGCTTAAATCCGCAGTCCGCGGCGTCCTTCGTGAACATCTTCACGGTGTCCAGGGACAGCTCGGTCAGGTCCGTGCCGTACATCTTCGCGGCCTTGCCCAGGATGTCGTGGGGCACGGTGATGATGGCGCAGCCGCATTCCTCGGCCTGGAAGATATTGAGCACCTCGCGGGTGCTGGCCCAGAGGAGCTCCGCCTTCTGGTGCCCCTCAAGGAGGGCGCCGCAGGCGCGCATGAGCGGCACGGGATCGACGCCGGTGTCGGCGATGCGGCCGGCAAACACGGAGACGACCGACGGGACCGCGGGATTCAGGGCCTCGGCGACGCCGGCCACCTGCTTGAGCGTGAGGAGCGCCGTCACGTTCAGCTTAACGCCCTGGGCCGCGAGTTCCTTGATGAGCGGAAGGGAGGAGTCGCCCCGCGAGTTCGTGATCGGGATCTTCGTGTAGACGTTCTTTCCGAAGGCGGAGATCTTGAGCGCCTGGCGCTTCATGTCGGTGAAGTCGTCCGTGAAGACCTCGAGCGAGATGGGCTTTGCCGTCACGGTCTGCAGGATATCCTTTGCGAAGGCCTCGTAGTCCTTGATCCCGGCCTTCTTCATGAGGCTCGGGTTTGTCGTCAGGCCCTTGATGTAGGGCTTTGCATAGAGGTCGAGTATGCCCGCCTTGTCCGCGCCGTCGGCATACAGTTGGATCTTCAGATCATTAAGGGATTTCATGGGTCTATAGTTTGGGTTGATTGAGGTCAGTGATGGGTTTCCGGCAAGGAGATTAGGTCCTGGCCAAGGGGCTCCCGACCGCAGCCAGGATGACGGCCACGGCCTCGGGGAACGACTTGACCGTGAAATCGGGCTTGGTGTCGTATTCGTCGGAGTACCCGTAGTCGATGAATACGGTCCTTACGCCGGCATTCTTGCCGCATTCGATGTCGCGCCAGCGGTCTCCGACCATCCAGGAGCGTCCGAGGTCAAGGTTCAGGGTCCGGGCGGCATCGAGCAGCATCCCGGGTCCGGGTTTGCGGCGTGGGGCCACCTCGCCCTTGCCCGGGTCGTAGGAGACCTCGACCCGGTCGATCTCGGGAATCAGCTCGAGCAGGCGGGTGTGCATCGCCTCTATGACCGACTGGGCCACGAGCCCCCGGCCCACGTCGGGCTGGTTCGTCGCGACCACCAGGGCGAAGCCCGCCGCCTTCAGCGCCCGGCAGGCCTCCGGGATGCCCTCGTAGAGGCGGAAGTCCTCGGTCCTCTCCGGGGCGTAGGGCTTGCCGTCACGGACCAGCTGGACGTTGAGCGTTCCGTCGCGGTCCAGGAATACTGCGGGCTGATGCGCCATCCGTCTAGGGCTTGGCCGAAACCGACTCCCATTTCGTCTGGTTCACCTTCAAGTCGGGGTGGGAGACAAAGAGATGCCATACGACGGCCTGGAAGGCCTCGCTGTGGGGGGTGACATTGTTGGGGTTCACGGTCGGGACGATCACGCAGGCGTCCGCAACCTTCGCCGTGTAGCCGCCGTCCTTGCCGACAATCCCGATGATGTGGGCGCCGACCTGCTTGGCGAGCTGCAGGGCCGCGACCAGGTTCGGGGAGACGTTCTTCTCGATGTTGCCGCCGCCGACCGAGAGGATGAAGAGGCAGTCCTTGCTGTTCAACTTGCTGGTTCGCAGCCACTCGACAAAGACGCTGGCCCAGCCCTCGTCATTGGTGCGGGCGGTGAGCTCGGAGACGTTGTCCGTGGGGGCGTAGGTCTCGATCCCGGCGATCTTACGGAAATCATTCACGGCATGGGACGCGTTGGCCGCGCTGCCGCCCACACCCAGCATGAAGAGGCGTCCCCCATGCTCCCGGACGGCGCGTAATTCGGCGACGCATTTCTCGCAGTCGGCCGGGTTGATCTTGGCCACGATTTCGGCCGTTTCCTTCAGGTGTTGTGCGGAGTAGGACATGGAAAAATAAGATTCAAATGCTCGGTCGAATGCGAGGCGGCAATGCCTTAGCCGGGGGATTTTTTCAGGAGCTGGTCCAGCTCCCGGAGCCCGGCATGGGATCCGATCTCGTAAAACCTCTGGGAGATCTCGAACCCCGCCAGTTCACCCCGTTTTAACAGGGCCTTCTGGACCTCGGCGAGGTCGACCACCTCGTCGCGGGGGAAGCCGTCAAAGGCGTCTGCGCGGAAGAGACCCAGGCCGTAGTCGATATGCCGCATCTCGGGGACCTTGTCCTTCTTGTCGTAGGACCGGATGACCCCATCCTGGAACCACACGTTGCTTGCGTCGTATTTCTCGCGGTTCTCGAAGACCGTCATGAGGCCCTGCTTCCCCGACTTTAGGAACGCCTCCCCGACCGCCAGGTAGTCGATCGGCAGGTAGCTGTCGCCGTAAAGCACGTAGAACGCATCGCCGAGCTTCGGGAGCGCGCGGATCAGGGCCCCTCCGGTCCCGAGGAGCTTCGGCCCGTCAAAGGAGTAGTCGATCGAGATTCCCCATTTTGCCCCGTCGCCGTAGCCCTCGACGATCATTTCTCCCAAGTAGCCTACGCAGAGCACCAGGCGATTTAGCCCGGCGCCCTTTAGGAGGCGCAGCTGGTGGGAGAAGAACGGCTCCCCGGCGACCTCGACCAGGAGCTTGGGGATCTTTTCCGTGATGGGCTTAAGCCGCGTGGCAAGTCCGCCGGCGAGGATGGCTACGGGCAGGTCGCGGGGCTTAGTCATGCGTGGGCGTTAGGCAGATGAAGGGCTCCCGGGAGCCGGCGAAGGGCCGTGAAAAGGGCCGCGATCGACTTGTGGACGAGCACGCTCGCGCCGAGCGTCAGGGCGAGCGCGCAGAGGATTCCAATCGCGAGCTGGCCCTGGGTCGGCTCGATGCCGATCCATTTCCTGAAGGCGTAGAAGTTAAAGTCGCGGATGAGGGGCTGGTGGAAGAGGAAGATCTCGTAGGAATAGACGCCGACAAACGAGAGCGCGGCCAGCGTTGCCCGCCCCTCGGGCACCCTCCTTAGGAATCCGGCGACCAGGAGGAACGCGGCGACCATCGCCGTGGCGGCGAGCGCATAGAAGGTGATGACGCCCTTGGCCCATCCCAGGTAGGTCATGGCAACGAGCCCTATCGCGAGCTGGGGGCTAAAGGCCAGGGTGGAGGACGGCGAACTTGCGACCTGCCCCGCCAGGAGCCCGACAAAGAAGCTCGGTATCCTGACCGCGAGCTGGATCAGCCCGCCGGTGTGCTCGCCTGAAATGTAGGCGAGGCACATGCATACCGTGACGATCATGCCCACCCCGGCCACATACGAAAGTTCCGCGAGCCGCCTCCGGACGGTCATGAAGACGACATAGAGGGCCAGGATCAGCGAGATGAACCAGAAGGAGTCGTTGATGTCGGAAAAGAATTCCCCGCTGACGAATCCGTGCACGCCGAAGATGTGGAGGACGATGCTCGTGGCGGAGTAGTTGGAGCCGAAGAACCGGTCGTTTAGGATGACATAGGTGGCGAGCGCCAGCCAGTACGCCGGGAATATCCTCAGGAGCCTGTGCTGCAGGAACTCGCCCAGGCTCAGGTCCCGCGAGTTGAGTGCCAGCGTGAATCCGCTCACGATCAGGAAAAGGTCCACGCCCACCTCGCCGTGAAGCCAGTTCTCCCAGTTCAGGACGCCGCCCGCATGGTAGAGAAGCACCAGGACCATGGCGAAACCCTTCAGCTCGTCCAGCTCCCGCAGCCTCACCCCCTTCTTGATCGGCGATGGATTTCGGATTTCCATCGGACCCCCCTTAGCCCTGGGTGACCACCTTCGTGCCCTCGAAGTCGAACCGGAAGCGCACTTCCTGGAGGCCCTTCTCGCGCATCGCGTGCCTTAGGCCCTTCTTGTCGCTGGCATAGAACATGAGGAAGCCTCCGCCGCCGGCGCCGATCAGCTTCCCTCCTAGGGCGCCGTTGGCCATGGCGTAGTCGTACCACTCATTGATATGGGCGTTGCTCATCCCGGAACTCCGGGCCTTCTTGCGCTGCCAATGGACGTCCATCAGCATGGCAAACTCCTCCAAGTTGCCACTCTCCAGGCAGGCGAGCGACTTGTAGCCGAGTTCCTTCGTGAAGTGCAGGTTGTCGAGCATCGCCCCGTCGTTCTTTTTTGACCGGTCGTTCTGGTCCTTGAGAATCGAGGAGGCGCTGCGGGAGTAGCCGGTGAAGAAGAGGAGCAGATTGTCCTCCAGGTTGTACAGCGTCTCTTGGGAGATCTTGCACGGCCGGTATTCGACCCGGCCATCCTTGTGGAACGTGAAGGCCGTGATGCCGCCGATCGCCGCGATGTACTGGTCCTGCTTGCCGATGGGTTCCCCCAGCTTGTTGATCTCGATGTCGCAGGCCTGCTCGGCAAGCTCGGCGGCCGAGATCAGGTTCTTCTTGTAGGCGTGCAGCGCCCTTAGGAGCGCGGTCGTGAAGCTGCCCGAGGAGCCGAGGCCGGTGCCCCCGGGGATGTCCGCCATGGAGGTGAGCTCGATGTGCGGGTCCGTCACACCCACGAGCTTAAGGGCCTCGCGGAAGATCGGGTGCTCGATCTTGTCGACGGAGGAGACCCGCTCCAATTTGGAGTACTTCACAATGATCTCCTCCTGGAAGGTCGTGTGCTTGGTGATGTACACGTACTTGTCGATCGCCGCGGCCACGAGGAAGCCGCCGTGCTCGCGGTAGTAGCTCGGCAGGTCAGTGCCTCCTCCTCCGAGTGAAACCCTTAGCGGGGAACGTGTGATGATCATGAAGTAGAGTAACCGCTCACCTTATAAATGGCCTCGACGATATCGAGTGTCTTTATGCCCTCGGTGAGCCCGGGGGTGGGGGTGCGCCGCTCGCGGATGTCCTCGGCAAAGGCCGCGGTCTCCTCGGCCCAGGAGGTGTCGCCGCTCGGGAACTCCCAGATCGTGGTCTCGGGGGGGCCCATCTGGGGAAGCATCCGGTAGTAGGCCAGTTTCTCGACGCCGTAGCTTCCCCCGAGCCCGTCGATGGCGAGCTTCCCGTCCCTCCCGTAGATCTCGAAGGAGAACATATTCTTCCACTCGGTGCAGCTCACCTGGAGCCAGGCCGTCTGGCCCTGCTTTGTCCGTAGGCTCATGAAGGCGTTGTCGTCGACCTTCATGTCCCAGAAATACGTCGCCGCGTGGCCCTCGACCGTCGGGAAATCGCCGAGGAACCAGGAGGCCAGGTCGATCAGGTGCACGCCCTGGTCCATCAGCTCGCCGCCGCCGGAGAGCTTGGGATCGGAGCGCCATTCGCGGTCGTAGCCCTTTCTGCCGCCGTGGCCGTAGCGAGCCCGGATGAACATGAGGGGCCCGAGAACACCGGAGTCCACGATCTCGCGGGCCTTCTTTAGCGCCGGATGGAACCGGTGGTTGTACCCGATGCGGACCAGGGCCCCCTTGGATCCGGCCTCGACCTGAAGCTCCCGCAGCTCGCGCGCCCCGATCGCCCCTGGTTTTTCCACAAGGGCATGCTTGCCGGCTTTGACCGCGGCGAGGGCGATGGGGGCCAAGGATGCGTTCAAGGTAGCCACTATGACAGCGTCGACCGCCGAATCCGCTATTGCCTGGTTAAAATCGGGGGTCGCCCTGCATCCGGGGATGCCCGCGGCCAAGTCGGCCGCCCTCTTTGGGTCCACGTCGCAGGCCACCGCGACCTGAACGCCGGGAACCTTCCCCAGGGCCGCGGCCCGCTTCTTTCCGATAAGGCCGCAGCCAATGATGGCGAACGAGATAGGTTTTGAGGCGGGAGCGTTCATCAGGGTGACCCGATGCCTTCGCAGGGAAGGCGGTGGCAGGCAAGGGGATTTCGCTCGGGCAACCGGGTCCAAGCCAGCCATATACCGCAGGGTCGGCGCCCGGGAGACGCGGCGACCCGAGGGCTGGATTCGGACTTGTCAGGGGGCCCGATAGGGCACCTGCTGTCCCCCGAATGCTCACAGCGGAGATGTTTCGAAGGGTGGTGCGCTACGCCGTGGTCGGCCTGGTCGTCATGGGGGTCTTCACGGCCCTAAACTGGCTGCTCGGCAAGTACCTCGGCAAGGAGGCCTCCTTCCTCGTGGCCTATCCGCCGGCGGTGGGTCTCCATTTCTGGCTGAACAAGCATTGGACCTTTGGATGCAAGCGCACCGACTCGAAACGCCAGGTTTCCGAATACCTGGTGATGGTGGGGGTGACCTTCCTGGTCCAGGCTGCGGTCTTCGAGGCCCTGACCCGGCTCACCGCGCTTCCGGGATGGGCGGCGGCCGGCTTGGCCAATGCCGCCCAGATGATCATCACCTTCGTGGCCATGCAGTACCGCATATTCAAGCCGTCACCGGAGTTGCTTAAGGATACGTCCAAGGTCGTTCCCTAGGACTTCCCGCATGCCCGAGGCCCCGCTGTCACCCGTGAAATCAGGCCGCGGTTGGTTGGCGGGCCTCTTGCTGGTCTCGTACGCTCTCAGGGTCTGGCTCTCGCTGGGTGGAGGGGCGTACTACTGGCCCGATGAGATGCGCTACGGCTCGACCCAGAATGCCGCGTACTTTGTGGCAACCGGGTCCTGGGGAAAGGCCTTTGTCGAGCTGACCGGCCACGCGGACCATGTTTTTTTCCGCTGGGCGGGCCTGCCGGTTGCCCTGTTGCAGCACGCCGTCGGCGGCAAGAGCACGCTGCTTCCCTCGCTCTACTTCAGCCTCTTTTCCGTGGGGTCGATCGCGCTCCTGTGGGCCGTCGCGCGGCGGGCGGGCGCATCGAGGCCCGAGGCCCTCTGGGTGGCCTTCTTCGCCGCGGCGTCCAACAGCCTCTTCTTCTACGCGCGGCATTTTCTGCCCTATGACATCGCCCTCTTTGTGATGCTCTTCGGGCTGTGGCTGGGGCTCGGCCCCTGGTCTCGCCGCAACTCCCTATTGACCGGAGTGGTGGTCGGGTTCGGCTTCCTGACCTACAACGGGTACTGGCTTCTCGGGGGGTGCGTCCTCGTGCTCCACACGCTCCTGGGAGCGGGGGAGTGGAGACGCGCGCCCGCCCGCGCCGGGCTCGCGTTCCTCGGGCTCCTCCTGCCGATCGGGCTCTTTCTCGGCCTTGGCTCCCTGGCGTCGGGGGACTTGATCCAATCCTACCGGACGTTCGCGGGCACCATCAAACAGGGGGATTTCTTCAGCGGGTACCGGGTGATCGCCGAATTCCTCTGGTTCGCCGAGGGCGGGTTCTTGATCTTCCTCCTGCTCGCCTTCGCCTATGCGCTTCCCGCTTTTAAGGACGCGCAAGCCCGGCGGCGGCTCGCGGTGTGGGCAGGGGCCCTCGTCTTCCTGACGGCAGGGCTCGTCGTTCTCTCGGACGTGGTGCCGCTCTTCATGGTCTATGGCCGCCTGGCGCGGGTCCTTGTTCCGTTCCTCTGCCTGGGCGCGGGCCTGGGGACGGCCCGCTTTCTCGAGCGCCGCGGAAAGGCCCGGCCGCTCTGGTCCGCGGGCATCGTCGCGTGGGTGCTCGCCCTTGCATCGCTTAACTTTGCAGTCCCCTTGAGGCAGGTCTTTCCGGACGGCTTCCTAGGGCTCGCGTCGCGGTCGATCCAAAGCGACACCGCGCACGGGTACGGCTTCTACCGGATCCTGAACGCCGGCCTCATGTGGGGACGGCGCCTCGACCAGCCGGCCCCCTCGGGTGTGGAGATCCTCCGCAGGAGGAACCCCATGCAGTTCCGGCCCTACCAATACGAGGGCTATTCGGTTGAGGAGCGGCGGAACCTCAACCGGTACGACATCTCCATGCGGCTCCTGAAACTCCCCATGCGGCTTTCGGAGTCGCCGCGCTGGGGCGGGTTTCCGGGACCGGTGAGGATGAAGGTCACGTTTCCCTTTGGGAGGTGGGACATCTCGGAGCCGCTGGTCGTGGGCGGCGTGACGGGCCGGGGAGACATCCTCTTTGTCCGCTATGTGGACTCCCATCACGTCCTCTTTGGGTTGGACCACTGGGGAGAGGCCCTGGTGTTGTCGGATCCCGTCGAGATCGACTACAGGATCCCCCATGAGATCGTGATCTCCGGCGGACTCCTGCTGCCTCCGCCGGGGAGCGACGTGTACCGGGCGGACCCGGTGCTCGGCCTCGTCCGGGAACAGCTCCTGGTGGTCATGGACGGAAAGATCGCCCTATCGCGGCGGGCCCTGTTCCACCCGTCCTCGCAGAGGACGATCTATTTCGGGGCTGCCCTCATTGGCGGCTCGACGACCGATCCCAATTTCACCGGGGAGGTGTCCGGGCTCGACTCGGCGCCGTTCTCTCTCCTGGAGCACACGATCCCGGTTCTCGCCGGAAAGGAATTGGTGCGGAACAGGCCTGCCGCCTGGAAGGGGGCCATGGGCCCCGTACGCATGACCTTCACGCTTCCCGCCTCGGGAACGGGTCCCAACGAGGGGCAGCCGCTCCTGTCCGTCGTGGGCAACACGGCTCCGGCCGTCCTCTTCGTGGTCCGCTCCGGGCCGGGCAAGGTGAAGGTGGGCTTCGATACGGTCGGTTCCGGGGCCCTCTGGTCCGAGCCCGTGGCGGCCTCGCCCACGGGCGTCGAGCAGGCGGAGATCTGCCTCGGTTCGCTGCTGCCCGAGGCGTCTGCTGCCATCTACGGCAACGTCCCCAATTTCGTGCAGATGCGCCAGATGGTCTACGTCCGCCTAAACGGCGAGGTTGCGCTCTTTGCCCAGGCCCGGATGGAGCCGGTGCGGGGCGACCAGGTCGTGTTCGGGGCCAATATCCCGGCGAGCTCGGCGGCCGCCCCTTTCTTCAGGGGCGAGATCGAGTCGATCAAGGCGCTCGGGTTTGAGGACATCCCAGTGGCCCTGAATGCCCTGGCCGGGCCCGTTTCAAAATTGGCGCTGCCCAACTGGGACGGCTTTCCCGGGCCGCTCCAGATGGAGATCACCTTCGGCAACGGGCTCCCAGGAGAGAGCCAGCCGATCCTGACGACCGGGGTCATCGGGGCCGGGGACTTTGTCTTCATCCGCTACGAGGACGGTGGCCGGGCGCGGATCTGCCTCGACCACTGGGGCAGGGGCCTCACCGCCTCGGAGCCCTTCGCCGTGGAGCCGGGGAGGACACACGCGCTTACGCTCTGCTTCGGGGCGCTTCTCCCCCAGGCCTCGCGGCCGTTCTACCAGAGCCATCCGGAGCTCCTCCGTCTGACGCGACAGGCGCGGGTCGAGCTTGATGGGCGCCGCATCCTGGACGCCCCTTACGAGAGTCATCCCAACCGGCCCGAGTGGATCACGCTAGGAGCCAATTTCATCGGAGGCTCGAGCACGGGATCCGCGTTCCTGGGCACCATGAGCAATGTCAGACGGGCGCCGGTGGGAGAGGCGGGTCCCTGAAGAGCCAATAGAGCCCGGTTGCGGCGATTCCGAACCAGCCCACGAGGCCGACCCAGAAGGAAACGGAGAGCACCCAGGGCGGCTGGTACTGAAGGGTGACCCGGCTTGGGCCCGAAGGGACGGGGATCATCACCAGGTTGTCGGGGGAGCGCTCGGTGCGAACGGGGGCACCGTTCACCCGGGCCCGCCATCCCTTCAGCCACACGCGGGGCGTCTCAAGGAAAGCCTCGCGGGGGGAATCGAGCTCGGCGCGGTACGGTATCCAGGACGTGACACGGATGGGGAGCCGGGCGCGGTCATAGGCGTAGAGCCAGAAGCGCGCGGCGGCAAAGTCGGCATGGGTTGGCCGGTCGGTGATCAGGATGGCCGTGGGGTTTATGGGTCCCGTGCCCGCCACCTTAAGTGGGATCACCCGGGAGGAGGTGGGCGCGGTTCCGAACGCGCGCGGCGGTCCGCGCCGCTCCAAGCCCACCCCGGAATCGGGAAGGAGGTACTCCCGAAACATGCTCTCATGCATGAGCTGCAGCACGCCCGAGGCGATGGGTTCGGTAAACTCGAGGCGCAGCGCGTAGTATTTGCCGGGATCGAGCGCCAGCGCGGGGCGCAGGAAGTAGGAGGAGCTCTGCGTGATGTTCTCCGCGGTCAGGGTCCCCTTCTGCACGAGATCGGAATGCCCGGCCGCTCCCGGGCCGGGCGTATCCCCGGGCGCGGCCGCGTCCGCATTCGCCAAGAAGACCTCGTGGGTCTGGCGGTCCAGCAGGCGGTTCTCAAACCAGGGCTCCATGTAGGCGTGGCTCGCGTAGCCCGGCGCGGAGGCGAAGGACGAATACGCATAGCGCGTCAGCAGGATGTTGTCCGGGCCCTCCATGATGCGGGTCTGCGCGGGACTCGAGCGGGTGCGCAGGAGCTTCGTGAGGAGCTTATTGGCCTCAAGGCCCGACCACACGCCGCTGCAAGCGAGCACGGCCACGAGCGCCGCCCGGGCAAGGGCCCGCCCGCTCACGCGGCTTGAGCCCAGCACCATTGCGCCCGCGAACACGATCAGGCACGACAGGATGAGGAAGAGCCGCTGCATGGGCCACACGTTGTTGATCGTCACGAACCACACGGGCACGTGGGACCAGAGCGCGTTCGTGAGCCAGGGCACGGGCACGCACCAGGGAACGACGGCAAGGGCGGCGATCGCGAAGGCCAGGGCCACGCGGGAACCCGACCTCGGCAGGAGGGCGAGGGTCAGGGCCAACACGAAGAGGAGCGCATAGCCGATCTGGTAATCGGGGAGCGCGCCGGCGGCCATGACGTCGATCGGCTTAAAGTTGGCGGGGAAGTAATGGTGCACCTCCTGGGCCGCGGAGAGCCCCACGGAGGGAATCTTGACCTGGTTGTCGAGCGTCAGGATGGAGACAAAGGGGAGAGAGCCCAGGGAGAGGAACACGAAGGCCATGAGCGCCACCCAGAGGGCCTCCCGCGCAAACCCCCGGCGGACCACGATGATCGGGATATAGATCCCCGCGCAAAGGAAGGTCATCCAGAGCGCCACGGGGGAATGACAGAGCCAGAGGGCCGCCAGGGCCGCCCCGATCAGGAACCGTCCCCATGCGTCGTCATGCTCCCACACGCTCCAGCACCCGTGGAATGCGATCGGGACAAACGCGAGCGCCATATAGGTCATGTACTGGTCGCCGCTCGTGACCGGGGCCAGGACGCCGGGGCCCGCAATCCAGAGCACCGATAGCAGGCAGGCGAGCCAGGGGCTCGAGCGGACGATCGGGCGCAGGCACAGGTAGGCGCTATAGGCCCCCGCCAGGGCCGAGAAGCACAGGCAGAGGTTCTTTAGGGCCATGGGCTCCAGGGAGCGTCCGGTCAATAGGTCCAGGATGCCGCCGCAGTACTGGAAGCCGGGCGCATACCGCAGGGGAGAGACGGCGCCATTGAACGCATAGATGCTCTGGCCGGCCCAGACCGGGAAGGCGCCCGACCTGAGCTGCCGGACGAAGTCCGACAGCATGAGCCCGTACCAATGGGCGTCGCCGGAGCCAATGGAGCCGCTGAAATAGAAGGGGTAGAGGGCGACGGTCGCCACGAGCCCAAGGACGACCCAGCGCACGGTTTCGGAGAATTTCGCCCAGCGGCTTCCCCCCAGGCGACCGTAGCCTTGGCGGAAAGTCCAGAGAAGGAGCGCCGATGCGGCCCCGAGCCAGAGGGCCTGGGACGGGCTCGCGTGGAGCCATTTCCGGGAGGTGGCGAGGGCCGCGAGTCCCGCGAGCGCGAGGGCGAGCCCCGCCAGTCGGGCGAGAAAGGCGCCCCGGCGCCCGACGGGGCTCCGGTGCAGGCCGAAAAGGAGGGCAAGAAGGGCCGTGGCGAGCGCCGGGAAGAGGGTCTCCCGCAGGAGCGGCACGCCTTGGTCCGTGAAACCGCCGAATGCGAACCCGAGCCACGCGCCGATCGCCGCGTCGCCCAAAAAGAACGCGGCAAGGAGGGACGGCGCAGGCTGCGACGTTTCGGGTTTCCTCACAAGTTGATGCGCTTTTCCACGATGTAGCGGGGCCGCCCGCGCGCCTCGTCGAACGTGCGCCAAAGGTATTCGCCGAGGATGCCGAGAATCACCAGCTGCACGCCGGAGACGATCAAGAGGACGCACATGAGGGACGACCATCCCTGGACCGGGCTTCCGAGGGCGATCGCCCGGACGGCGATCACGGCGGCGTAGAGGAATCCGCTGAAGGCAAAGAGCAGGCCGCAGGCGGAGGCCAGGCGCAGGGGCACGTACGAGAAGCTCACGAACGAGTCCACGGCGAGCTTGAGCTTCTTGCTGAGGGTCCAGTTCGACCTGCCGCTGTGGCGCGCCGCCTTCGTGTAGACGATCTCGGCCTGGTCGAATCCCATCCACTGGATGAGGGAGAGGAGCGAGGTGTGTTTCTCCGGCGCCTTGCGCAGCTCGGCGACGACCACCCGGTCGAGGAGCAGGAAGTCCGCCCCTTTCCTGGGAGGCCGCACCTCCGCCATGCGCCGCATGAGAAAATAGTAGAGGCGGGAGAGGAGCCGGGTGGCGAGGGACTCGCCCTCGCGGTCCTCGCGGACTGCCCACACGACCTTGGCCCCCTCGCGCCATTTGGCCACCAGCTGGGGGATCGTCTCCGGGGGGTCCTGCAGGTCGGCGGCAAGGATGACGGCCGCCACGCCCGTGCAGTGCTCGAGTCCGGCCGTGAATGCCTTGTGGCTCCCGAAGTTCTTCGAGAAACGAAGCACCTTGACCCGCGGGTCGCGGGCGGCCAAGGAGGCGAGGACTTGGGGCGTCTTGTCCTGAGAATGGTCGTCCACGAACACGAACTCGGGCTCCAGTTTAAGCGCCGCCCAGTCGAGCGCCAGGAGGCGGTCGTAGAGGAGGGGAACGTTCCCCTCCTCGTTGTATGCGGCCACGACGACCGAGAGCACGGGGAACTTAGGCTCCATGGGCCTCCTTGCTCCAGGCGTCCACTTCCGAGCGGATGTCCCGGACGATTCGCGCGGGCACCCCGGCCACGAGCGAGTAGGGCGGGATCACCGTGTCCTCCAGGAGCACGGCGCCGGCGGCAATGATGCAGTGGTCGCCGATCCGGCACCCCATCTGGATCACGGCATTGGCTCCGACGAAGACCTGGTTGCCCACCTCGGTCGCCTTGGTGTCGATCTTCTCGTAACGGCGTCCGGTGACGCACCGGCGAACCGTCGAATGGCTGAGGACCTGCGCGCCGGAGCTTATGTTGCACCCCGCGCCAATCTTAAGGCCGCCGAGCCCATCAATCAGTGTGAAGGCCCCGATCCATGTTCCCTCGCCGATCGCGGGCGAGCCCGCGATCCAGGCAAAGGGGTTGTAGGGGTTCGGGGGAAGCGGCTGGGCGGCTTGCGGGGCCATGATCAGGGGTTCTGCAGGTGCTTCAGCACCTCGGAGGTGACGCACCCGATATCAGCGTCGGTCATCTGTGTGTAAAGAGGCAAACACACGCACTGGTCACTCGCCCGCTCGCTTTCGGGGAAGCTTTGCCGCCCGAAGCGCTCGGTATAGCTCGATTCGCGGTGGATCGACATGATCCCGCGGCGGGAGGCGATGCCGGCCGTAAGGAGCCTCTGCATGAAGCCGTCGCGGGTCTCGGCCGTCGCGCCCGTTAGCCGGACCATGTAGGTCTGGTGGTTCCAGCGGCAGTCCCCGGGTTCCCTGAAGGTTTCTAGGCCGGGCGCGCCGGCGAAGGCCGCATCGTAGCGCGCCGCGATCTCCCGGCGCCGTGCGATGATCGAGTCCAGGCGACGGAGCTGCCCAAGCCCGATGGAGGCCTGCAGGTCCGTCAGCCGGTAGTTGTAGCCCACGATCGGGTAGCTTTCCGCGATGATCGTCTTCGACTGGTGGCGCTGGAGGTCGTTCACCGACATGCCGTGCTGCCTGAGGAGCCTCAGGCGCTGGGCCACCTCGGCGTCACCGGTCGTGACCATGCCGCCGTCGCCGGTGCTCATGATCTTCCTGGGATGGAAGCTGAAGCACACCGTCTGGGAATAGGTCGTGTCGCCGATCGGGCGCCCCCGGAATATGCTCCCGATGGCGCACGCGGCGTCCTCCACGAGCTTAAGGCCCCGCTCGGCGCACAGGCGGCCGAGGGCCGCCAGGTCGGCCGGCCGGCCGATCTGGTGCACGGCCATGAGGGCCTTCGTGCGGGAGGTCATGGCCGCAGGGACGAGGGCTGGGTCCATGTTCAGCGTCGCGGGGTCGATGTCGACGAAGACCGGCCTCGCGCCGCAGTAGAGGATCGCGTTCGACGATGCGATAAAGCTGTGGGGGGTCACGATCACCTCGTCCCCGGGTCCGACTCCCGCTGCGAGGAGCGCCATGTGGAGCGCCGCCGTGCAGTTGCACGCGGCCACGGCGTGGGCTGCTCCCACACGGGCGGCGAACGCGGCCTCGAACTCCACGACCCGGGGCCCCTGGGTGATCCAGCCGCTCCTGATCGTCTGGGAAACGAGCGCAATCTCCTCGTCCCCCATCTCGGGCTTCGCCAAGGGAATCACGCGACCTCCCAGTTGCGGGTCTGTATCCTTGAAAGACACCCCGGATCCTTTTCGTAGAGCGCACGGTAGTACTGCACGGTCTCCGCGAGTCCCGCGGCGTGCCTCGTGCGGGGCCGGAAGCCGGTTGCCTTCCTGAGCTTCTCGGGGTCCACCCAGAGGCGCGGCACGTCGCCCGGGCGCTCGGCGGCAAGGACCGGGCGCAGGTCGGTTCGGCCGACGGCCTCGAGCACGAGGCGGGCGAGGTCATCGATCCGCACCTCCTCACCGTAGCCGAGGTTCACCAGGTCGCCCACCAGGAGGTCGCACTCGGCGATTGCCACCAGGGCTTCCGCGCAGTCCCTGACGAAAAGAAAATCGCGTGTGTGGGAGCCGTCGCCAAAGACGACGGGCGCCTCCCCGGCGAAGGCGCGCAGGATGAAGCGCGGGATCACCTCGCCCGAGTCCCCCTCGAAGTGCGCGCGCGGACCGTAGTTATTGAAGGGGCGCACCCGTACGACCGGCAGCCCATGGACCCGGTGGAACGCGGCCGAATAATGCTCCCCCGCAAGCTTCGAGGAGCCGTAGACCGTCGTGGGCCAGGTCGTCGCTTCCTCGGTCAGGGGGAAACGGGGGGAGGTGCCATAGACCTCGCTCGACGAGACGTAGAGGAACCGGCTGACCCTGGCCTCGCGGGCGGCAAGGAGCACGTTCAGGGAGCCGAGGGCGTTCACCTGGTGGTTCTCGACCGGATTGTGCAGCGAATGGCGGACTCCCAGGCAGGCCAGGTGGAACACGGCCTCAATGCCCTTCATGGCCCGGGTGCAGGTGTCCAGGTCCGAGATGTCGCCCCGGATGACGATCAGCCGGCCGGACGCCTGGGCGCGGGAGAGGTTCTCCAGGGTCCCGTTCCGGAAATTGTCGAGGACCGTGACGCGGCACCCCTTTGAAAGGAGGTGGTCGACCAGATGGGAGCCTATGAAACCGGCTCCGCCGGTCACCAGGATGGATGCGTTTTCGCGGGCGATGTTCAAGGAAAGAGGTGTTCCTACCAGGCGTTGAATTCGCGGATCGCGGCCGCCACATACTCGACCTGCGCGTCCGTGAGCTCCGGGTACATGGGCAGGCTCAGGCACTCCTTCGCCGCGCGCTCGGCGACGGGGAAGTCGCCGGGCTTGTGGCCCAGGTCCGCGAAGCATTTCTGAAGGTGCACGGGCAACGGGTAGTGGAGCGCGGTCCCGACCCCCCTGGCCTGGAGGAACTCCTTCAGCTGGTCGCGCCGGGGATGGCGGACCACGTAAAGGTGGTAGGCGCTCTCGGATCCCGGGGCCTCGATCGGGAGGACGAGCGGGGTCTTCTGGAGGAGCGTGTGGTAGGCGTGCGCGATCCGCCTTCGGGCTTGGGTCCACGCCGGCAGGTGCGGCAGCTTGACGTTAAGGACTGCGCCCTGAAGGCCCTCCATGCGGTAGTTGTAGCCGATCTCGTCGTGGTAATAACGGACGGAGGAGCCGTGCTCCCTAAGGGCCACCGCGCGCTTGGCGAGGTCGGCCCGAGAGGTCACCAGGGCCCCGCCCTCGCCGCAGGCCCCGAGGTTTTTCCCGGGATAGAAGCTGTAGCCCGCCATCTCGCCAAAGGTCCCGACGGGGCGGCCGTGGTAGCGCGCCCCATGGGCCTGCGCCGCGTCCTCGACCAGGGGAATGCCGTGCCTGCGGCACACCTCGAGGATGGGATCGACGTCGAAGGGGTGCCCGTAGAGGTGGACGGGCATGACCGCCTTCGTCCGGGGCGAAAGGGCGCGCTCCAGGAGCCGCGGATCCAGGTTCATCGTGCCGGGCTCGACGTCGACAAAGACGGGCTTTGCGCCCACGTAGGCGATCGCCCAGGTGGTCGCCACAAAGGTGAACGGGGTCGTGACGACCTCGTCTCCCGGCCCGATATTGAGGATCCGCATGGCCACGTGCAGGGCCGAGGTCCCGCTGTTGAACCCCACGCAGTGGGGGCTCCCGGAAAACGCGGCGAAGGCCTTCTCGAACTGGGCCACTTCGGGCCCGAGGCAGAAGGCGCACGAGTCCAAGGTCCGCGCAAGGGCCGCGTCCAGCTCGGGTCTCAGGGATTTGATCTGCGCGGGGAGGTCGAAGCAGGGTATGTTCACGTGGAAAGTTTCTTGGCGAGTGGCCTGGCCGGGTTCCCGGCAACGGTGGCCCCGTCCGGCACGTCCTTTGTCACCACGCTTCCCGCGCCGACCATGGCCCCCTTGCCGATCGTCACCCCGCCCAGGATGGTGGCCGAGGTCCCAATCGAGGCGCCGGCCTTGACGCGCGTCTTCTGCACGGTCCAGTCGGCCTCCGTCTGAAGGGAGCCGT
>Ga0302320_10012905_pt1 | contig 17493 bp, 14 predicted proteins | sample Bog_T0_3_FD_202130 | JGI IMG/M metagenome (GOLD analysis project Ga0302320, IMG submission 202130) | Peat permafrost microbial communities from Stordalen Mire near Abisko, Sweden - Bog_T0_3 | ecosystem: Environmental > Terrestrial > Soil > Wetlands > Peat | place: Sweden: Abisko, Stordalen Mire...
TACCGCAGTCTTAATTACGCCGATGCCGCGGTCGTAACTAGGCTGCCTTCCGCACATCGCGCTGCGCGCGCACATAGTCGTGCGACCTCAGGATATGCGTTTGCTGCTCCGTGAGCAGTTGGCGAGTGGGAAGCGGCAGTTCCTGTTCGAGCGCATCCTTGTAGGCCGCCTTGGCCTCATCCTCGCCCTGTTCGGCAATCTCAAGCAGCGCGTGGTCGTCGCCTCCGAGCTTCGCCTTCAGTCCCGCCCAAGCGCGATACAGAGCGCCGGTGACCGTCCCCGACTCATGCACATCCGCCACGCCGTGACGATGCAGTTCATTCTCCAGTTCGCCGCGAAAGCTCGCCCGCTCCAGCGACTCGGTCAGAAAATAGCACTTCAGCGTCTCGTCCTTCAAGTACTCCCCGATCTCCGCCATGCCCTTCTGCCCGTCTTCGAGCACGTTGATGATCGACTTCAAAGCGCTTTCCAGTTCGTAGTTCTTCTGTGTATCGGTTGCCATGAAAGATGTCCCCTTCGAAGCTTGCTACCCGGTTGAACTTCTGCTGGAGCGGGGTCCGCCGGCTGTCCGCGATTCTCCTGCGCCGGCGGCAAACGGAAGAAATCGCGAAAACCCCGCGCCCCCGCCAGCCGTTGCTTACAGAGCCTTCGTCCGGGAAACCATCTCCCGGAAGTCGACTGCTGAACGGATAGATGCCATCCCCGGCCATGGGTTTGCATCCTGAGTCCACCTCTCCGACTTTTCTCTTTTCCTGCCCCCGCTCTGGAATAATCGGATCAGCTTTGGCGGTCCCCGGCTGGTTGATCCGCTCCCTGGGCGTACCCTGGGCGCGAACCGGGTTCCGCGTCTCCCCATGAAACCACTCAGGCTGGTCTCGACCCCAACCCGCAACCGCCGCCTTAACGAGATACTCGGCCTCGTGGTACTGGTTTGCGCCGGGCTGCTGCTGCTCGCGCTGGCCACTTACACGCCCACCGACCCGTCGGCGGATACCGTAGGAGGCTATGCCGCCGGGGCGCAGCCGGTCGCGCGCCTGGGCACCCATCTACTGGGGCCTGCGCATAACTGGACCGGCCTGGCCGGCGCCTGGCTGGCCGACCTGCTGCTCCAGATCATCGGCATCGCAGCCTTCTTTCTGCCCATCGTCCTCGGCCGGCTTGGCCTGTGCTGGATGCGCCAGCGTCCTGCCGGCTCCCCGATGGCGCGACTCCTGGGCCTCGCGCTGTGGATCGTCTTCGCGCCGGCAGCCATCGGACTGCTTCCGCGCACCTTCTACTGGCGTCACGCGCTGCCCATCGAGGGCGTCACCGGCCGTCTCGTAGCCGACGCCATGGTGCATTACCTGAACCTGCCCGGCGCGGCCATCGTGCTCGCCCTCATGGTCGCGATGTCCATGTACCTGGCCACCACCTTCACCTTCCACACCGCGCGCGAGTGGGTGGACACCCACTTCTCCCTGGTGCGCAGCATCTCCGAACGCATCGCCAACTGGCGAGCCCGGCGTGCCCTCGCCCGTGCCGAGAAGCGCGGCCTCGACCAGCAGGAAGAAGAGCCCGGCGACAGCTTTGCAAGCAAGCGGGAACGGAATCTCAAGCAGGCAGCAGCGGACCTGGAGCGCGACCAACAGCGCGAGGCCAGCCCTCGCGAATCCACCACCCTGCTGGGTGGTCTCTTCGGCTGGTGGGGACGCCTCCGCCGCAAACATCCCGAGCTCGCCGCGCAACCCGACGCCGCAGCTGAGCAGCCCGCCGAACCGCCCGTCTCCATGTGGCAGTCCATGCCACGCACCCACGTCGATGCGCCCCCCGTCACCCCACTCAGCACCGCTGCCGCCGCCGCTGCTCCCTTCGCCGAGGCGCTCGCCGCCGCCGCTGCCCCCGTGCGCGCTGGGGATGGACCCGCACGCCTCGACTTCGACCTATCCGCGTTGCCCGAACTGCCTCCTGCACGCGCCCCGCAACCGCGCCCGGCCGAGACCACCGCAAAGCCTGCTCCGCGCCAGATTGCAGCACCGCCGCCAGCACCCCAGGCCATCTCCTTCGGCAAGCGTGCCGACGCCGACATCAAGCCGGTCACCATCACCCCGAAGTCTATCCGCGGTTACAAATTGCCGCCGTCCTCGTTGCTCTACCGCTCCGAGGAGGTGGCCATCGTGCGCGAGCAGGCGCTCCGCGACGAGGCCCGCGTCCTGGTCACCAAATGCGCCGAGTTCGGTGTCGATGGCCAGGTCACCCAGATCAATCCCGGCCCGGTCGTCACCACCTTCGAGTTCCGCCCCGACGCCGGCGTCAAGTACTCCCGTGTCACCGGCCTCGCCGACGACCTCTGCCTCGCCATGGCCGCCGAATCCATCCTCATTGAGCGCATGGCCGGCAAGTCCACCGTCGGCATCCAGGTGCCCAATCATGGCCGCGAAACCATCTGGCTGCGCGACGTGGTCGAATGCGAATCGTTCGCGCAATCAAAGTCCAAGCTTGCCATCGCGCTGGGCAAGGACATCAACGGCCGCATCGTCACCGCCGACCTCGCCGCGATGCCTCACGTGCTGATCGCCGGCTCCACCGGCTCCGGCAAGTCCGTCGCCATCAACGCCATGATCATGTCAGTGCTGTACAAGTCCACGCCGGAACAGGTGCGCATGATCCTGGTCGATCCCAAGCGCGTCGAGCTGGGCATGTACGAGGGCATCCCGCACCTCTTCACCCCCATCATCACCGAGGCCAAGCTCGCCGCCAACGCGCTCCGCAACGCCGTCCGCGAGATGGAGCGTCGCCTCAAGCTCCTCGCCGCCAACCACGTCCGCAATATCGACCAGTTCAACAAACTCTTCGACAACGGCTCCGAATACCTCTTCGACGACGCCGACCAGGAGCCCCTGCCCTACATCATCATCATCATCGACGAACTCGCCGACCTGATGATGCTCGACCGCGCCAACGTTGAAGAGTCCATCACCCGTCTCGCCCAGATGGCCCGCGCCGTCGGCATCCACCTCGTCCTCGCCACCCAGCGCCCCTCGGTCGACGTCATTACCGGCCTCATCAAGGCCAACATCCCCACCCGCATCAGCTTCCGCCTGGCCACCAAGGTCGACTCGCGCACCATCATCGATAGCAACGGTGCGGAGAGCCTGCTCGGCAAGGGAGATATGCTCTACCTGCCGCCCGGCACCAGCCGCGTGCAGCGCGTCCACGCGCCATTTGTAACCGAAAAAGAAATCTCCGCCGTCACCGAGTTCTGGAAGGCGCAGGGCGAAGCCGAGTACGTCCACAGCTTCCTCGAAGGGCCCAAGGACGATGGCAAGGAGACCGACGCCAACGGCGAATCCAGCCAGGAAGACGACGACCTTTTCGACGACGCCGTCCGCCTGGTCTTCGAGTTCGGCAAGGCCAGCACCAGTCTGCTACAACGAAGGTTACGTATCGGCTACGGCCGCGCCGCCCACCTCATCGACATGATGGAGCGCGACGGCCTGGTCGGTCCCGCCGACGGCTCCAAGCCCCGCGAAATCCTCAAATCCCCCGACTACTACAAAGAAGTCGACGCCGCCCTGCGTTAGTCACGTAGAGGCATCCAAAGCCTGCGCCGAACGCTGCGGTCCACCCATGGATGCAACCTACAGATGGGTGATCAGTGGAGGGACCACGGTGTCGGGCGTAATCGGAGGCTTCATCAGGTGCCACTTGGTCGCTTTCTGATAGGCCGCGGCGAGCGCGAATATCTTCGATTCGGAGAAGTGCGGCCCGCAGATCATCAAGCCGACCGGAAGGCCATCCTTGGTAAAGCCGCAGGGAATGGAGAGCGAGGGAACGCCGTAGGTGTCATAGGCGCTCATGCCGAAGGTCCCGCCGCCACCACCCGCGCCGCCCGCAGCACCACCGGGGCCCGCCGCACCGCCCGCTCCGCCCGGTCCGCTGCCTGCCGGCAACAGGCCCTGAACGTTCTGCATGTTTCTCTTCAGCATGTCGTTCAACGCGGGTGGTTCATTCTTCGCCGTGGCCATCACCACCAGGTCAAAGTCGGTAAAAGCATCGTCGATCGTGCGCCGCAGATCCTCCATCGCCCAGCGCGCGCGGATATAGTCCTCCGCGCTTTGATGGGTCAGGTCGATCCCCTCCAGGGTCTTGCGAGTCGTAGGCTGATACAGGTCCGACTTAGCCCTAAAGTACTCCTCGTGGTAGGCCATGGTCTCGGCGTTCATACTCATTCCGGCGGTCGAAGGCAAAGTGACCTCTTTGGCCGGTCCCGCGGTCATCGTCCCCAGCAGATCGATGGCCGTCTTCACAATCGCAACCACCTCTTCGCTGGGGCGGGCGGCAGAGTAGCCGCCTCCGGAACCGCCCCCTGCACCGGCAGCGCCGGGAGCGGCAATCTCAAGCGCGCCTTTGGGAATGCCCAGCCTGATTCCAGAGATCGGCTGCTTCATGCCTGCGACGTAGTCTTCCTTGGGATGATCGACGCTGAAGATATCGCGCTTGTCATAGCCGGCGATCGCGTTCAGCACCATGGCGGCGTCCTCCACGGTCTTGGAGAGCGGCCCGCAGTGGTCCAGTGAAGCTCTGAGAGGAGCGATGCCGCGGATCGGCACCAGGCCGTAGGTCGGCATCATCCCGACGTCGGCGCAGTAGGCGGACGGCATGCGGATGGAGCCGCCCGTATCCGTGCCCAGCGCGCTGTAGCAGAGGTCCGCCGAAACTGCCGCGCCGGAGCCGGAAGAGGATCCGCCGGTATTGTTGGCCAGGTTCCAGGGGTTGCGCGGTGGGCCAAAGTACGAGACCTCGCCGGTGCTGAAGGCGAACTCATGCAGGTTGGTCTTGCCGATGATGACCGCACCAGCCGCCACCAGACGGGTCACCACCGGTGCGTCTTCCGCCGGAACCCGGTCCCTGAATACGCCGCTTGCGGCGGTGGTAAGAGTGCCGGCGGTATCGATGTTGTCCTTCAGGGCAATGGGGATGCCATGCAGCGGGCCTCGGAACTTGCCGGCCTTCTGCTCTGCATCGAGCACCGCCGCCTGGGCCAGCGCCTTGTCAGCCATGACGGTGATAAAGCAGTTGAGCTTCGGCCCGTAGATCGCGATGCGATCCAGGCAGGCCCTGGTCAGTTGCGTCGAGGTGACCTTGCCTGCGTGGATCATGGCGCTGACCTCTGCCAGGGTCAGGCCAGTTAGGCTGTCTTGAGCCGGAGGCTCTGCGATCGCAACATTGCGGCTAAGGAGTGTCTCTGCAACTACTGCACTGCCAGCCAGAATACCGAAGCTGCGCCGTGTCAAGTTCATCGTTGAGTGTTCTCCTTTTTGGGGGTGAATCATTGGATTCTACCCGCAGGTGGAGCGCATTCGGATGATTTGTAACTGAAAGTGGCCATTTGTTACAAAAAAGTCGCCGCGGCCGCGCAGAGCCGTCCGGTCGCCCATTTTGCTTTGAGTTCAGTTATATGGATGGTAGGGGGTTGGGACGATCAGCCAACATTCCGTGCACTGCGCATTGCCACCACCCCGAGCACGCAGATCGCCGCGATCAGCGCGATCCACAGCACCTCAGGATGCCGTTCGGTAAATGGGCGTGAGTCGGCAGGCGGATGGTAGTTGGGATTCAGCTGCTCAGGTCCAAGCTCCGCAACCACGGCCTTGCGCGACGATGCCAAGCCCGACGCGGCGAACAGGCGTTGATAGTCATAGACCGGCGCCAGCAACCGCGCATCCCCATAAAGCAGCGCCAGGGCATCCGTCCCGCCGCGCGCCGCGGTCGCATCGAAACAAATCTTCCGCTGCCGCATCTCCAGCCGTACCGAGGCAATTGGCAATGGCTGGTCGTCGCCGTTCTCGATGGCCACCTCGACCTTTGCCGAGCGTTGCAGATTCGCCCCCAGGATCGCCGGAACTCCTAGCTCCTCGGTGCGGATCTCGCGGCCGGCCTCATTCGCATGCACGCGCAGGATGTTGCCGGTCACAATCTCCGGCAACGGCGCGCGACCGTCCTCGTTGACGTCGTTCGCCGCAGCCTCAGCCGTCGCCATCACGCGCACGTCCCGGCTGAAGTTGTCCTTGAAGCCGGACGCAAGTTCGACCGACAGCCGCTCGACCGGGACCCGCGCCGGAATCTCAAACTTCGCCACGCTCTCGCGGCCCACCGTCGCAATCGAAGTCGTCTCCGCCACCGTCGTGTACACGGTTTGCGCCTCGCGGCTCGGCGGCACCGACGCTCCCTCCACCATCGCCGGCGTGAATCGCGCACCCGAACCCGGCGCCTGCGACACGCTCAGCGCAACGTGCAGATAGTGAAACGTCGACTCCTCCAGCGGCAGCGTTGTGTCGCGCGACAGATGCTGCGATGCAAGATCGAACAGCGTGAACTCGCCCAACGCAGTGGATCTGCCCCGTCCGCCCAACGCCTCCATTCCGGTCACCGTCGCAGTTGCAATAAAGTCCTGCGCAGCTGGGTCAAGATCGATCGTCACATCCGTATAAGCCCGCTGCGGCATCTCCAGATCGAACACGATCCTTGCCAACTTGCTTGTGCCGGAACTCGCGCCCAAATCCTCCCCCAGGTTCAGCACTCGCGCCGGCTCAGTCTCCGCGCTCACCGCTTCGCTCATCGTGATCGCGTAAGGAACCTCATGCCCGCTCGCTCCCGCCGGAAAGATGCGCAGGTCGGTGAGCGACGGCGCCGCATGAGGAAAGATCTGTGCATCCAGCACCGCGCAGGCCTGTCCTGCCCCGGCCGGCAGCCCGTCGTTAGCGATCCGGATCGCCCGCACATAGCGCATTGCATCCGGGCGCGCCACCGGCGGCTCATTCGCGGGAACCGTCTGCCAGAGCAAGAGCGCCGCCAGCGCTGCAGCCTTCATCTTGCACCCTCGGCGTCGGCCTTCCGTTCTGCGTCCACGCTCTGCGGCTTCTCCGCCGCGCGCAGGTTGAGCCAATCCTTCTGGTAGGCAAAGCTGATCGCCATCAGCAGCGCGCCCAGGCCCAACAGGCTGGTCACGCGGTAGCCCTGGCTCAGGCTGCGCATGTCATACAGAAACGCCTTGAGGATGCTGAAGACCAGCAGCGCCAGCGCCTGCCAGCGCAGGAAGCCGCTGCGCTTCCAAAAGCCCACCGCCAGCAGAGCCGTACCATAGAACATCAGGAAAGCCGAGATGGCCAGCGCCTGCTGCAATCCCGCATCGGCCCCAGCCTGAGACACATCCCAGACAGCTACGATCTCGCGCACGCCCGTCAACACTGCAACCAGGTTGAACGCGATCGTCGACAGCGCCCCGCAGTTCGCCCAGAGTTCCGCGTCCGGATGCGTCTGCCCAAGTCGCTGCGTCACCGCAATCACTCCCGCGAAGATGGCCAAGCCGGTCAACGCGGCAGCAAAATCCGCCGTCTGGAATGGCGTATGAAGCCCGGCCGCCTCAGCGGGCAGCAGCTCTCGCATAGTCAGCAGAGCCGCCGTCGCGTCGATTGCGGCGAACGCCACCACCGTAGTCCTCAACCATGGGTTGTTTCCGTCTGCACCACCCGCACGCAGCGAGAGCGCCGCGACGACTGCAAAGATGGCCACGCCCGTCAATGCAGTTCCCGTATTCCCATTGAAGTACGACACTGGGGGCACAAAGAGCCCCCCGAACTCATGCGCCAGCACGCCGCAGAATCCCAGAGCCAGCGCGGCCGACCCCAGCCAGCGCAGCGTGCGTGACGCGTAGCTCTCCTCTCCGCTCTCCGTTGCACCACTTCCCGCCAACCGCGCGGCCACCCACAGCAGCGCCAGTCCTTCCACCAGCCAGCCCACTGTAATCCAGTGGCCGCTGGCCTTCAGCGGGATGGCAATCGTCAGAAAAACCACCGCCAGCGAGAGATGCATCGCCGATGCCGTCCGAGTCTGCGGCGCCCGCATCAGGCCCAGATAGGCGGTGGCGAGCACGATCATCAGCCAGGGCAGCAGCGCATGATGGCCCGAATCCTCCAGCACGGAATAGTAGGCGAGCGAGATGAAAGCGCCGTTGGCCAGCGGCAGCAGAATGTCTTCCATCAAAATTGCAAGCCGCAATGCTCGCGGTGCAGTCTCCTCTCCGTTCTCTGTTCCCTGTTCCCTGCGCAGCGGCACGCTCCCAAACGCAACCCCAAACAGCGCGATGAAGACCGCGGTCGTCGCCAACTCGCTCGCCGCATAAAACCCCGAATACCAGGCGATAAAGAACGCCACGGTAACCGGGAACGCCCCCAGCAGCAGGCGCGGCCAGGTCTTCAGCCGAACCAGCACAACCGTCGCTACGTCGATGGCCAGCAGGTAGATAAAGAGAAAGACCTCATGGTTCCCGCCGGTGGAGAGCAGCACCGGCGTGGCGAACCCTCCCACCAGCGCATACACCGCCAGTAGCTCGGAGTCCTGCGCCCACGCCATATACGCGTTCCACGCAGTCACCAGCAGCATCAGGCCCAGCGCCGCACCCGCCGGCAGCAGATGGAAAAGATGGAACGCCGCCCACAGCGAGAGATACAGCACGCCGCTGCCCACCGCCTTCAGCGAATAGGAGAAGATGGCAAAGCCCTTCTGCCGAAAGCGTTCCGACCACAGCACCAGCGCCGCACCGGCCACCAGCCCCGCAGCCACCCACCCGGTCGGCCCGATCCACTCGCGGTCATGCGCCAGCTTCAGGGCGAAAGCCACCCCGATCAGCAGCAGCACGATCGCAATGCGATTGAAGATCTGCGATCCCAGCCGCTCCTCGAAGGAGTCGCTGGAAGGCACGGGCGCTTGCGCGACCGGCGCGGCCCACGCCTCCGAAACCAGACGTCGCGCACCCATCGCATCGGAGTAGGGGCGCGCAGGAACCGGCGGTGGCGGCGGTGGCGCGACCGAAGCCGCGCGCACAGCCGCGGTCTCAACCCTCCCTTCGGTCGCAATCTGGCGCCGGAGCGCGGCCAGCTCAATCTCCAGCCGGGCGACCCTTTCTTCAAGAGGGATCAGCCCTGGGTCGCGCTGGCTCTCCTCGCCGCTGCCCCACTCTTCCGGAACGTCCTCTTTTGCCATGGCCACTACTCTAGAGCATTTCCACGGCCACGCGGGAAAGTTCTGCAAACGCCGCCTTGCGCACCCGCATCCAACCGGGGAATGGCGCTGGCGGGCTTCGCCTGATACTCTTTTCGCCAACTATGGGGTCTCTATCCATCCCGCTACGCGTGCTGGTCGTCGACGACGACGAAATGAGTCGCGATCTGCTGGCCGTGCTTCTGGAGGCCGAAGGCTATGCAGTGCAGTCGGCTGAATCGGGCGAAGCCGCGCTCGTGTTGCTGAGCCAGGGTGAACCTCCGCCGGACCTCGTGCTCGCCGATGTGCAGTTGCCCGGAATCTCCGGCAGCCTGCTGGCAGGCGAACTCCGCCGCGCTTGCGGACCCACAACCCTCCTGCTGGCCATCAGCGGGAGCCAACCGCCCGGCGACGCCCTCTCGCGCTTCGATGGATTCTTGCTGAAGCCCTTCAAGATGGACAAGATCGCCGCCGCGCTCGCAGCGCATCGTCCTGACCTGGACCCGGTCGAAGCCCCAACCGACAGAGAGAAGTGGGTCGTCGTCTCCGGTCCCGCCAAATCTGCGCCCAATCCCAAGCTGGTGTCGATCCACGCCTCCGCGTCATCGCCTCGGCCAGCATCCAACAGGGGCGCGCGAGCCCGGACGCAAATCCCGACCTCTGCCAAACCAGTCAGCGTCCCGGTCCTGAACGAGAAGATCTATCGCCAGCTTGCAGGGTCGATGCCCGCCCAGCAACTGCAAGAGATGTATGCGATGTGTCTGAGCGACGCACGCAAGCGCATCGCCGTGATGCGCGACCTCGCCGCGGCGCACGACGGGGTCCAGTTCGTTCGCCAGGCGCACGCGATCAAAGGCAGCTGCGGGATGCTGGGCGCGACCGAACTGTACGGGATGGCGGCGCAGATGGAGGGCAGCGGCCTCGATCCCGAGGTCACGCAGGAGGCAGGAGAGGTTAACTCTCTAGATAAGTTGGCCGCCGCGTGCGACCGGCTTGAGCGTATGCTGGGGTCACGCGACTGAGGCGAGACGCCTGGCCGGGCTGTGCGAGGTTTCCGCAATGTCAGTAGGAGCCGCAATGAGTCAGCAACCCGCAAGAAAACCTACCTCCTCCGCAAATGGCATGGCAACCATCCGGATCGTCGTGGCCGACGACCATCCTGTGGTCCGCTTCGGCGTCAGGAACATGCTGCTCAACGAGCCTGGATTCGAGGTGGTCGGCGAAGCCAACGACGGCGACGATGCCATCACCCAGACCCTCGAACTCGAACCCGATATTTTGCTGCTCGACGTGGCCATGCCCCGGCTGCCTGGCCTCGAAGCCATGCGCGCCATCATGGCCAAGTCGCCGCGGGTCAAGATTGTGCTCCTGACCAGCACCATCTCCACCCAGCAGATCATTGAAGCGCTGCAGATCGGCGCGCGTGGCATCGTGCTGAAGGATTCGGTCGCCAGCGACCTCTCCCAGTCGCTGCGGGCGGTGCTCGGTGGCGACTACTGGATCGGCGGCGAGCGCGTCGCCAACCTGCTGAAGGCCTTGCAGGAGCTGATGGCCCAAGCCGCCGCGGTGCCCGAACGCAAGACCTACGGGCTTACGCCGCGCGAGCTCGAAGTCGTCACCTGCATCGTCGAAGGCTGCTCCAACCGCGACATCGCCAAGCAGTTCTCCATCAGCGAGGAGACGGTGAAGCGCCACCTGTCCAATGTCTTCGACAAGACTGGCGTGTCCACCCGGCTCGAACTCGCGCTGTTCGCCATCGCCCACAAGCTGGTCGAACTGTAGCCCCGCGGGCGTTCACACGCCCTTTTAGAGCTTCGCGCAGGGCGCCCGTCGGCAAGACAGATTCTAAAGCGCCTGGCAGTGCCCTACGTATAATGAGGCGTTCTTCGGAGCCCCCACCATGCGCCGTACTGCAATCCTTTTCGCCCTCTTCTGCCTGTTGACTCCCATCGCCCGCGCACAGACCGCCTCCCCAACTCCACTTCCCCAGTTCGATGTGGCCACTATCAAGCCCATCGACCCCACCCCCGGCGCGATGCACATGGTTGGCATCAGGGTCTATCCCGGCGGCCGCGTCACCATCACTACCTTCCCACTCAAGGGCCTCATCTGCGCCGCCTTCGAGGTCAACTACTGGCAGATCAAGGGCGGCGATGCCTGGACCGAGAAGCAGATGTACGATCTCGAAGCCAAACCCGTCCAAACCGACCCGGCCATCACCTACGACGTGCGACACTCCAACAACACCACCTCCGACGAGCGCTTGCGCCAGATGCTGCAGGCGCTGCTGATCGAACGCTTCCAGCTCAAATTTCACCGCGATACCGCAACTGGCCAGGTCTTTCTGCTGGAAAAGAGCGGCAAGGCCATGCCGATGACGCCCTCCAAGGAGGCATACGCGAAGATGTACGGCGAAGGCTACTCCGGCGACGTGGGCTTCGCCGGCAACCGGTGGGTCATGTACAACACCACCATGCCGCAGTTCGCAAACCTTGCCAGCAACTTTCTGCAGTAGCCGGTTCTCGATCGCACTGGTCTCGACGGCGCTTACGACTTGCGCTGGACCGTCGAAGACGCCGACCCCCAAGCGAAGGGAGAGGAGTGGACGAACACCTTTCGGGACTCGTTCCCGCTCTTCGTTAACGCGGCCGGCCTAAAGCTCACCAAATCCACCGGCCCGATCGAGACCTTGGTCATCGACCGTGCTGAACCGCCTACGGCGAACTGAAATCGGAGTTTACGCTGGGCCGGATCTTCGTTCGATAGAATCGATTCATGGGCCACTCCTTGCAGGCTGAACTCCCCATCTACGATCTCCTCGTCATCGGCGCCGGGCCTACGGGCATGGCCTGCGCCATCGAGGCCCAGCGCTCGGGCTTCTCCGCCGTGCTGGTGGACAAGGGGTGCCTCTGCAACTCGCTCTTCCATTACCCGGCGCACATGACCTTCTTCACCACGCCGGAGCTGCTGGAGATCGGCGACATGCCCTTCTCCAGCCCCAACCAGAAGCCCACCCGCTCCGAGGCGCTGGAATACTACCGCAAGGTCGCCGAGCACTACGCCCTCGATGTCCGCCAGTACGAAACCGTAGAGCGGGTCACCGGCTCGGACGGCGGCTTCACCGTCCACACCATCGACCGCTTCGACCGCAGCTTGCAGCACCGCGCCCGCAAGCTCGCCCTCGCCACCGGCTACTACGACCTGCCCAACTACCTCGATATTCCCGGCGAGAGCCTGAGTAAGGTCAAGCACTACTACCACGAGCCGCACCCTTACTTCGGGCTGGACGTGGTCGTCATCGGCGGCAAGAACTCAGCGGCTATCGCCGCGCTCGACTTGTGGAGACATGGCGCCAAGGTGACTCTCGTCCATCGCGGCGCGGAGATGCATCGCCACGTGAAGTACTGGATCCTGCCCGACATCGCCAACCGCGTCAAGAACGGCGAGGTCGCCGCCCACTTTTCATCGACGGTTACAAATATCACGGAGGACGAGGTCGCCATCGCCACGCCCGCAGGCAGCCTTACCATCCCCAATGCGTTCGTCTTCGCGCTCACCGGCTACCACCCGGACTTCGACTTCCTGGAGCGCCTCGGCATCCAGCTCGACGATGCGAATGCCCGCTGCCCGGTATGCGATCCCGCCACGCTGGAGTCGAACGTCCCCGGCATCTACCTTGGTGGCGTCATCGTCGCCGGGGAGCGCACCAACGAGATATTCATCGAGAACGGGCGCTTCCACGGCAAGCTGATCGCCGAGGACCTGAAGCGGAAGCTGCCTACCCCTAGCTCTTAGCTTTTAGCCGTTCGCTAAGGGCTAGCAGCGAGGAGCTAGGAGCTGCTACTTCTGCACTGAAAACGCGAAAACTGTCTCTGAGTGCAGGGTTTCACCGGGCTTCAGCAGGGTGCTGGGGAACGCGGGCTGGTTGGGCGAATCAGGAAAGTGCTGCGTCTCCAGGCAGAACCCCGAGCGCCGCGCATAGATCGCGCCGGACTTGCCGACGTTGGTGCCGGTCATCGCGTTGCCGGCGTAGAACTGCACGCCCGGTTCGGTCGTCTCGACCGTCAGCACGCGGCCGGTCTTCGGGTCGTACACTTTGGCCGCCAGCCTCAACTCCCCATTTTTTCCGTTGAGGACCCAGTTGTGGTCGTAGCCGCCGCCGATCTTCAGTTGGTCGTTCGCCTGGTCGATCCGCTCGCCAATCACGGTCGGCTTGCGGAAGTCGAACGGCGTTCCCGCCACCGGCTGCACTCCGCCCACGGGAATCAGCCCCGCATCCACCGGCGTGTACTTGTCCGCATTGATCTGCATCACCTCGCCCAGGATTGAGCCCGAGCCCTCGCCCGAAAGGTTGAAGTAGGCGTGGTTGGTCAGGTTCAGCACCGTCGGTTTGTCGGTCGTCGCCGAGTAATTGATGTGCAGCGCGCTGCCCACCAGCGTGTAGCGCACATGCACGGTCAGCGTCCCGGGAAAGCCCATATCGCCATCGGGCGACACCAGCGACAACTCCACACCGTCCGGCAGCGCCTTGCCCGTCCAAAGCTTATCGCCGAAGCCCTGCGGCCCGCCATGCAGCGCGTTGGCGCCGTTGTTCAGCGGAATCTGGTAAGTATGCCCGTCGATGCTGAACTTGCCGCCGCGGATGCGGTTGCCGTACCGCCCCACGATCGCGCCGAAGTAGGTCTTGGCCGTCTCCCCGGCATATGCTTCCGCCGAGTTGTATCCCAGCACAACGTCGGCCACCTTGCCGTCGCGGTCCTTGGTCTTCAGCGAGACGATGCGCGCGCCATAGGTCGTGATGCCGACCTCGACATCCGCATCCTTGAGCGTGTAAACATCCACTGCGCGCCCGTCGGGCAGCTTGCCGAACCCGGCTTTGGTCACCGAAACTGCTGCACTCGCGCCCTGCACTCCTGCCATCGTCGTCATCGCCAGCACCATCACCCTCGCAAATCGCATCTTCATTCCTCGTGGGTTGTCCGTTCTACGTTGTACGTTCTACGTTGTACGTTCTACGTTGTACGTTCTACGTTGTTCGGAGTTCGTTGTTCGTTGCCCAGCGCTATCGGTCGACCTGGAGCGTAGTCTCCGCTCATAGCTTTCCAACGAACAACGTAGAACGAAGAACGGTGAACGTCTTCCGCACCGCCCACTATACGCGAACCCGCACCCGCGCCCAAACCCCACGCAGCGACCTGAACGCGGGCGCGATTCCGCTACCAGCTGCAGGTGTAGCCAATGCTGCTGGTGGTATACCAGGGCTGACTCACGACCTTGCTGTAGCTTTCCTGAATCCAGATCGAGTTGTGGAAGCTGAGGTGCACAATCGCGCCCAGCGAAAGACCCGTGTCCAGATGGTTCATTAGGCGGCTGTACCCGGTGTAGGTGGTGATGCCGGTCTGGATCCAGGTATATCCGGAGACGGCCTGGGTCCCGTGGATCGCGAAGTTCTTCATCACTCCGAACTGCTCGGAGTGCTCTCCGTATTGGGTATGCAGGAAGCCGTGTGTGCCTGCGTTCTCGTACGTGTAGGCGAAGGTCAGCTCATCGCCGATTGGGTCCTTCTTCAGGAATCCGAACGTATGGCCAATGCCAATGTTGTAGTTTGCACGAGGCAACGAGCCGGGGCGGTCGATGTCTGAGCCAGCCATTACGAACAGATCGGTGCTGGTGCTGGGGGATTCTGTAGCGGCTGGGGCAGGTGTTGAGGCCGGCGGCGAGGTGGGAGCGGGAGCCGAGGTTTGACCGTGAAAGGTAGTTACCTTGAGCGTAAAAACGCACGCCAAGGCCACTATTGGTAAGACACGCACCTTCGATGGATGGGGCATGGGAGTTCTCCTTGTTTCTGTATTCCTTTACGCTAGTGCCAGGGCCGTAAGGAATCCATGAGTCTCCGGCCGCCGGGAGTAACCGATGCAACACACCCCCGCAGCCTCGCACCGCCAGTCCGGCGTAATATGGTGCGGCCTGAAAATTTCATCCGAGGTTGACACTCTGCCGTGACTACTCGCTCGCAACGCCTTATTCTGCCCAGCCTGCTTCTTGTGCTCGCCTTCACCGCAGCCGCACACGCTGCTCCCCCGCTGCCCGACCACTGGGTCGGCACCTGGGCCGCTGCGCCCATGGCCGCCAACAATGGGCCTGGTCCCGCGCGACAAGCTGCGCCGCCCATCGTCGCGCCGCCGGCTAGCTCAACCGCGTCCGCGCCGGCTTCCACGCAGACGCCCAGTGCGCCGGCCGCCGCTCCCACGCCCGCACCGGCGCAGGCAGCTGCTCCGGCCAATGCGGCAAGGCCGCCGCGCCCGCCCGCCGTCATCTATGGCGTTGCGGACACCACCCTTCGCGAGATCGTGCACGCCTCCATCGGCGGCCCGCAGGTCCGCGTCATCTTCACCAACGAGTTCGGCACCGACCCGCTGACCATCGGCGCGGCCCACGTCGCCGTCAGCCAGGGAGACAGCTCCATCAACCTGGTCTCTGCCTCCGGCCTGACCTTCGGCGGACGCCCCACGGTCACCATCCCGCCCGGCGCGGTCATCGTCAGCGACCCGGCTGCGGTCAACCTGCCCGCCGGCTCCGACCTCGCCATCAGCTTCTTCCTGCCCGCGCAGCCCATCCACCAGCTCTCCCAGCACGGCGGCGCCGACCAGACCAGCTACACAGCGTCCGGTAACGTGGTTGGCGCCAAGAGCCTCGACAGCCCCACCGAGATCCGCTCCTGGCCGTTCGTCAAGGGCGTTGATGTCAAAGTCTCCGCGCAGAGCGCCGCGGTCGTCGCCTTTGGCGACAGCATCACCGATGGCGCGTTCGCGGCCGTCAACCAGAACGCGCGCTGGCCCGACGAACTGGCGCGCCGCCTGCTGGCCAATCCCAAGACCGCCGGTATCGGCGTCCTCAACGAGGGCATCGGCGGCAACCGCATCCTGCATGACAACACCGGCCCCAACGCGCTCGCCCGCTTCGACCGCGACGTGATCGCGCAGGCTGGCGTGAAGTACGTCATCATCCTCGAGGCCATCAACGACATTGGCCACGCCTATACCGCGGTACGCCCCTACGACGTAGTCTCCACCGACGACCTGATCGCCGGCTATGTCCAGTTGGCCGAGCGTGCCCACACCCACGGCATCAAGGTCTACTTCGCCACGCTGACGCCGTACACCGGCGCGGGATATATGTCGCCCGCCGGCGAAGAGGTCCGCAAGGCGCTGAACCAGTGGATCCGCACCACCAAGGAGAGCGACGGCTTCATCGACTTCGAGAAAGCCACGCAGGACCCAGCCAATCCGGCCGTCTATCTGCCCGCGTACGACCACGGCGACCACCTGCACCCCAGCGATCCCGGCTACAAAGCCATGGGCGACGCGATCGATTTGAGCCTCTTCACGAAGTAGCCAAGCAGCGAGGAAGCAGCCATTCACTACCTGATGTTCTACGAGACCGTTGAAGACTACACGGAACGCCGCGCCGCATACCGCGACGAGCACCTGAGACTCGCCTGGGCCGCCAGCGACCGCGGCGACCTCTTGCTCGGCGGAGCCCTCACCCAGCCGACCGACGCCGCTGTGCTCCTGTTTCAGGGTGACTCGCCCGAAGTCGCAGAGAGGTTCGCGCGCGCCGACCCATACGTGATCAATGGCCTGGTTAAGCGCTGGTACGTGCGCGAGTGGAAGACCGTCGCCGGCACCCACTCTGCGACGCCCGTGCGGCCCGCCACAATGTAGCCAACGCCGCAAATCAGGAATCGTACGCCCAGCTCTCCGAACTCCGGTGACTCATCAGCCCACCGGCTTCCGCTCCCACGGCTGGAGGATCTTGATGCTCGCCATCCCCGCGGCAGTGGCTGCCTGGACGCCCATGTCGGTGTCCTCAAACACCAGGCAATCCGCTGGCGCGACGTTGAGGCGGGCGGCGGCGGTGAGGAACGGTTCGGGGTCGGGCTTGCTCCGCGCATAATCCCCCGCGCAGACCAGCGTGTCGAACCGGTCCAGAAGCCCGAGCAACTCCAGCGACTTGATCACCGATTCGCGGGTGCTGCCGGAGACGACCGCCATCGGAATCCGGCTGCTACCCAAACTCCAGTTCAGCTCGATCTGCTCCAGCACCTCGGGGACTGGCTGCAGTTGCGGCAGAAGCTCGTAGTAGAGCAACTCCTTGCGATGCGCAACCGCTTCCGCGTCCAGCGCAAGGCCTTGCTGCGCACTCAAGGTCGCGACGATCTCCGCCGCCGGCATCCCGCCCCACGCGTAAAACATGTCCTCCGGAAACTCGCAGCCCCTCTCGCCCAGCGCTCTCTTCCACGCCACATAGTGCAGCGGCATGGAATCCGCGATCGTCCCATCGCAGTCGAACAGGTAGGCCTTGAAGCGGCCGCTGGGGAGGGTAAGCTTCATAAAGGAAGTTGCAGGGTGTCAGTTGCAGGTTGCTGGTTGTTCGTTGTTCGTTGTTCGTTGTTCGTTGGAAGACGGTTGCAGA
>Ga0302320_10012906_pt1 | contig 17493 bp, 14 predicted proteins | sample Bog_T0_3_FD_202130 | JGI IMG/M metagenome (GOLD analysis project Ga0302320, IMG submission 202130) | Peat permafrost microbial communities from Stordalen Mire near Abisko, Sweden - Bog_T0_3 | ecosystem: Environmental > Terrestrial > Soil > Wetlands > Peat | place: Sweden: Abisko, Stordalen Mire...
GCCTGCTCAGCACCCTGCCCGCCCTTGCGACCGCGCTTATTGGTGTCCTCACCGGCATATGGCTGCGATCCACTCGCAGCATCGTCCAGAAAGCCCGAGGCATAGCCCTCGCCGCCTGCGCCAGCCTGATCACCGGCGGCCTCTGGAACTTCACCTTCCCCGTCAACAAGAAGCTCTGGACCAGCTCCTACGTCCTCTACGCTGCCGGTTGGAGCCTGCTCCTTCTGGCCCTCTCCATCTACCTCATCGACATCTACGGCGCCCGCAAGACCACCGCCCGCAGTGGCGACGTCGACGCCCAAACTCTCAGCCGCTACAAAATCCTCCTTGTCTTCGGCACCAACGCCATCGCGGCCTACGTCCTCTCCGAACTCCTTCCCGGAGCACTGGACCTCATCCACCCTCAGCCCCACGTCCCCTTCCTCCGCTGGTTCTACCTCGAAATCCTCCACGCCATCCCCTACGCGCCCATAGCTTCGATGGTCTTCTGCATCCTCTTCGCCGCCGTCTGCTGGCTCCCCATCTACGCCCTCTACCGCCGCCGAATCTTCCTCAAGATCTAACCCACCCACCGGCGGCCTCTCGACCGCCCCCTGCACCCAACTTCCGTCATCTCGACCGGAGCGTTCGCGCTTTTTGCGAGTGCGCAGTGGAGAGACCCCTGTATTGGCTCTTGCCCTCTTGTTGTCATTCCCTCCGGGAATCTGCCACCCTACTGCGTAGCGTACGGCAACGCGCCCAGCATGCTCTTCAACAACCCATGCAGCTGCCAGCACGCACCCACCGCCAGCCCCAGCGCAATCGCCGACTCCAACAGCGCCACCGGCAAATCCCTCCCCAACGCCTTCGACCAGTACATCCTCACCCTCACCCCTCCAAACGCTCCAATCAGCGCTCCCAACACCCCAAAGATTGCCCCACCCGCCGCCGGCTCAATCACCGCGTGCGCTGCCAAGGCCCCTACCAGTGCTCCAAACACAAGCCGTGCAATCAGCGGCCCCGAAGACGTCCGGCTTGGTGTCTTCGGCAGAGTGTCTACCACATACTCTCCCACCGCACACAGCGTAAACACAATCACAGATACCAGGCTTCCCACCCAGAACGCCCATCCATGTTGCGGCAACAGCTGCAGCCACGCAAACCAGCACAGCACCGTAATCGCCGTCATCGTGCGCAACCCGACGGTCATTCCCAACAACACAAATGAAAGTATCAAGCCCGGCCCTCCAGCTTCCTTACCTGTCTGCTGTTACTCTCTACTCGCTGCCTTAGTGCGTCTCCACCATCTTCTCCGCAAACGCGTGCAATCCCTCGCCATTCTCCGGCCGAGTATAGAACATATGCCCTCCCGGAAACTCATGCACCTGCACCTGTCCCGCGAGCTTTGCCGGCAACTCATTCTGCGTCAGCAGTGATCCCATGAACGGGCACGACAAGTCATTCCATCCATGCACAATCAGCACCGCCAGCTTCGGATCAGCCGCCACCGCCTCGCGCAGATCTTCCACCGCACCCTCTCGCAGCGCCGGCCCTGACCGGTCCCACAGCCGGTTCACGTCATACGACAGCGCGTAATACTGCGCGTCTGTCTTCCACCCCACCGTCCGCGTAATAAAGTCCACCATCGCCGTCGTCGTCGGAGCCACAATCGCCTCCAAAATCGGGTCGCTCGATTGCTGATCCGGAGAGTACGGGAACGGATCCGCCGCCGTCACATTCGAGTCATACACACTCCCAATCTCCCCCTTCTCCCGATGAATCTCGCGCAGAAACGCCCCCGTCTCCAGACGCCCACCCGAGAACCTCACAAACTGCGGGTCCAGCCCCGTCATCTCCGTCACCTTCGCCACCATCGCATCCGTCGCCGCCCTGTCCTTCGGTCCCTTAATCAAGGTCGACGCGTACTCGCCCTCCGTGTACGCAATCACATCCTGCATCGCGCTATCGGTGAGCTTGTGTTCGTTCTCCAGATGCGCCGCCGTAATCGCCGGCAGCGTAATCATCCATGGCACCGGCGAAAGATTTCCATCCCCAAACTCCGGATTCAGGTACGGACTCACCAGCACCAGACCATTCATCGCCACGCCCAGCTGCGACTGCATGTAGTGCGTCATCCTCGGCCCGCGATACCCACCATAGCTCTCGCCCATTAGGTACTTCTTGTCCAGCATCCGATCATTCTTCACCAGCCACTTGTAGATCACCAGCGACAGGTACTGAATGTCCGGCGTCGGTCCATAGAACAGCTTCTTCGTCTCCGCCTCATCCACCAGCGACTTCGAAAATCCCGTCCCGATGGGATCGATAAACACCTCATCGGTAAAGTCCAGCCAAGTCCCCGGATTATCCGTCAGCGTAGCCGGATCGCTGGCCGACTCTCCCGCATTCGCAAACGAAATATGCTTCGGCCCAACCGCCCCCAGGTTCAAATACACGCTCGAGGCCCCCGGCCCGCCATTCACCGCGAACAGCACTGGCCGATCAGCCGCACCCTTCTCGTGATCCAGCGTATACGCCGTGTACATCACATCGCCGGTCGGCTTGCCCTTCTCATCCGTCAGCCGAATCGTACCCACCGTCGCCGTATAGTGCAGCGTCTTGCCATGCACTGTAATTGTCTGTGCAACCGACTTGTCCGCAGGCAACTCCAGCGCCTTCACATCCGCCGGCTTCTCCTCCGTCTTCGCCGCAGCCTTCGCATCCGGCGGCCCGTCATGCGGATTCTGCGCCACAGCGCCAAAGTTCGACAAAACAGAAAGGCTCATCACAAGAAGCGCAGAGGAAACTGGTCGTAAGGTCATAGCAATTACTGTACCCTGACAACCACTCTCCCATCCACGTCCCCACCTTCGTCATCTCCCCGACCTCATCCGGCTTCTCAAGCCGGACCCCCAAGGACACGTCGTCTCGACCGAAACGCCCAGTACTTCGTCATCTCGACCGGAGCGAAGCGCAGTGGAGAGACCCCTGTATTTGCTCTTGCTTTTGCCCTTGCTTTTGCTCTTGCCCTTGCCGTTCTGGCTGTCATCCCGCAGGGATCTGCTTCTGTCTTTGTTGTTGCCTTTCTGTCTGTCATTCCGAGCGCAGCGAGGAACCTGCTTCTAACACGAAGCGCGCCGGTTCTTGACCTAGAACCTACGAGCGAAAGCTAAAAGCTCCCCACCAAACAGCCCCAATTCCTCGACATCCGGCGCCTCCCACCGCGCCTCCATAAAATCGAACATCTCCGAGTCACCACAAACGCAAACGTCCCACTCTCCCAGCGATTCCTCTCACAAACCCGCTCCTATCGCAGCTCAGCACCCACCTCCAGCACATGCAGCGAGCACTCCACCCCCCGCCGCCGTTGCCCGCTCCAACCACCCCAACCGCTGCGCCCGGCAGTAAACCCCAAATCCAGCACCGACGAAGCACCCACAAGAGCCAACTCCGTCGCCACCGCCTCAATCTGCGCCTCACACCGCCCACCCGCTCCAGCGCCCACGGAAAATCATTCTTCTCCGGACAATCCATTCAATAAAGCGACGTCATCCAGTCATCAATCGAGAACCGCACCCGCCCACCCGCTCGGCAATCTCCCGAGCAGCCGTACTCTTCCTCGCCCCGTTGCCCCCGCCACCAAAGGCCAAGTCGTCATCCGATTCTCCCAAAGCCCTACTGGGCAGCGGAACTCTCCCCGCTACGATGTGTTTTAAAGTGAATCACCAGCGGCCCTTCCATCTGTACCGATGCCCCATTCACCACCATGGGCTTCAGCGTCGTCTTCAACGCGAACTGCACGCCCGCATCCTGCAACTTATAGTTGTCCGAACTATCCCAGTACGACTCCCTCACCTGCCCCCTTCGATCCGTCCGCACATACACAATCATCCATCCTTCCAGCGTCTCTGTATCCTCCGCCGGCCACGTAAAATCGGGCCTGCTCTCCACCTGCGCCTCAATGTCCTTGCGGGAGAGAAACACCGTACGCATCTGCCCACTCTCTGGCGTCCGCGCCATTACATGGATCGCCGCCGCTTCTGACTTCGACAGCTTCTCCAATGTCCTCACTTTTCCTTCGACAAAGAGATTTTCGGGAATATCATTCGACCACGTGCGCGGAATCATCTGCCCGCCAAACTTCGCATAGTCCTTGAAGGACACATAGCGCGTAAAGTCGAGCGTGCTCTCATACCAGGGGTTCGCTGGGTCAAAGCAAAGTCGCGCGATCGATGTCTCCTCGGTAACACCACCCGGACGATCCGATGTTTCAAGACAGCGAGGCATCTGGAGCACACCCCTTCCAGGCATCGTAAACGTGCCTCCACCCGTCAACCCTTGCGGCATAAGCTTTGCAAGCTGAGCCTGAGGAACAGGACTCAGAAGCGCCATCACAAAGTTATCCAACCACCGTGGATAGAAGTCGCCTTCGTCATGTTCTTCAACTCGCTTGCCTTCAACGATCTTCGTTTGTCGAAACGCAGGAGACTCCAGGATGAGTTTGTATCGATTGGGCGCAGCCCAGAAAATCTCCATCGAACCCCGCAGGGAAGGCGATACCTCCCGATGGTGCGGCAGGTCTGTGACCGCAGGCGCGATATCTAGGATTAAATGAAATGGCCGATTACCATCAATCAGGACGCTTTCACGCAACGCCTGCTGCAGTAGGGCCGCGTTATCTCCGGAAGCAGGAGTCTGCGCTACCATTGGAATCGCGCCGCAGCCTACACTGAGCGCAAGAAGTGCCCAATCAGTTTTTTTCATGATTCGCAATGATAGCAGCGGACACAGTCTTCTCTGCCCTATCCCCTCAGCCACCCATAAAGCGGAAACTGCTCCGCCATCTCCCCAACCTTCCCCCGAATCTTCTCCAGCCGCCCAGCATCCCCCCGATGCTCCAGCGCCTCAGCAATCCACCCTGCAATCACCTTCATCTCGCCCTCCTTCATCCCCCGAGTGGTCAACGCCGGTGTCCCAATCCGAATCCCGCTAGGCTTCATCGGAGGATTCGTGTCATACGGAATCGCATTCTTATTCACCGTAATCCCCGCCGCCCCCAGCGCACTCTCTGCCTCCGACCCATACATCCCCTTCGAAAACACATCCACCAAGATCAAATGCGTATCCGTACCACCCGACACAATCCGATACCCCTCAGCCTGCATCGCCTCACCCAGCGCCTTCGCATTCGCCACCGTCTGCGCCGCATACGACTTGAACTCCGGCTGCAGCGCCTCCTTGAATGCGACCGCCTTGCCCGCGATCACATGCACCAGCGGCCCACCCTGCTGCCCCGGAAACACGCTGCGATCAATCGAAGCCGCGTACTCCGCCTTGCACAAAATCATTCCTGCCCTCGGCCCCCGCAGCGTCTTGTGCGTCGTCGTTGTTACCACATCCGCATACGGCACGGGAGAAGGATGCGCACCGCCCGCCACCAGCCCCGCAAAGTGCGCCATGTCGATCATCAACTTCGCGCCGACCTTATCCGCAATCTCCCGCATCCGCGCAAAATCAAACTGCCGCGGATACGCCGACCCACCTCCCACAATCACCTTCGGCAACACCTCAACCGCCTGTTCCTCCAGCGCGTCGTAGTCGATCACCTCGGTATCCTGCCGCACCTTATACCCAGCAATCTTGTACAGCTTCCCTGAAAAATTCAGCTTGTGCCCATGGGTCAAATGCCCGCCATTGGCCAGGTCGAGCCCCAGCAGCGTATCCCCCGGCTCAATCAGCGTCATATACGCGGCGGCATTCGCCTGCGAGCCCGAATGTGGCTGCACATTCACATGCTCGGCAGCAAACAACTCCTTCGCCCGATCCCTCGCCAGGTTCTCCACCACATCGGCAAACTCGCACCCGCCGTAGTACCGTTTCCCCGGATACCCCTCGGCATACTTATTCGTAAAGACCGTCCCAACGGCCTCAAGCACGGCACGCGAAACAAAGTTCTCGCTGGCAATCATCTCCAGCCCCTCATGCTGGCGCAGCACTTCCTTCTCAATCTGCGCGGCAATCTCAGGGTCACTAGAAGCAAGGGGAGCGTTCAAATCAATCGGCATATGCTCCACATTTTACGCCGCCCACCGGCAGCTGCCGTAGCCTTCAGCATCAACCCAAGAGCAGGAGAGGCTTTGACCCCGCATCAGGCCAGCGCAAGATTGAGATTGCTGATCGCCTCGTCAATCTCCTGCGTATTTTTGAACCCCACCGTTACCGCGTCCACACCGGCATTCCGAAACGCAAACCGCATCGCTGCCTGGCGGTCCTCACGACGCGTAAACGCTCCGGCACCCACCAGCTTCATACTCACCACACCCATGCCCTTGGCCTTCACCTTCTTCACGTGATCCACCACCTCAGAAACATCCCCCGGGTTGTTTCCATCCGCCCAGCTCGGCCCATCCATCCGAACCCCCTTGTGATTCATCCGGATCATCGCAACCTCCAGCCAATCGTCGCTTGGCATCTGCCGCAACGCAGGCAGGCCATGCACGGAAGCCCCACGCGCCACAATCGTCTTCTTCGCCTGCGCCTCCAGAATCCCGTCTTGCCACTGCTTCGTATCGCTGACCCAATCTGCCGTATGCTGCCAGTGCAGCAGCATGATGTCGAAGTACTCCGTCTGCGACGTGCGCCGCATCTCGTCGAAACGCTGCCGAGGATCTGCCCCCGGATCCGTCGTCACCTTGGTCATCAACTGATAGCTCTCCCGCGGAAACGGCTTCAGCGCCTCGCCCAGCATCGCCGGAGTCTGATACGATTCCGCCGTCTCGAAGAACCGAATGCCCCGCTCGTACGCGTACGCGATCAACCGGCTGAACTCTTTCTGTCCCAGCCCAGCCTGCACCGCTCCATTATCTGTACCCGTGCCAAACGCGAGGCGGCTCACCTTCACGCCGCACTTGCCCAGCGTTACTGCATCGGTAGCGGACACCGGGGCCGCATGCAGCGCAGATGTGCCCACGCTAGCCAGGGTTCCGGCAGCAATCGAAGTCTTAAGAAATTCGCGACGGGTGAACGGACTCATGACAGGTCTCCGTTTCAGGCAGAAGGCCTCTGCCATTTGCAAAAATTCTAGCACCCCGCGAGCTTCGCATCGACTTCGACCGCCTCACCCCTGCCGCGCCAGTACGATCGTCATATCGTCCGGCTGCTCCTGCTCCCCAATCCACGCCTTCACCACCTGAAGCGTATCGGCCGCCAACAACGTCAGCGGCTCCGTCCGCCGCTCTCGCACAAACTCCATCAGCCGCTGCTCCCCAAAGTCCTCGCCATTCTTTTCCGGCTCGGTCAGGCCATCCGTATACGCAATGAACAGATCCCCCGTCTCCAACTGCACGGTTGCCTCTTCATACTCCAGCCCATCCAGCAACCCCACCACCGCTCCGCCCACCTCCAGCCGCTGCACGCTGCCATCCTTCGAAATCACCAGCGGGGGGAGATGTCCTCCGTTCGAATACGTCAGCCTCCTCGTCGCCGGATCATACGTCGCCAGAAACAACGTCGCATATCTCGCCGACTGCGTGCTCCGATACAGGTGCGCATTCAACAGCTTCAGCAGCAGTGCCGGAGACACCGGAGCACCCTCCTCATTCACCGCCGCACTGAACGCCCTATCCGCCGAGTGCAGCGCACTCATCAGCAGCGCCGCCGAAATCCCCTTCCCGCTAATATCTCCCAGCGCCAGCGTCACATGCCCGGCCGACTGGCCCTCCGCTCCCATCCCCGGCCCAAAGCTGAAGATAAAATCAAAGTAATCCCCACCCACCGTCCGCGCCGGCAAGCACTCTCCATGCACCTCCAGCGACCCCATGAACGCCGGCGATCTCGGAAACAGCGTCGTCTGCACCTCCTGCGCAATCGCCAGCTCGTTCAGCAGCCGCTCTTTCTCCCGTTGCTGCACCAGAAGCGCGCTCACGCTGGCCGCCATCCCATTAAACGAGTTCGCCAGCGCTGCCAGCTGGTCCTTCCGCTTCACTGGAATCCGATGCTCCAAGTGCCCCGCATCTAGCGCCCGCGTCCCCGTGTACAGCTCCGCCACCGATCGCGTAATCGTCAAGCTCAAGCTCGTCGCCATTGCCAGCGCAAACAACTCCATCAGGGCAAAAAACGCCGCGATTCCAATCAATACCGCCCACACAAACTTGCCCACCTTCACCGATGACGCAAACAGCAGCGCATACAAATACGACGGCCGCGAGATAACCGCAATCATCGCCGTCGGCTTGCTGCCCGTAGCCCACGTCGTCACCGGAAGATTCGCTGGAAACGCAATCGGCGGATCCCCCCACGCATGAAGAGGGCTCGCCAGCGGCGCACTCGAAACCGCGCGAAACTCGTCCCCGTGCGCCGGATGCTTATCCGCCACCACGTTCACATGCACCGGGGCCTCCTCGGAAGCATCTGGGTCGTCGTCCTTGTCCGGCGTCTCCTGCCCCGTATCGACCGTGTCCTGATCCGTATCCGACGTTAATCGCGAGAACCCCTGCCCCAGCAGAATCCGCCCCAGCCCCTTCGCCATCACGTTCAACTCGTCCCGTGTCAGCGGTCGACTCGCCAGCACCACCATCTGACGCCCGTTGCGCGGCGCACTCACCTCCGCGCACAAATACAGCTTCCCCCCAAACGCCACAATTCCCTGAAATCCCGGATGCAGCCACGCCGGCGGCGGCCCGCTCGTCAGAGGCCCCGCGTCTTCCTTCGCCGATACTCCCTCCAGCGGCGCCCACGTCTTTCCCTTCAACTCCATCAGGGAAAGCGGACTGGCATCCTCCACCTCGATACCGACCGAACCGTCTGTACCTCCCAAGACAGAGGTATCGTTCCTTTTGTCTGTACCATTCACAACGGCAGGCGCTTCCTTTTTCTCGACGCTCGCCATCCGCGTCGGCCCGAACACCGCCGCGCTCCCTGCCTGGTCCCGGACCCTCGTCATGCCCTCGGTCAGCCGCGACAGCCCTACATTCGTTGCATACTGTCCTGCCAGCAAATAGCTCGCAATCCCCATCAGCGTCACAAACATCACCAGCGGAGCCAACCCCATCAGCAAGTACGTCAGGATCAGCCGGTTACGAACCCGCCACAACACCCGATACGTAAACCACCGGAACAGCAGGATCAGCAGCAGCGGTGTCATCACCATCCCGCAAATGGCGGTCAACACCGTATCCAACGTCGGCAGCAGATCTGCCCTCAGGGCGATCGCAAACACGCACATCGCCGCAAACAGCACCAGGACGATCTTGCCCACGCGCGTGCGCCGTCCCCACCACGCCTTCCCCTCGCCCCATAGTGTCCGGATGTCCTTAGCCATCTCTCTCCGAGCCATCCCTCACGTGTCCCTCTCGCACCGAGCCGCTGCAACGCAGCCCGCGCCGGGCTCCCGGCAAACATTCTAGTCAAGGGATCTTGCCTCCGAGTGTACTGCAAACGAAGGAGTTCCCACGAACCTCCAGCCATCACCCGCCGCCCTTCTAATCTGCCGCCGAAATCGCATTACCCTCTCTCCAGCTTCCTGCAACTTCCCGCCGCGGAGGTGGCATCCAATCACCAGCATTAACTGTGCGGGCCGTGCTTTGCTAGAACGTCGCTTGGCTCCGTTAAGTTTGTGAGAGGAGCGCTCTCGTGGACCGCGACGCATTGACTTCCCCCTGGCCTTCCGTGTCTGTCACCTCTGCCCCCACTGCGTCCCCCTCGCATACGAGCCCAGCCATTCCATCGCTTCCAGCGATGCTGCACCCGGCCCTCTCCCACCCCGCCGAAGAGCTCCCCATCCAGGATTCGCTCGATCTCTCACTCCTGCAATCCATTGCGGTCTCTCGCCTCGACCGCCATCTCATCGACAAGCTCAACCGCCACCGCCGATCGCAGGTAGCAACGAATTCCTAGCGTCTGGGCTCGCGACTTTGGCTCTCGCGGTTCGAACGTTGCTCCCCATCCAAATCCTCGTCATCTCGACCAATGCACGCAGAGCATAGCGGATAGACAACCGCCTCTGACGTTGCCTATGCCTTTGCCTTTGCTAAGAGCTAAAAGCTAAAAGCCTAAGACCTGGAACCCGCCATCTTCAGCCTCCGAAACGCTCCCCAAACAAACGACCCCAGGTACCACCCATCCAGAAACTTATACGGAGTCTCTCCGGTCGTATAGTGGCCGCACGGCAGCACCTTCGCCACAAAATCGACGCCATGCTTGGCAAAGCTCGTAAGCACCTCACGCGAGTACTTCACCACGAATGTCAGATCATACGGCGCATACACCACAAGGGTTTTTCTGGGCCGATCCCCCTCCCACCGTGATACCCCCGTCGCCGCAAACTCCTCCATAAAACTCATTGGGCTTACCCCCGCAAACATCGCCCGCGTCTGCTCCTGCGTCAGCCCCGCATGCTCAAACGCGCTCTTCACATGACGAGTGCTCTGTCCCGTCCACACCACATCCCCAAACTGCGTACTCGCATGGTTGAACGCGCACACCCTCAGCCGAGGATCCATCGCCGCCGCAATAAACCCATACGCGCTCCCCAAACTCGTCCCCAGCACCCCAAACTGCTCATACCCCTGCGACTCCAGCCAGTCCACGCAGCTCCGAATATCCATCACCGCCTGCCGACAAGCTGCAAGCGTCATCCCCACGTTCGCACTCACCGCATAGTCACTTCGCTCCAACTCCGCCGGCCGCCGAACATCGTGATATGGCTTCGACAGTCTTAGGCACGAGATCCCAAACCGGTTGAACATCTCGCAAAGCACGTTATGCGAAAACGCATCGGCATTCCACTGAGGCATCACAATCATCGCCTGTCTCGGCCGCTGCCCACTGGTTGCCTGTCCACTGTCTACTGTCTCTTTCGCCGGATACCACCGAGCATTCACCGTATCGTTCTCCACATACCCCGACCCCACCGCCGAAGTAAACCGCAGGAACGGCACCTTGCGCAACTCCCCCACCTCCGCACGACGCTTCCACTCCCGCTCCTGCTCCAACGTCTCCGGCCGAACATTCGTCGGATACAACTCCGGAAAATGCTGCTCGATGCGAAAATCCTTCGGCGTCTGGTAATCAAAGAACGCATGCGGATCGGCCACAATGCGCTCATTCAGCGCAATCATCGCCTCCAGCCCGGGCAACTCGCCGCGCTCCACCCGCCCCGCCAAGTCCAGTCCCCCAAAGTCCGCCAGATGCTCGAACCCCCACTCCAACGGCCGTTCCACCCGGTTGCTATCCCGCGTGGTCAGCGCTGTCTCCCACGCATACATCCACTTCGCATAAAGCCGTCCAAGCATCTTCCCAGTCTACCGCCGCCGCCTCACGACTTCCGTGATCTGTTCCCGCCCACACTTCCTCATCTCGACCAAAACCGCGATGCTCTTGCGCACGAATCGCTCACCATTTCGATCGAAGCCGGCGCCTTGCCCCAAACCTCGTCATCTCGACCAGAGGCGGCGTACTTTGCCCCCGTAGTGGAGAGACCCCTGTATTTCGGTCGTTGCCGTTGCTCGTTCTCCGATCCTCAGGCAACGCGCAAGTCTCGAGCAATGCCCCGACCGGTTCTCCTAGCTGACAACTTCCCACCGGACAAGATCATTCTCCACACCACACATCCCTCGACGCCTAATGCCCGTACCCGTCCGCATCCACAGGAACCTTCCCACGAAACAGCCAGTAGACGACTCCAAAATAGAACAACGCCAGGCTAGTGCCGACGCACCACCAGATCAGCCCCACGCGCAGCGTATGTGGGCTGGAGATCGCCTCCGCCAGCGTAAGATCGCGCCCTTGTGTACCAACCGAGGGAAGAAGCACGGGATACAGCCCCGTAACCGCCCCCACCATCATGCTCGCGAGATACGCGCACGATGCAAGGAAAGCCGGCAAACGCGACGTCCTCGACATCGCCCATCGCATCGTCACCACGCTCGCAATCACAGCCAGCGGAACCAGGAACGAGACGGGATGCCCCTTGTAGTTATTCAGCGAAGCCGGCCGCGCCAGCACCGTCGCAGGGATGCCAATCGCCGTCAGCGCTACGGCTGCAAGCCATATCCGGCGAGCAAAGGTAAGCGCACGCCGCTCCAGATCGCCCTCCGTCTTCAGCGCCAGATACAGCGCTCCGTGCAGCGACAGCGCCGCCAGCGCCAGAACGCCGCCAAGCACGGTATACCAATCCAGAATGCCCGGGTTCGGCCCAGTCCGCCAGTTCGTCCAAAGAGGAAGAAAGAAGTAGCCGTCCGCCCCAATCGGCACACCGCGCACAACATTCCCCAGCGCCGCTCCAAAGAAGATCGTCAACAGCACGCTGGAGAAGCTAAATAGCCCGTCGAAAAACGTTCGCCACAGCGGATCAGCCGAGCGCCCGCGCAACTCCACGCTGATACCGCGCAGCATCAGCAGCCACAGCACCATCATCAGCGGAAGATAGAACCCGCTGAACGCGGACGCATACAGCATCGGGAAGGCGAAGAACAGCGTCCCTCCCGCCGCCAGCAGCCATACCTCGTTGCCATCCCACACCGGGCCAATCGATCGCAGCGCCTGGCCGCGTTCTGCTTCAGTGCGAGCGACAAAGAGGTACACAATGCCTACGCCCAGGTCGAACCCATCGAGCACGACATAAGCGGTAAGCATTACCGCGACGATCCAGAACCAGAGAGTGGCCATGAGTGTTGGCTCCTTACGCGGTGAGAGATTGTGTGTGCGCGGCCGAATCCGGCGCGCTCAGTCCGTGCTCAATATGCTTGTAGACAAGAATGATCCACAGCAGCGAGAGCAGTGTATACATGCCCAGGAAGCCAAGCAGCGTAAACAGGCTGTTGCCCGCCCCAACATGGCTCGATGCCCCCGTCGATGTACGAACAAGACCGAAGACCAGCCAAGGCTGCCGCCCGATCTCCGCCGTCATCCATCCCGCAGTCGTCGCCACATAAGGTAGCGGCCAACTCAGCAGCAAACACCACAAAATCCAGCGCGCCGACTCCAGCTTGCCTCGCCACAAATAGAACGCAGCGACGGCCATCAGCAAGCCAAACCAGGTCCCCAGGCCAACCATGATGTGGTAGCTGTAAAACAGCAGCGCCAGCGTCGACGGCCACTGGTCGCGCGGAAAGTGATCCAGGCCTTCCACCTCAGCGCTCGTCGTCCCGTAGATCAGGAAGCTCAGAACCTTGTTCACCCGCAGAGGATTATCGATCGTCTGCGTCTCATAGTCCGGCTGCCCCATCACGATTATCCCAGCGCCCTTCTCCGTATGGAAGAGCCCCTCCATGGCGGCGATCGCCGTTGGCTGATTCTTCGCCATGTACTTGCCGTGCAGATCGCCCGTAGGAAACACCTGCAGCACGCACGATACGATGCCGGCAATAACCCCCAGCTTGAGGAAGATATGTCCGTAAGACCCTTCGCGGCGCTGCAGCACATACAGCGCTCCAACAGCCGCCATCACGAACGACGCCGTCACCACCGCCGCGCACATATTGTGCGCATACTCCAGCCACGCCCATGGATTGAACAGAAGCTGCGTAAAGCTGGACACCTCAAAGACCCCATTCGGCAAAAGCGTGTAACCGACCGGGTGCTGCATCCACGCATTCGTCACGATGATAAAGAAGCCCGAAATCCACGAGCCAACGAAAACCAGCACGGCAGAAAGCCAGTGAAACCCACGCGAGAGTCGCTTCTCGCCAAACAGAAATAGACCCAGAAACGCTGACTCGAGGAAGAACGAGAAGATGCCCTCCATCGCCAGCGGCATGCCAATCACGCCGCCTGTGCGGCGCGAAAACTCGCTCCAATTCGTTCCGAACTGAAACTCCATCGGAATGCCGGTAACCACGCCCAGCAGAAAATTGATGGCGAAGATCTTTGCCCAGAATCGAGCAGCTACGTCGTACTTTGCCTGCTTCTCTGCATCTCGGCTGCGGAGTGCGACCGTCTTCAGCACCACGATCAGCAGCGCCAACCCCATGGTCAGTTGAGGAAACAGGTAGTGGTACGTAATCGTGAAGCCAAATTGAATTCGGTGCAGCGTGAGAGCGTTCAAGCCTGACTCCTGGTGGTACGAGGAGAAGAGTCCTCTGCTAAAACCAGTCTCACACTTTCGCCCTGCTCGCGATAGAGATTGACGTCGATAAACGTGCAACCTTGTCGATAACCAGACAAACCTGGCGTCCCAATCGAGGAGTTCTCTGTCGGTTCCGAGTATCCCAAAAAATTCTTATAGCCCCTTGACAGCAGCTCACTGTTATAGTCAACTACAACAGTAATTTTCTTAGGAGCCCAATTCAATGGACGAGTGGAACGACAGTCAGCCGATCTATCGCCAGCTTCGAGGCCGAGTCGTCGCCATGATCCTCGACGGCCTCCTTCAGGAGGGAGAACCCCTTCCCTCCGTCCGCACCGTTGCCGCCGAAAACCGCGTCAACCCCCTCACCGTCCTCAAGGGCTATCAGGAGCTCGTCGACCAGGGAGTCGTCGAAACTCGCCGCGGCCTCGGCATGTTCATCACCCCCGGAGCCCGCAGCCTCCTCCTCCAGTCCGAGCGCCAGAAGTTCCTCACCGAAGACTGGCCCCACACCCAGGCCACCATCCAGCGCCTCGGCCTCACTCCCCAGGATCTGCTAACCCCCAACCAGCCCCAATCGGAACAGGAGCGCTAACCCCGATGCCCACCACCATCCAAGCCACCGGCCTCCACAAATCCTACGGTTCCTCCGTCGCGCTCAACCGCATTGACCTCAATGTGGCCGAAGGCCGCATCCTCGGCCTCATCGGCCCCAACGGAGCCGGCAAGACGACCCTGCTCAACGCCATCCTCGGCCTCACGTCCTTCCAGGGCACGCTCACCGTCCTCGGCCGCAATCCCTGGACCCAGCGCGACCAGCTCATGAACGACGTTGCCTTCGTAGCCGACGTCGCCGTTCTCCCCCGCTGGATGCGCGTCAGCGACGCCATCGACTTCGTCGCCGGAGTCCATCCCCGCTTCAACCGCGCCAAGGCCGAAGCCTTCCTCGCCCGCACCACCATCAAGCGCACCAGCAAAGTCCGCGAGCTCTCCAAGGGCATGATCGCCCAGCTTCACCTCGCCCTTGTCATGTCCATCGACGCCCGGCTCCTCGTCCTCGACGAGCCCACCCTAGGCCTCGACATCCTCTTCCGCAAGCAGTTCTACGACTCGCTACTCAACGACTACTTCGACCACCACCGCACCATCCTCGTCACCACCCACCAGATCGACGAGATCCAGAACGTCCTCACCGACCTGCTCTTCATCGACCGCGGCAACCTCGTCTTCGGCTGCAGCATGGAAGACTTTGACACCCGCTACCTCGAGCTCATGGTGAACCCCGGCCAGCTTCCGTCCGCCCAGGCCCTCAAGCCCATCCAGTCCCGCCAGGTCTTCGGCCGCACCATCCTCCTCTACGACCGAGTATCCCGCGAGCAACTCCTCCCGCTCGGCGACGTCCGCACCCCCAGCATCGCCGACGTCTTCGTAGCCTTCGTCGGCCAGCCTAACCAGCAGCCCATCCCGCCCTTCAGCCAACCACCCGCCGCACCCAGCTCGTACACAGGAGCCGCCCAGTGACCCCCCAAACCGAAGCCCTCCCCACCTCCTTCCCCAATGCCGCCGACCAGGCCGCGCCAGCCGCCCGCATCTCAGAAGCCCGCCGCCTCTTCTGGTGCATCCGCCGCGAGCTCTGGGAGAATCGCTCCATCTACATAGCTCCCCTTACCGTCGCCGCCCTCATTCTCCTCGGCTTTGCCTACAGCGCCCTTCGCATTCCCGCGGACAGTGTCTTCCTCACCACGACAACCAACGTCAATGGCGTGGTGACCCGCACGCAACACGGCATCGATCCAATCCAGATCTATACCATCGCTGCTGGCCTCATCATGGCGACCACCTTTCTCGTCGCCATCTTCTACTCCCTCGACGCCCTCTACAGCGAGCGCCGCGACCGCAGCATCCTCTTCTGGAAGTCTCTCCCCGTCTCCGACCTCACCACCGTCCTCTCCAAGGCCTCGATCCCCCTCATCCTTCTTCCCTTGCTCACCTGGGTCATCACCGTCGTCATCCAGTCCCTCATGCTGCTGATCAACATCACGGTCTTCCACGCCCGAGGCATCGACACGACCGCTCTGCACGCCGGCCTTCTCCTCACCCAGAACAGCATCCTGCTCTTCTACCACCTGTTCGCCATCCACGCACTCTGGTACGCGCCCATCTGGTGCTGGTTCCTGTTGGTCTCCGCCTGGGCTCGCCGCACCCCGCTCCTCTGGGCCACGCTCCCTCCCATCGCTCTCGGTGTCCTGGAAATAATCACTCTCCACTCCGGCCACGTCTTCGCCCTCCTCAAGTACCGCATCCACGGCCCCGCAGGCTCCGACGCCTTCACCTCCGGCACCATGCCCATGGGAGAGATGCTGTCCCCGGCCCACTTCTTCGCCACCCCCGGCCTCTGGACCGGCCTAGCCCTCGCAGCCGTCTTCCTCGCGGCAGCCATCCAACTCCGCCGCTATCGCAACCCCCTCTAGTCCCACGGACCACAATCAAACCGGGTGCCCCATCCATGACGGCTCCATCGTCATGGGTGGGAAGACGAAACCCATCCCAAGAACCCCAACAAGGAGACTCCCATGAACGCCCACACCTCCCGCCACAACGCCCAAGCCCTAAAAAACCGCTGCACCCTGCTAGCCGCTTTTCTCCTCACGGCCGCCGCCTGCTACTTACTAGTCGCCCCACCCCTCTAATCAAGGACATGCACAAACTAACGGGTGACAAATCCCAGCCCACGACGTCAATGGTCCAACACCCCTTAAGCCACACGACCCCACCACCGACGCCACCATCCGGGAGACGTATGACCAAGAGTCCTTTCGCCGCAATCGCCTTCGCCGCCACCCTGGCTCTCTCCGCAATGCCCGCGCACGCACAGCTGCCCACCATGTCCGACGTTGACCACGGCAGCACCGCCCCAGCCACCGGCCCGCTCCCCGACTGGGACGTAGCCCTCGTCAAGCCTCACCCGGCCGACGATCCCACCATGTCCTGGCAGATGACCGAAGACGGCCTCAGCCTCAAAAACCTTCCTCTCGAGCAGATGCTCTGCAGCGCCTGGGACCTCAAGCCCTACCAGCTCGAAGGCCTCACCGGCTGGATGAAGACCAGCCGCTTCGACCTCACCGCCAAAGTAAGCGGCGACAGCGTAGCCGCCTACAACAAGCTCAACACCGCCCAGCGCCGCCAGATGTTGCAAAACCTCCTCACCGAGCGCTTCCAGCTAAAAACCCACCTCGACACCCGAACCTCCGCCGTCTACAACCTCGTCGTCGACAAGAGCGGCTCTAAACTCCAGCCCACCACCGCTCTCACGGCACCTTCCATGGAAGAGGAGCATGCCCATCCCGAGAAATACAAGGGGAATTCAATGTCCATGGGCCCCGGCATGTTCGAAGGCACCGGCGTCTCCGTCCGCTCGCTAGCCAGCCAGCTAGCCAACGCCGTCAGCA
>Ga0302320_10012908_pt1 | contig 17491 bp, 11 predicted proteins | sample Bog_T0_3_FD_202130 | JGI IMG/M metagenome (GOLD analysis project Ga0302320, IMG submission 202130) | Peat permafrost microbial communities from Stordalen Mire near Abisko, Sweden - Bog_T0_3 | ecosystem: Environmental > Terrestrial > Soil > Wetlands > Peat | place: Sweden: Abisko, Stordalen Mire...
TGTTTCCGTGTCGTTTGATCCATGTTTTTATCCATTCCAGCCACGGTAACCCGACTTTTGGCACAACGTATCTTTTATCCGCTTCGGCAACCCTCTCCCGGGTAACAATACTTTTGGCGCAATTCGGCCCTGCGCCGAGGTTCGGCTTTTTTCTTGCACCCGTCGGCAGGGTGAGGCATAAGGAAAGGGCCAGTTAAAAAAATAACGACCAGACAACACACACCAACATTTTTGCGTAGCTTCGCCTGCTGTCCATAACGAAACGGGAAATTTCAATTCAAAGACAGCGTTTGAAGGCACGCCCCATCGGGCGTGTCTGAAAGCGTTCTTTGAGGGCATTCCCGTGCCTGTTATGGAGCGTGAGTAGGTCACGCCTTTTTTATTCCGAATTGCCGGAACCCCGCCTCGCCCACCACTCTATGAAAACTCAACTGAATGCTCGAATCCTCCCTGTGTGCGTGGAATTGATCAAACTCGAACGTAAATCCATTCCCGGCTGCAACAGCGACGGCGTAGCTTTGGAATCCTTGATCTACCGCGCATCCACTTCACCGCAGGCCCGCCAGATCATCAGGCAAGCCGCCCTGAAAGACCCCCTCCAAGCCGCCGCCCAGCGCGCCTGGGAGGCCGATCACGCCAAGCCCAAGACTTGACGTTTCCAAACCCATGAGAACGCTGCGGCTTTCGCACGACTTTCAAGGTTGCGCGAGCGCGAATGCGCTCAATACGCCCTTAAACTGATGCTGCATGGCACAAAAAGGACTATCCTGGAGTGGATAAAGCCTGGCACCTACCTTCAATTGTGGGGACTTTACGTCCGAGATGCCAAATTCTACGCGATTACTTTTTTCATAAACCCCTTGCTGCGTTGAAGTCGGGATGCCAGTCAATAGCGTCCTGGCGATCCAGATATAGTTATGCGATCCATAATCGTAGCGATTGCAGGAACTACCTTCCAATAGGCATCTTAGACTATTCTGGCTTGAAAAGCTCTTTCCATGTTTCTAACGGCACATCATCATGCAGCCACCATTGATAATTCTGCCCATCTCCTTCAGATCGGAAGTTGTAAATCGTCATGCAGTCATAGCGGTTATACCCGTCCCCTACAAAAATAAATCTCATTCCAGGGACGAAGTCAAACTCCAGTGACCTGAATGGCTTTAAGACAGAGTAAATTCGATTGACTTCAAATGGACAAGTGCGCCAACTCATAAAAATAAAGATTAAGGACTCGGAGCAAAGGAAGTTGGTGTTGGAGTAAAGTATTGAGTGCCGTGGCCCGGAGCTTGGATGTTCCAACCGGGCATTTCCCAAGTGTTATTTACGTCCGCAGCAGTCGAACGTAAAACCGTCGTATCTTCCGTTGCAGTGAAGATTGACCCAACCCGTCCACTTGTATAAATGCCAAGACTGTTGGCTGGCGTACCAACAGGTGCAAAATAATTCCCGACAGCACTTCCTGGAATTTGATATTGTACGACTTGTGTGCCTTGAGGAATTGTTACAACGTCAACAGGTTGGCTAAAATCAATACTTTGAAGATGGTTTGCAATTCTGTCAGCTGACCATCCGGCATCCTCGTAAAACTGTTGCGCTATACTTTGCCTAGCTGCCAGAAGATCTGGTGCCGCGTCTTCGGTGTCCGTTAACATTGTGCCAAGAACAATGGCTGTTCCTGTCAATGCCCCCATTTCCGCCTGCGCTTGAACATCCCACGTTGTAATTGGCGTTGTCGTCGTTAGGCCATAGTCAGCCGGCAACGGCGTGGGACTCACGTAAAATCCATACTGTCCCGTTGGCATCGTTACGCTGCTATACGTGCGTCCTCCCACTTGGCTTTCGTCATAGACCAGTGGGGGTTGGCCCGGCGAGCCTGTAGTTGCAGAAGTGTCGTTTTGGAAACAAACCGTCGTTTGAAGATAGGTCTGCACTTGCTGCGCTATCCCAAAATATAAATTCTGAGTCCCGTTATCATTGCCCAGGCCCATTGTCGGGTTCTGGCTATAATTATTGGCCGACAATCTTCCATCAGCATCCATGCGATTGACGGGATCGCCGCCGCAGAAGGTCATGCCGCTGGCATCAATCTCGTTCCAAACGGAATCAAAAGTCAGCCAGCGCCCGGAAACCGGGTCGTAAGGCCGCAGGCCGACATTGTAAAAGCCCGTGATGTCCGCCCAGCGTCCCCGCCAGGCGGATGCCAGCGCAATGTTCGCTCCATTGGCCAAAGGCAAGGGCTGGTAGCCTGGCACCGAACCATAGCCAGTGGGTCGGGCTGGATTCCAACACATCGCGCCGTTGGTAATCACTGCAAGAATGTTGCCCCGTTCATCACTGACGGTCGGCTGAAACAGATTGAGGATTGGGGAAACCGCATCAAGTCCGCCGACGCCGTTCAGACCGCCATAAACACCGTTCAAATCCGGCCCATACAGCTTGAACTCCGTAGTGCTGCCGTAGTTTACGCCCAGTTCTAAGAACTCCACTTGCGGGTCGTAATACGAATTGATGCTGGTGGGCTGGGCAGTGAGCGCCACGCCATTGGTCACCAGAATGCTCGTGGTGGAAATGCGGCGATTCAGGCCGTCATAGGTCGCCGTCCAGTTGTAACCGGAGTTGCTGGCATCCCGCTCGGTGACAGCATGCAAGCGGTTTCGCGCATCCCAGGACAGCGTTTGCGTGCGGTCCACCCCGTTGGTGGGGTTGAGCCAGACGCGATTGGTGATGTTGCCGGCGGCGTCATAAGAATCCGTCGCGGCCTGATAGGCTGCGGTATTGGTGAACGTATTAGTGGCGGAGGTCGTGTAGAGACCATTGAGTACCTGGGCGGCCACGGTCAACTGGTGGGTTCCGGGCGTGAGTTGCAGCGGCGCGCGCCATTGCATCGAATTGGTGTCGGTGCTGGTGGCTGTCACCGGCACCGGCTGATTATCCAGCAATGCGCTCAAAGTGACCAGGCCAACGGTGTGGCCGTAGGCGGCATAACCGATCATCGTGTTGGTCGAGGCGACAATACGCGAGAAGGAGCCGGCAAGACCTGACCACTGCGGGATTGAGGCCCCGCTTTGCCCGGCGGAAGTCAAAACTCCAGGGCCGCTGACAGTCCCGTTGTCGTACGCGAAGGTGTTGGTCCAAGTAGTTGAGGCATTGACGTTGAGTTGTTCCTGTGTCAACCGGCGGCTGGCATTGGCGTAGGCATAGGCGCGGTTATCCATCCCAAAATAATCACCCCGCCATAGACTGTGCGAGACGAGCAAACCGTCACCCGACCAGACATTCGTTTCGTTGAGTTCTGGCGCCATGTTGACGCTCGTGTTGACGGATAGCGGTCGGCCTTCGCCATCGCGTGAGGTGATGCTGGTTGAGCGGTTGCCAACGCTGCGACTGGTCAACAGCCCGGCGGTGTTGTAGCTGTACACGCCGACGCCGGTGTGAACGCCGCCGTCGGTCGAGTCGTTGGCGGAAATCAGACTCCCATCCGCCTGCCAGCCAAAGCCATATTTAGCGGCGCCAAAATTCAATTGAGCGCGCCTTCCGGCGGCATCCCAAGTTTGAGTATCGCTGTAGGCGAACGAACCGTTGTTCGCGGCATCAGACGTCAACTGGCCATAAACGTCGTACGAACGTTGCACGGAAGCCGCCGGGGCAGTGTTGGTGCCGGTAAACTGCTCGGTGACATTGGTGATGTACCCGCGAGGTTCGTATTGGAGGGTGGTCGTCAAGTCCTGTTCCGCCAACGGGCCAGTGTAGGCAAAATTGGTGGCGCGCAACCACGAATCATAGGCATAGAGGCAAGACACTCCGCGTCCATCCGTCCTGGTTTGCAGGAGGCCCGCGAAGGGAGTGCCACTGGCAAAATAGCTGTAATTGTTGCTGCGCGCAAAACTGCCGCCACTCAGGTTCCGTTCATTCAGAATCTGGCCCGCAGGACTGTAGCTTGCCGCATAGATCAAGTTGCTGCCCGGCATGGCGCGGTTCGTCAGGTCGTTCAATGGATCGTAAGCGTAGGTCGTGAGCGCATTGTCCCGGTCAACCTTTTGGATGGCCCGGTTCAAGCCGTCGTAGGCGAGGCTGGTGGTCGTCCAATTGGCGATGGCACCCCCGCCAGAGGAATTGTACTGCGAAGAAACAAGATTTCCAACAACGTCATAGCGGTTCAAGGTGAATTCGGTTTCCCCGCTTGCCGGGTAGGCAATGGACACCACGGCACGTCCGTCGTCGTCCGTCCAGGTGGTGTGGCGGATGGCGTTCGCCCCCGAACCATCCGTGACCGTCACGCTGTGGTGATCGGCGGAGTACGCAAAATACTTTTCGCGCACCAGCGAACCGGACGAACCATAGACCAGAGTGCTAGCGGGACGGCCCAACACGTCCATGGTAGCGAAATTGGTTTCACCCAGAGCGTCAACAGACGAGGCGACCAAACCGGCGGCGTCAAAAGAATTGATCACCGAATGCTGGAGTATGTTGGTCATGTAGGTGTACGTGCCTATGTTGGTTAATGAACCGTGCTCGATCACGGTGGCGATGGCCGGCCCGGCGGACATCTTGAGCCGGTTCAACCCGTCAAAAACGTTGGTGAAAGCGTTGCCCGCCGCATCCACTTTCAGAATGACATTGCCCCGCCGGTCATACCCGGAAACATTCGTGGCCAAGGCCGCGCCGCTGCTAGTATAGAAGGTGCGCGTGGCGAGCAGGTTGACATCATCATAGACCGTCTGCCAGTAGTTGCCATTGACTAGCAATTGGCGCTTCATGCGGCCATCCAAGTAATAAGTAGTGCCATTGGTGGCCCCGTCCGGAGTGGCGACGAAATATGGGCTGCCGGTCTGTGTGTAGAGGGTTTGGGTCACGCCGAGCAAGGCATTGGTGGCCAGAGTCACCTGACCGCCATTCTCGTAGGCAAACTGTTCGCTCTTCAAAACCGTGCCATTGGTTTCCCAAACCTGCTGCTGGACGACGCGGCCCAGCGGGTCGAACAGATTGGTGGCGATGACGCCGCGCGGGTCCATGACGAACGTCAGGTTTCCGAAACCATCGAACGTCCGGAACGTGGTGGCATAGGCGGCGCTTCCGGCGGGTGCTTCCACGCCGGTGCCGTCACTCTTGGCTTGGGAGCGGGACTTGATCTGCTGGATGTTCCGACCGGCGCCGTCATAAATGTTATAAACGTAATTCTGGGGATTGAAGAGTGTGCCGTAGTACCATTCCAGTTCGCCGTTGCGATTATAGTAATTGAATTCCGACGAAACATTGTTGCTGTTCTGGTCAAAGACTTGCTTGGAAATGACCCGCCCTAGCGGGTCATAATCCAACTGGACGAGACCGCCTCCGGCGGTTTGGTCCTGATACATTTGGCCGCGCAGATTGTAGCTCACATAATGGATGATGGCTGGGTCGGTATCCGCAGGGTCGTCGGGCGTGGTCGGGTAGCTGGTGCTTTGAACAACGAAGCCGTTGCCATTGAAAGCATAGACATTGGTCGCCCCCCCCTCGACCTTTTGCCAACATAAGCCAAAGGCGAAATTGGTCGTCCCCAGACTGGAGACTTGGGCCACGTTCGTATAGGCATAATAGTTGGTGGCTACCGCCGTCAGCCCACTGACTCGCACCGTTTGCAATGGCCGAAACGGATCGGCTCCGTCGTAGGTGAATTGCAGGCCGTTGCCCGACGGGTCTTGGACCAGGCTGGGCAAGTTGTGGTTCGTATACGCGGCAGTGTTGGTGGCCGTCTGGTTGAAGAATCCCTCTCCAGTGAGGTTGCCAATGAGCACTCTTTGGGTGACGTTGCCGAAGGAATCATAATAAAACTGATTCGTGAGACCGCGTTTATCAATCGTGTATCGCAGGCTGCGCGGATAAAAGCCGGCCATGTTCGTGGCGGCATCGGGGAACCACACCTGCTGGAGGGTGTGACCCAGCGGGTCAACCGTGTTGGTGATGAGATTGTTGGTGTAATAATAAACGGTGGAATTGTGAAAGAAATCATCCACCCGCGTAGCGCCGCTGGCAAGCTGGTTGGTCAGGTAATTGTTGGTGTTAATGTTGTTGGTGTAATAGAACCAAGCGTTGGTGAAAAGGGTGAGGTTCGTGCCGACGGTAGCCGCTTGAGTGACCACGCGTCGCATAGCATCGTAGGCATTAGCCACAATGCGTCCGCTGGGTTTGCTGTCCTGAATAATCAAGTGCGTGGAATCCGTGTAATTCGTGCCGCTGGCGGTGAAGGTGTAATGCTGGTACAGAAATTGTTCCTGCGAAGAATCCGGCAGAGCGACGTTTACCAGATCGCCATAGCTGTCGTATTGATAATAGACAAACCGTCCGTCGCCGGTCATGGCCTGGATGATTCTGCCGTAAAAATCATATTTGAGGACCAGCGTGTTGCCGTTGGCGATGTTGATACGGTTCAGCTGGCCCCAATCGTCCGCGGTTTTGTTGGTGCCATAGAAAAACTGCGCGTAGTTGCCGGCGGCATCCTGCCATCGGGTAAGGTAGGGCCGGCTGCGAGTGAGCGTGTTGGTGCTGCTGATCACGGGGAATGACATCATCTGGTAGTTGCGCTGGCTGCCATCCGGCGCGGCGATGACGTAATTGGTGCCGCTGTTTGTGGTCAGCAGGGAATTGAACAGATTGGCCGTTGATCCCACGCCATACGTGCTGTTGTTGTTCAGAGTCGGGTTGTCCTTGGGCAGGACTTTCCAGATACCATTTGTCAGCCGATAGGCAAGCGTCGTTCCATCCAACTCGGCGGCATAAATAAGGTTCGAGGCCACGACGAGAAACGGATTGAAGTTCATTTTCCAGCCGTATCCCAACTCGTTCGCTTGCAGATTGAGGCTGGTGTAATTCCGGCGCAATTGCAATGGCAGTGGCCCCGGCAGTGACAAGTCCACCGTGTCCTCGTAAAACTCGCCGGAAGTCACGTTCACGGGCTCGGCAATAGTTTGTTGAAGACTTCTCAAACCCCCATCGGTCTGGCCAATAGAGCCGCTGCTGCCACCGGTGGTGATCGCCGACTGGCTGGTGCCACCGGACAGGCCGTCCAGAAATGCAGTTTGCGCGGCTTGCTGTATTTGCTGTTGCGTCAGATCAATGGTGTTATTGCCCAATCCGGCCACATCCTGCGACGATAAGACCGGGGTGTAGGTGTCGCCGACGGTCGGATTGTAAATAAAAGTAGGACTGCCGGATGAACTCACGTCCAAATTCCAAGGCAAAATTGGTTCTGTATAAGACGAATAGTCAAAGCTGGGTTCTTCGCTGCCCCAGCCTCCGTTCAGCGTCGCGCCGTTGGCCGAAATCAGGGCGCCCCACTCCTGTTCGCCAAGGATCAATGCGCCCATGCCAATGTAAGTTTTGGGCGCATTGGTCATTTTGGCTGGTGTGATCAAGACGCGCGCGTAAGCGCCACCTGGCTGGTTAAAGATATTGCTGACGGAATTCCAAATGTCGCTATCCTTGTTCTTCAGCAGGGTCGAACCGTAACCGGCATTGGTCTGATTTCCAATGCTGGCGTAGTTGTTGGCATAAAATTCTAGAATCGGCGAATTGCCGTTCGTGGCCCGCTGTTGTGCCATTTGCAATAGCCGCACGGTCGAAACGGCACTCTGGTCAGGGAACATGCTTTGGAGCATGTCGTGTTCCTGGGACGAACCCGCCGCGATGGACAATATGTAATAGTTTTGCAAGGCGGTGAAATCGGGAATGCCGCTGTTGGGGTGCAGGCTCCCATTCGCTATGCGCAATTCTCCGTTATTATACATATCCACTTTGGCCTGGATGTTCGTGGAATGCCCCGTCGCCCCGATGATCCCCAGCCCGGAAGAGAATTTGATCAAGTCGCGAACTTTATGCCATTGCTGGTTGTTTACGTCAAAAGCATCGTTCTTCTGAAAATATCCCATGCCCAGCAGATATGCAGCCGTACCTTGATAGTCCCAGACTTTTAGGACCATGCTTGAGTTGGTGGCGCGTTCCCGCTGCAACCCCCAGTAGGTTTCCTCGTGTTGTTGCAACATGAGCGGTGTGACCTGTCCATAATCCAGTGCGATGGCCGCGACATCGCCCAAATTGCAGTGGCCAAGATTGGTCGCGACGATGGATTCGGTTAACGGAATCATGAAATAGCCGGAAGTCAAACTGGCCACTTGCCGGTGATGGATGCATTGAATTGCCAGATAGCTCAATGAGTCAACTGGCACAGAATTGGATTGCAAGGCGAGGGAACTTGGGCCGGCAAAGGATTGGACGGTGGTCACCCCCGACCGGTAGGGGGCCAGCCACAATGACAACCGCCCGGCATTTGTGAACACCAGAAATTTACGGTCGCCCATGTCGCAAGAATCCCAAGTGCCACTGTCAAGCAGGAGACTGCCGCTGACACTATTGCTATACACCTGCACGCGCACAGTATTGAAGATATTCGTCAGGAATGGGAAACTGGCGTTGTCACCCAAATTGTCCACTACCGTCAGGGTGCTCAAATTGGTCACGGCATCGGGTTGCGGCAAGTATGACCAAGTCGGGAATTGGTGCTGCCGGTTGAAAGCCCGGACACCGAGATTGTCCATCGAGAAGGACGGCCCCAAGGGACTCAAATATTGCTGGACGAATTCTGGGAACAGTTTTGACACCACGTTTTCACTGTCCAGATTCAGAATGTTGGTATTTCCGCGTACATATTGTTCCACCCACTGCAGCGCGGTACCGTAATTGGCGGGCATGTAGTCATAAAGATTCACGCCTTCCACAATTTCGTGATCTTTGAGCCACGGGAAAATATGGACGGTGTTGGTCCCGATGTTGGCGACCACCCAAGGATAGTTCAGCGATAAAAGGCTGTTGGTAATAATCGGAATGCCATTGGGATTCAAGATGCCATTGACTTGCATTTCCATGAGCTGGCTGACATGGTTCGCCGACATAAACAGGTTGTTGTTCGTGGGGAAGACGTAAGCCGCCGAATAGCCCGCCTGCCGCAGCAGATATATAAGCAGGGCGCATTGCTCAATCGGCGAGCCGCGTCCTTCGAGGAAGGTGCCCAAGGCGCTCCGGTCAATCCCGCCGCAAGTCACCTGCGGCATCACAGAACCATTTGCTTGGCTGGTGGCATACGGGTCGGCCAGTTCAATCTGGTTGATGACATAGCTGGCCAGCACCAGCGGATCCTTGTTCATGTCCAATACGAACTGGTCCAAAACCGGATGCCGCCGCAGTTCCGGGCTGTTGTCCAAGTTGGTGTAGGCGGTGTTGTTGGTCAGGGCATATTGGTTCGTGACGGCCAGGTTTACCCCCGCTGGGCCGGTCACGATGGCATCCGCGTAAGTCGGTGGTGTGGGCGTTCCTTGAAAAAACAGGCGATCCATGTAGATGGATTGCAATGGCGAAGGCTGGTTGAAATCCAGCGTGTACAGGGGTGTGTATGCCCAAACACCGCCGGAATTCGTGGCAAAATAATTGAGGGTGGTGTTGCCGACCTGAACTTTGCCCAGCACTTCCACCTTGTAAAAATAATTGGTCGAACTAGCGGTGTGCGTCAATTCATATCCCGTCAATATGTAGTTGGTGATGACTTGGCCGTTCAACCAACTGAGGCCAAAGACCTCGTCGTTGGTCAGACCGTTGTCGAGAAATTGCAAGGTCGTCGTCAGGCCATTGGTGGTGAACGTGATGGCGGCGCCGTTGCTCATAAACGCCGTCCACAGATTGGAATCGGCACTGACAGTTCGGCGTGGCAGTGGAATGGTAAAGACATTGAAGGGAGCAATATTGGTTGCGCCAGCCACAAAATTGGTCGCGGCGTAGACCGAAATGCGGATGGCATTCGTAGCCGCAGGCGTGCTTTCGTCGAAGCCGCCCGCATAGACGCCAAAGCGGTAGGTTTGGTTGGGAAACAACGGCGAACCGCTGCCTTGGCTGCCAAAGGCCGTCACGGGATTGTTCACCGAAATCACCGAGCCGGTCAGGGCCGTGGAAACATAAAGGGTCTGATTGGAGATGCTCAGGAACCACGGCGGCGAATTGGAATAGCAATAGGAATCGCTGCCGGTGGCATTCAAGGGCACACCCTGCTCCATGTCAATCGGCACCACAATCGAGCAAAAATCCAGATCGTGAATGCTGGTGTTGACATAGTCGTAGATGTCGCCCCGGAGAAATTCGCCCCATCTGGCGGGTGGCGTAGGCGCAAAGCTCTCCGTTGGCTTGAGCTCCAAATCAGCGATCCCTGGCGATAAGGTGTTGCCGTTTCCGAACTGGCCAAATTCGTCATCGCCCCAAGCCCAGATCGAACCGTTCGCCTGCAAACCAAACGAAAAATTCTGAAAGTTGGCGCTCAAGCCGAATGCATATTTGGTAAACGGCACTGCCGGAGCCAATTGGGTCGGTGACACCAGGCTCCCGTTTGCCCAGCCCCAGACAAAGTTTTGTCCATTGGTGAGCGTTGCTCCCGAACAATAGAAGCCAGCGCCGATGGCCGAAACCCCGCTCAAAGTACTGACGTTAGTGGGCAAGTTCGTGCTCACGATGGCCATGCTGCCCAAACCCAATTGGCCATTGTCATTCGAGCCCCAGACCCAGACTGTGCCATCACTTTTCAAGACCACGGCATGAAATCCGCCGACGGCAATGTCCACCACATTGCTCATTACCGCGACTGGTGTGAGGTAAGTATAGTTCATGCCGTTTCCGATTTCGCCGTCGACTCCGTAACCCCAGCACCAAACCACGCCTGATGCGTCCAACGCCACGGCACCGTACCCCTCGGCCACAACTTTGACCACATTGGTCAAACCCGACACCGGAGCCGGTTGGCTGGAGGAGATCTGGGTTCCATTGCCGAGTTCACCCACCAAGTTAGTACCCCACGCCAGAACTTGGCCGTTCGCCAGCAGAGCGAGTGAATACGCATAGCCACCAGAAACCGCGACCGCGTTGGTAATGCCGGTGACTTGCACTGGCGCGACGCTGTTGCTATTCCCATTGCCAAGCTCTCCGCCACTGTTGTCTCCCCATGCCCAGACAGTTCCGTTGTTCTCAACGGCCAGCGAGTGTTGCCAGCCGGCGGCAATGCCCGTGGCGTTGCTCACGCCGGATATTCGCAAGGGAAAATAGCTACCGGTCAAATTGCTGATTCCCATTTCGCCCACTTGATTGATGCCCCAAGTCCAGACACTGCCGTCGGAACGCAAGGCCAGTGCCTGGCTTTGCCCCGCCGCAATGCCCAAGGTGGTCATTTGCCAGGAGTCGGCGCGCAGGGCCAGCGGGTTGATTAGAAGCAAGCAGAAAAGTCGGAGTGATTGGCTGAGTTTCATAAAATTCCTGATTGTAAATGGCGCGTAAGTTGTCGGTTATTGAACGGTGGCGCCGTTGGCCGGACTGTCAATGAACACGGCGATGCCTTGCCCCGGAGTGTTTGTCGCCATCAGCGCCTGGAAAAATTCATTCGCGAATGGCCCGACATTCACCGTAAAATTCGTTTGCCCGGCGGCTCCATTAGCTATGATAGTCCATGGATAATTTGTGCTCTCCAACACTGGCGTCATTTGCAGATAATAGGTCGCCGAGTTGGTGTTGATGACTGTGATCAAAAGCTGGTTGGTTCCGGTCGGAGCGATGGTCAGATACGGGTATCCGATTTGTGAAGGGTCTAGAGGACCGCCGCCCCCCATCGGTTTGGCCGAGAAGCTCATGGTTGATGAAGTTTCAAGTACGGGCGGATTTGCCGTTATCGCCTGAACCTGGGATATCAACTCGATCAGCGATTGCACCTCGTCTGCCGCCGCCGTTGCATCGCTCGCGGCCCCTGCTGGCAGCCCAAACCGTCGCGGACTCACTGACAGATCCCCGCCACTGTCGTCCAAAATGAACTGGTTTGAAGCAATCTGAAAAACCGGCCCCGTCAAATCCAGTGGCAAAATTGGCATGGGAACTGCGAAGCCGCCCTGTAAAATCCACCAATATGTGCCGACGAAGCGCCGCGGCAACTCAGAAGGGGCAACTTGCGGCAGTCCTTGGGACTCTGCGGCAAGGTTGACGAGGGAATCAGGCGCAGTGGTTTGCGCCTCGCCAGTGGAAGACAGGGAAATCACACCGCTCGCGCAAATCAGCGTAATCGCCGCGATGGCGACTGCTGAGCCCAGTGTGGCGGCAATGGAGGCTGATTTGTTTGGAGGATTTTTCATGGTTGTTTTTGCTTTACGGGGTTGACATGGTGGAAAAGCTCGAAAAGCTTGACGAATGGTGCGACCGGATTGCAGGCAATCCGGTAAAGAACATTATGGAGATTCGCCTGGATTATCAGTGGAGGTAACCCGCAGTTCAATTTAATGTGATTAAAAGTCCCCGCAGCCAGCCTTTTGGAAGTTGTCCCTCCATTTGCATCCGCAATTGGATTCAGCCGATTCATTTTACCAGCGAATCAGTCTGCCAAACGTTTCCTCATTCCGTCCAAACTTTCGTTGTGACGTTTGGAAGACGATTCGGTGACGAGCATGAGCCGATGTCTGCCATTGTCAACGCATTTTCGCCACGCATTTTCACCATGTCTTCATCCGTTTGCTTTGGCAGCTTCCAACGTGCTTGGGTCGTCGGTGACAACCATGCGGTTGCGCCAACTCCGGGCGAGAGAATGTCGCGCAACGTTGATGCCGCCTGCGTGATGGATTTTGGCGTTGCCATCTACGCCGCTTGATTTATGACCAACACCCCCTGGATTCTCACGGAAGTTCATCGCAACCCCGACTGCTTGGAATGGATCATCTCCACCGAGCGGCCCGCCGGTGCTACCGGAGGCTGCAAAGCCAACCCGCGCATCGCCATCTTTGACGAGATGGGTGGCAGCGGCACCGGGTGCTGCGAAGGCCGGCACAACGCCTTGGTGGCCGTGACCGCGCCCCTCCTGCTGGCCGAACTCCGCGCGCTCGCGCACCTAGCCAAGACTTTGAATTCCCGGCAACACGCCGGCATGGAGTTGACGCTGCCCATGTGGGCAATGCTTTACGACCTCACCAATCGCGCCGAAGCCGCCATCGCCCTCACCGGCCGCCAGCTATGAAAACCATGCTCGCCATCGCCAGTTCGAAGTCAGGCCGCATCCGCAAGCACGTCGAATTCAAGGCCGCCAAACATACCATCATCGCGGCGACCTCTGTCACAAAGCCGACCCCCTCTGGGTCATTGGTCGCATCACCGGCTGCTACTCCGAACCTAACCGGGACGACATCCAGCCTTCCCAAACCCTGCAACTCACCGATTGATTTCCAGGCTAGCGAATGTCGCGCAACGCTGATTAAGGCTGCGGTAATCAATCCGCACGCGGCATCCAGAGAGACGCGCTGTTGCCTCCGGGCCGGCGCCGAGCGGGTGCAAACCCCGCCTCGCTCCACCAATTTATGCAATTAAAATCCCAACTCGATGTCCGTCTCACCCCTGTGTGTGTGGACCTGATCAAACTCGAACGCAAGAGCATCCCCGGCTGCGCCAGCGATGGCGAAGCCTTGGAATCAATGATCTTCCGCGCCGCCACGTCACCGCAGGCCCGCACGATCCTCATGGAAGCAGCCATGAAAGCCCCCCTCTACGCCGCCGCTCATGCGGGCTGGGAGGCAGAGCGCGCCAAGCACAAATCATGAAAAATCTCCCCCACATCGAAAAATCTGCCTTCCATCGCGGCCAATACGTTGGCTACGGTGGCGGCAAAGTCTGGACCATCCACCCGTCCACGTCCTCTTACGGCAAGTGGCGAGCCTTCAATCAGCGCGACCCCGGCGAGTACCGCTACGGCTGGACGCTGACCGAACTCGACGCCTATTTCCATACCCTGAGCGAACAAGTGCAAAAGCAATCCGCCATTCAGCGCGCCCAGCACCTGCTCTGCCAGGCTTACATAGCGCACCTGAACCGCGAAATCCATTCATCCCATTCTTCCCATCATTCCCATCCATGCAAACCATCCTCAACACCCTGAAGGCCGGACTCGACTTCGAGATCGGCTTTCACAAATTCATTGCCTACGGCGATGACCGTCCCGGCCGCCGCACCATGGCCATCCGGCTGCAAAGCAGCCTCATGTCCCCCGATTTCAAAATCAACAAGACCGGCCTTCGCCAGGCGCTCAAATGGTTGGATGAAAACGCCCCCACCGCAAAACTATGAAAATCACCGTCAGCATTGACCCCCAACATCCCCACGCCGCCATCGGCCTCAAATGGACGATGCCCGGCCAGGACAGCCCCAACACCCTCTACCTGCTGCCCCACGAACTCACGCCCGCGCAATATCCGCACGCCGTCAAAGACATGTCCCGCGTCGCCGTGTTCTACGGCGACCACTTCGTCCTCTTCTTCCACCCGGACAACGACTATGGCCGGGATTTCACCGGCAAAGCGCGCGCCGACAGTGTGCTGTGCGACACCTTCAAACTCTTGGACGTGATCCGCAAACTCCACGCCAAGCGCGTCCCCGAGACCGTGCTCAACACCGTCCGCTTTCACAGCGTCCACACCGAGTACCCGCTCACCGTCGCCCAGCTCGCCGCCCATCCCAACCTGCGCAATCGCGACCTGCTCGGCAAGACTCTCCGCTATTTTCGGCAACTCCTGGCCAATGGCGCCCGGGACCAAGATGGCCAGTCCGGCACGGACCGCCGCCGCACCTTCCAGAACCTCATGTGGGACCTCTCCCACTACGTTCGGAACGCCACGCTCGTCGCCTGCGGTGAGGAATTTTACTTTGACGGCCGGCGTGCCGGCGGCTGCGGTTTCAACGGCGGCATCATCCCTCACATCTCTGACAACTCCTACGGAATCCACACATGAAAAAACCATTCATCGCCATCTTCACCGAAACGCCCGGAGCGCCGGTTTCCAGCACGGCTCCTTCCGCTCAACCCTCAACCCTCAACCCTCAACCTCCCACACATGCGGCCCTCCTCGTGGTCTTCGCCAACCGCGACGCCCAGACCCTGGACGACGTGGAAGGCACCAAAGTCAACCTCGAAAGCCAAGGCGAGGGCATCCACGTCCGCGAGTTTGATTTCCTCCGCGAAGTCCCCGACCTCTGGGACCTCCGGGCCGAAGCCGCCGACCGCGCCGAAGCCGACCGCATCATCGCCGAGCGTGCCAGTAGCGCTGGCGTCTCGCCGGGCACCCTCAACTCTCAACCCTCAACTCTCAACCCGGAATGCGTCAGCGCCATTCACCGGTGTCTCCGGATCTTGGCCGGCACTTGCGACCACGCCCGCCGGATTGACGGCGCCGGCTTCAACAAGATGGACGCCGAATTCGGCCACTCCCTCGCCGATGCCCATGCTTTGAGTCCCAAGCGGGCCGTACACGGCCAGAAGCTCATCCGCAAGTATCACCGCCAGTTGCCCGCCGACCTCCTGCAGGCGGCGCTGGGGAGCACAGCCCTGAACGCTTTCGGGGCTGTTCCGGTCGGCGCCCCGCCGACCGAAGTTCCACCTGGCTGCCTTCCCACCCCGGCACCCTACGACGCCGCCGAAACCGCCGCCCGCAAGCTCTGGACCGAGCAAGGCGTCCCCCAGGCCAAGCAAGACGAGATCATCGCCGACATCGCCGCCAAGGCCAAGCCCGGCGCGATGGTAGGCCCCTTTCAAATCCCGCCGCTGGACGATGAAGGCAACCCCGACGAAGGATTGCTGGCGGCCGATCCGACCTCCGACCTCCGTCCTCCGTCCTCTGCCCCCGAGTGCGTCCGGACGCCCGCTCAACTCGTCAATCACAAGTACACGGTCATGGTCAAAACCGGCGTGTACCGCCCCAAGTCCGGGCAAGAAGTCGCCGGCAATGGTTGCGAGGAATGGTACGGCGACACCTACCAGAACGGCGTGGAGCCCGGCCCCAAGAAGCTCGCGCAGTTCCGCGAGATCATGGAACTCACCGGCACCCCCCGGCTCTACGCCCAGGAAGCCAAAGGGGACGAAGCTCTGGTCCACGTCAAGCTGTTCGACCCGACCGGCTCATGGACGTGGTTCATCACCGAATTCGACCCCACCAACAACACCGCCTTTGGCCTGGTCAACGGTCACGAAGCCGAAATCGGCTACATTGACCTCAACGAGCTGTCCACCATCCGTGGCCGCATGGGCATCGGCATCGAGAGTGACATGCACTTCAAAACGCAAACCCAAACCCTCGCGGCCTGCCGCGAATCCCTCGGCGCCCACGCCAACTGACGAGTGCTGGTCTCCGACCCGGCTCGTTTGCCTGTGACGGTGGGAGCGCGGATGGACTTCACAATTGGCCAGTGGAGGTGGCCTGACGACGACACAGCTTCCCAGACATTGGACCCTATAAACGCCCCGGTGGATATGGCAAAGTCACCCATACCGAGATTTGTCGTTGGGTAGGAGTTGATCCGAATGCCTTGCGACGAATGAAATAATCAACTGGCCAAAAATGGGGGTGTTCTGGAATGAAATCCGTCGCCTTCTCCGGCAACCTCGTTGCGCCGCAATGCTTAGCTTAGTGGATAGTCTTCCCACCCCCAACGTCAAAGGTTGACGCGGTTCATTTTTCAAATGAATGTTCCACCGCTTCCAGTTCCGCTGCCGATTCAGGATTGATAGTTTCCGCAGAGGTGCATCTATTTGCGCGCCAGACATGATGAGGCTGGGGTTCGTTCATCTGAAGATCACTCTGGCCCAAAAGAAAATGGCAGCTCGACGGCGATAAAATCCCGCTTCGTCACCGTGACAGTTGTGGTGGGGCCTATCACGGTGCCGTTCGGGGGCGCCGGATAATGTGGTGTCAAAAGGTAGGTGCCAGGATTCAGTGCCACAATAAACCATCCCTCTTCGGTCGTCCGAACATTCGCGACAGCCTTGCCCGCATCGGTCGTGATGCGAACCATGCACTCCACTGGTGTCTCCTCTGACGGAGCCCAAGTCGCCATCACCACCTGCCCAATGATGCCTGACTGTTCATGCCGCTCCAAAAACCGTTCAACGTTTACCGGTGGCTGAAACGGCCTCTCGATCGTGTAACCTGAAATCACGGTGCTACCAAGTTGGGTGGTAAGGGGGACAAGGGTCGGCTCGTCGGCGGATACCCCAGCCCCGGAAGCAAACAAGGCTCCGAGCAACGCACATAATGTAACCGATTGGCGGCTTTTCATCCAGAAACCGTATGCCGATTGAAAATTGGTGTCCAGCATAAAATTTGCTTTTTTCCCGTGGCAATGCCGTCAATGCAAATCATCGCCTTGAGCCGGACCGCGGTGCCCGGTTTGACGCCCAATACTGATTCCGTCAACCGATTTAAATATGACAACTCCCTCCAAGTTCATCCCCGCCGCCACCGACTTTGTCGGCTCGGCCACCGCCGCCCGCAAACCCTTGCGGCCTGCCGCGAAACATTTGCAAAATGCGCTCCTCGATGGCACCGTCGAACTCCCCTACGATTGGAACTTCCACGCCGAGCGCAACCCGGAGGACGATTGCCTTCACGGCGCGACCCTCCGCTTTTAC
>Ga0302320_10012909_pt1 | contig 17491 bp, 11 predicted proteins | sample Bog_T0_3_FD_202130 | JGI IMG/M metagenome (GOLD analysis project Ga0302320, IMG submission 202130) | Peat permafrost microbial communities from Stordalen Mire near Abisko, Sweden - Bog_T0_3 | ecosystem: Environmental > Terrestrial > Soil > Wetlands > Peat | place: Sweden: Abisko, Stordalen Mire...
CCGAGATCATCACGACGAGGACCTACGACGAGCGTCTTGGCACCCTCGCGGCCGTCCGGGGGGCGGGGCTGCAGGTGTGCAGCGGTGGAATCCTCGGGATGGGGGAGAGCGTGGAGGACCGCCTGAAGCTCCTCGCCGAGCTTGCGGCCCTGGATCCCCAGCCCGACTCGGTGCCGATCAACGCCCTGGTCCCCGTCGCCGGCACGCCGCTTTCGGAGCGGGCGCCCGTCGATGTCTTCGAGTTTGTCCGCATCATTGCAACGGCCAGGATCGTGATGCCGCGCGCCATGGTGCGGCTTTCCGCCGGACGGACGGCGATGTCGGACGAGGCCCAGGCGCTTTGCTTCATCGCGGGCGCAAACAGCATCTTTCTCGGCGACAAGCTTCTGACGACGCCCAATCCGGAACGCTCGGAGGACATGCGCCTGCTGGACAGACTGGGTCTGCATCCGCTGGCGGCGCAGCCGCATGCCGGGGCCTTGCCCTATGCGAACGATTCTGGTCACCGGCTCTGACACGGGCGTAGGCAAGACGCACGCCGTCGCGGCGCTGGCGCGCCTGCTGGCCGGAACGGCCGGCGACAGGATCCAGATCGTGAAGGCGGTCGAAACGGGCGCCGACGGCGTCGCCGAAGGCGACGCAATGCGCGCGCAGCGGCTGGCCGACAGCCCCCGGATCGACGCCCGCACGCTGGTGTCATTTCCGCGCGCCCTGGCCCCCGCCGCGGCGGCGGCGCTGGCCGGCCGGGAACTGTCCATGGAGATCCTCCTCGATCGGGCGCAGGCGCTGCCCTCCTGCGAGTGGCGCATCGTCGAGGGTGCCGGCGGGATCGCCTCGCCGATCGACGGCGAGGGCCGGGACTGGGCGGATTTTGCCGCGGCCGCCGGCGCATCGGCCGTGGTCATCGTGGTCCCGGACCGCGTGGGCGCAATCAACCAGGGCCGGCTTGCGTTCGGACGCGCCGTCCAGGCGGGACTGCGCGCGGGTGTCTGGCTCAACGCCGTCTCGCCGGTCGAGGCGGATGTGGCCGCGTCCAACCGAAGCGGCCTCGCCGGCGCCGGCATTCCAGTCTGGGGGGAACTGGGATACCGGGAATCGGCCGCTCAAGGGACACGGGGCCTGCTCGAGGCGCTTTCGGATGGGTCCGCGCTTGCGCGGGCCCCGGAGGATTGCGGGACGGCGCCGGGATTCTGCGCCGGGCGCTGCGAATCGGCGCTGGCTGAGCGTGAAAGGAAGAACCAGAGGCGCAGGATCCGCGTGACCGCTTTCCCGGAGGGGGTGATCAACCTCGCCGACAACGATTACCTGAGCCTGGCGCGGGATCCCGCGGTGGCCGCCGCGGTCGCGGATGCTGCACTTGAACACGGCAGCTCGGCGTCGGCGTCGCCGCTCATCACTGGATGGCGCAGGCCGCACGAGGCGCTCGTGGAAGCCCTTTGCGCGTGGCATGGGCTTCCCTTCGGGCTCCTTTGGACGAGCGGCTATGCCGCCAATTGCGCCGTCCTGGGGACCCTTCCCCGGAGGGACGATCTCGTCCTGGCCGACCGGCTGATTCATCACAGCATGATCGCCGGCCTGATTCACAGCGGAGTCCGGATCCGCCGGTACCCGCACCTCGACCTTGACCGGCTGGAGTCAGCCCTCGCCGGACCGGAAGCGGCGGGCAGGCCGGCCTTCGTCGTGACGGAGAGCGTCTTCAGCATGGACGGCGATTATCCGGACATGGCCCGGCTCGCGGAGCTCAAGCGACGCCACGGCTTCTGCTGGGTCCTGGACGAGGCGCACGGGCTGGGATGGTACGGCCCGGAGGGCGCGGGGCTCGCGCGAGCCGCCGCCGTCCAGGAAAGCGTGGATGTTTTCGTGGGCACCCTGGGCAAGACACTCGCATCCGGAGGCGCCTACACCCTTTTCCGGGACGAGGCCGTGCGCGACTACCTGATGAACATGGCGGGTGAATTCATCTACTCCACGGCGCTGCCGCCGGCCAACGCGGCCGGGGCCCTGGCCGCCCTGTGCCGCGTGCGGGAACTTGCCGCCGCGGGACAGGAGGGATGGCAGCAGGCATCGCGCCGCTTCAGGAGTCTGCTGAGCGAGAACGACTGGGATGTGCCGGCCGGCGAATCGCCCGTCGTCCCGGTCCGGATGGGAGGCGAGGATGCCGCGGTCTCGCTCGCATCGTCCCTGCGCGGGGAGGGGATCCTGGTCGGCGCGGTGCGCCCGCCGACCGTTCCCGCGGGAACGAGCCGCCTGCGGCTTTCGATGAAGCGTACGCTCACGCCGGGCGATCTGGCGCGCGTCGTGAAGGCGATGGCCGTGTGGAGGGACCGGCAGTGAGGATCGGTTGGCTGCTCGGCTGGGCCGTGCCGCAGGACTGGTTCGCGGCGCTCGCGCGCGACGCTTTTCCAGCGGCGGTTCACGCTTTTGCGAGGCCCTCGCCCACTGCGATCGGCGAATTGGAGGCGTGTGCGCCCTTCGACTGGGTCGCCGGCTACTCGCTTGGAACTTTGCTTCTGATGGGCCAGGCCTCCCGTGCGGGAGCGCTCGGCCGGGTCGCAGTCCTGGCTCCGATATTTGCCTTTCCAGGCGAGGAGAACCTCGGGGGCCGGATACCCCGCGTCGAAGTCCGGATCCTGGAGAGACGCCTGCGGCAGGATCCGCCCCGTGCGATCGAGGAGTTCCACCGCAGGGCGGGCTTGGGAGATATTCCGAAAGGCCCTGCGGCGGTGACGGAGGAGGCGGGCACCGCGCAGGCGGGGACAGTTCCTTCGGATATCCCAGGCGACGGGGAGAGTTCACTGGCCTGGGGGCTTGCCCAGCTTAAGACCGTGCGGGTCGACGCCGTCCTGCCAGAGGGATGGGTCGGATGGTGCGGGACAGATGACCCGTTCCTCGACGCGCACCGGCTGCATTCGCTGGACAAAAGGATCGTCCCGCTGCCCGGCGCCACTCACCACCCCCGCGCACTGATGAACGCATTTTCGGCTTTCGTTGCCAAAGGGGCCCGTCGGGGAATTGCTGCGAATCCGTGATTCCCATGTCCTTGCACACAAAGGTCGCGCCGGCCAAGTCCCCGAAGGGTGCGGCCAGGAGTCCCGCCCTGGCTGCGAGCTTCAGCCGGGCATCGCGGACGTATGGGGCGCGTTCCGGAGTCCAGGCGGCGATGGCGGAATGGCTCTCCGAATGGCTGCCCCCGGTGCGTTCGGGGCCTGTTCTTGAAATTGGCGCGGGCACAGGATTGTTCACAAGGAAGCTGTTCCCGTGGAACGGTCCCGTGACGGCCTCCGACCTGTCGCCGGAGATGTGCCGGGTCGGCCGGGCAGGCGTCCCGCAGGCGGAGTGGACCCAGATGGAGGCCGAGCATCCGTCGGGCGGCCCGTGGAAATGGATATTCTCGAGCAGCATGCTGCAATGGGCCGCGGACCCGTCCGTGATTTTCACGGCCTGGCGAAACTGCCTGGCGCCGGCCGGCCGCGTGCTCGGCGGCGTTCTGGCCGCGGGCAGCCTTGTCGAATGGAACGCCCTGGCCGGTGATGCGTCGCCGCTTGTCTGGAGGACGCCTGAGGAGTGGCGCTCGCATCTTTCCGCCGCCGGATTCCGGCTGCTGCGCGACCACGCCGAGAAAAGGATGTTCCGCTACCCGTCGGCCCTCGCCCTTCTCCGTTCGCTCCACGACGTCGGAGGGGCGCCGCACCGCCGGTATGCTGCGGGCCGGCTCCGGCGCCACCTGCGCGACTACGATGAACGATTCCGCTCGCAGGGCGGCGTGGGCGCGAGTTGGATGTTCTACCGCTTCGAGGCGGATCTTGGAGAGTGACCCATCGCGGCGGACTGCGCGGCAGGAACGGGGCCGGCGGGCCGCTGGCCCGCTGCCAAATCGGGATGCTTGACACGGGATGGCGGCGTGCGGTGACTGCCGGGCGTGCCTGAGAATCCCTTCCTCGATCCCTCCTTCGAAATCCGCTGGTCGCAGCTCGCGCCGGAGAGCGCAGGGCCCGCCGTAACCGAGGCGATTGGCCGTGCGCAGGCGGCCGTCGATGCGATCGCCTCGAGGGATCAGGGGTTGGCCAATTACGCCAATACGTTTCTGGCGCTGGAGGACTCGGTCGACGAACTGAACAGGGCCTGGGCGAAGGTCACCAACCTCCAGTCCGTCGCCGATTCCCCGGAGTTGCGCGAGGCGCACAACGCCCTGCTGCCGAAAGTCTCGTCCTTTTTTGCCAGGATTCGCCTGAACGGGGAATTGTGGCTCCGCCTCAAGGCGGTCGCCAAGTCCGCGGAGGCCGGCGCGCTGCGGGGGATCCACCGCAGGTTCATGGACGAGACGCTCGCCGATTTCAGGGAGGCGGGGGCGGATCTCCCGGCCGAGTCAAAGGCAAGGCTCGAGGCGCTCCAGATCGAATTGGCCGAACTGACCCAGAAATTCTCGGAGAATGTCCTCGATGCGACGAACGCATGGGAGATGCTGGTCGACGACGGGGCCCGGCTGGCCGGACTTCCGGAGCATGCCAAGGCGGCCGCCCGGCAGAGCGCCGCATCGAAGGGGCTCGGCACGGCGGAAAGGCCCGTGTGGCGTTTCACCCTGCACGCCCCCTCCATGGAGCCGTTGATGACCTACGCCGAGGACGCGGGCCTGAGGCAGAGGATGTGGTCGGCCTCGGCATCCGTTGGCGCGGTCGCGCCGCATGACAACACGCCGCTCATCAGCCGGATTCTGGCCCTTCGGGCCGAGAAGGCCTCATTGCTGGGAAAGGCCCATTTCGCGGATTCGGTCCTGGAGAGGCGCATGGCGAAATCGGGAAGGAGGGCCCTCGAATTCATCGAGGATTTCCGCTCCCGCTGCGCCGCAGCCTTCGCGCTGGAGTGCGCCGAATTGGAGGAATTCAAACGGTCCTCCGCAGCCGGCTGCGGGCAGGCGGCCCCGTGGGAGCTCGCCTACTGGTCCGAGAAGCTCCGCCGGGTCCGCCACGATTTCGACGCGGAGGAGCTGCGGCCATACCTCCCCATGGACAGGGTGATCTCCGGCCTTTTCGAACTGGCGGGCCGCGTGTTCGGCCTGCGCATCGACGAACGCAGCGGAGTGGAGACATGGCATCCGGAGGTCCGGTATTATGATGTTCATGACGCGGGCGGGCGCCATGTGGGGTCCTTCTACGCGGACTGGCATCCCCGGGAGTCGAAGCGCGGGGGGGCCTGGATGAACGCCCTTTCGACCGGAGGCCCAAGGCCCGATGGGACGAGGGAGCCCCACCTGGGGCTCATCTGCGGAAATCTGACGGCGCCTGGGCCCGGTCGGCCCGCGCTGCTGACCCACCGCGAGGCGGAAACCATTTTTCACGAGTTTGGCCACCTGATCCATCACCTGCTGGGCGAGGTCCGGATCAAGTCCATGAACGGCATCAACGTCGCCTGGGACTTCGTTGAGTTGCCGTCCCAGATCATGGAGAACTGGTGCTGGGAGCGGGAGAGCCTCGACCTGTTTGCCCGCCATCACGAGACGGGGACGAGGATTCCGGAGGCGCTCTTCCAAAAGATGACGGCGGCGCGGACTTTTCGCGCGGCCTGTTTTGCGATGAGGCAAGTCTCGTTGGCAAAGATGGACCTGCTCCTGCACACGCGTACGGCCGAGTTTGCGCCGGCCCCGGACGTCGAGCCCCTCATCAGGGCGGCGGTCGCCGAATGCCTCATTCCGACGGAGCCTCCCGCGCCGACCATTGTGAAGAGGTTCACCCATGTGTTCGCCGAGCCGGTGGGCTACGCGGCCGGATACTATTCCTACAAATGGGCGGAAGTGCTCGATGCCGACGCATTCACGAGGTTCCGGTCCGAGGGTATTTTCAACGCCAAGGTGGGCGCCGAATTCGTCTCCAAGATCCTGAGCCGGGGCAATGCCGAGGACCCCGCCAAGTTGTTCCGCGATTTCATGGGTCGCGACCCGGAGTTGAAGGCGCTGCTCGTGCGCTCGGGTCTGGCGGCTTGAAAAGAGCGGGTGCCCGCCCAAGTGTCCCATCCCATGATCATCGCCGATATCGCCCGTATTCCCGGCCGCACCTTTCCTGCCCGCCGCTGGACCCGCGGACTGGTGGGGCAGGGTGGCCAGCCGATCGCCGCAAAGGGATTTGCCATGGGCTACGTCGTCCTGGAACCGCGAGGAGGCCAGGTTCCCTGGCACAACCAGGAACAGGAGGAAGTCTACATGGTCATCGAGGGAAAGGGTGAGATCTGCGTCGGGACGGAGCGCGGCGAGATCTCGGCGGGCCAGGCCGTCTTTCTCCCGCCCGGCGTTTTTCACCAATTGACCAACACGGGGGAGGAGCCGCTCCACATGATGTACATCTACTGCCCCGGGGGCGACGTGGCGCACTGGCGGCAGGAGCTCGATGGAACGCTTCCTCCCGCCGGCGCGGGCGCGACGCCTCCGCTGCCAAAGGGTGCCCTGCCGCAGCGCTTCAGGTAAGGTCGGGCACGTCGACCCAGCGGCGCTCGGCCCAGGACTTGAGGCCGAGTTCGGCCAGCTGCACGCCCTTGGCTCCTTCGAAGAGGTTCCAGCGGAAGGGCTCGCCTGTCACGACGTGGCGCAGGAACAGCTCCCATTGCACCTTGAAGGCGTTTTCGTAATGGCCGGCGCCCGCGACGGGGCTCCAGCCGTCGTTGTAACGGATCGGGCTGTCGATGTCGGGATTCCAAACGCAGCGGGGCGTCGAGGAGAGATTCTGGGCGACGCAGTCTCTCAGGCCGGCGACGGCTGATCCGTTGGTCCCGTCGACCTGGAGCGTGAGCAGGTCGTCGCGACGCACGCGAACCGCCCATGATGAATTGAAATGGCAGACGACGCCGTTGCGCAGCTCGAATGTCGCGTAGGCAGAATCGTCGGCGGTGCAGCGGTACGGCTTCCCCGACTCGTCCCATCGCCTGGGGACATGCGTCGCGCCGAGGCAGGACAGCGCCCTGATCTCGCCGAAAAGGTTGTCGATCACGTACCGCCAGTGGCAGAGCATGTCCACGATGATGCCTCCCCCGTCCTCCCTGCGGTAGTTCCATGAGGGGCGCTGCAGGGCATCGTGCTCGCCCGTGAAGACCCAGTAGCCGAATTCGCCGCGCACGGAGAGGATCGTCCCAAAGAATCCGGCATCGACCAGGTGCTTCAGCTTCAGGAGGCCGGGCAGCCAGAGCTTGTCCTGCACGACCCCGCTTTTCACGCCCGCAGCCTGCGCCTCGCGGTGCAGGGCGAGCGCTTCGGCGGAGGTTGCCGCCGTGGGTTTTTCGCAGTACAGGTGCTTCTTCGCGGCGATCGCCATGCGCATGCCCACCGGCCGCTGCAGGGTCACGGTCGCGTCGAAATAGACCTGGTTCGCCGGATCGGCGAGCGCCTCCTCCAGTTTCGTCGTAAAACGGCCGACTCCGGAGCGGGCGGCAAGCGCCGCAAGCCTGGTTTCGTCGCGCCCCACGAGGATTGGATCGGGCATGATGATCCCGCCGCCGGCCAGGCGGATGCCCCCCTGGTCGATGATCGCCTTGATCGATCTGAGCAGGTGCTGGTTCGTCCCCATGCGTCCGGTGACGCCGTTCATGACGATGCCGATCTTGTGCGTGCTCATCCCCCGGAGCATTGACGAACCGCGCCGCCCTTGACCATCCCAATTGCGGCTTTGACCATTGTCGGAGCCCCGGCCGGCCCCCCGCAAAAAACCCCTTGCTCCGTGCCGGGGCCGGGCATCAGTTTCCTCAAGCCACCCATGAGGATTCCCGACGACCCAAAGACCCGGCGTTTCACCCGCAGGGCCCGAAAAACGGGCTTCAAGCCCTGAGCACCCACGCCCGTGTCCAGCTTGCGTTCGTGGATCGACGAACCCAGCGCCGCTTCGGTCGACTCGCCGAGCCTCTGCGTCCGCGGGTGGTGTTTTGACGAGACAAACCGGCCCGTCACCGCCGTGAGGGCGCGCGTCGGAAGGAAGATCTTTGCGGGCCGCGGGGGCCTGCCGCGGCCGGACGTGCAGGCCGCCCTGTCCGGGCCGCCGGAGAGCGCCCGGTCCGGGTTCAGCGTCTGCGTGCGACTGGGATCGGCGGAGACGCTTGTCCGCCTCGAGGCCAGGGTCGGCGAGGACCCGTCCTGGAGGGAGTTTCAACGGATCAGCCTGACGGGTCCGCGGGATTCGCTCCTCGCGCACCGTCTCAGGATGATCCGGTTTCGCTGGGAGTCGGTCCTCGGCCGGCCCAGAGCGATGGGAAGGCTGACGAAGGCGGAGCGCCGGTTCTTGCTGGCACGGATCGACGAGAACGGAGGGCATCCGCTGCGGCTGAGCCCCCATTACGCGCCGCGGCCGTTGGAACCCGAGCGGTTTCCCAAATCCCGCCTCTCCCCGGAGCGCCTGCCCAGGGTCTCGGTTGTGACCCCGTCGTTCCAGCACGGGAAATTTCTCGAAGCGACGCTGCTGAGCGTCCTCGAACAGCCGGGCGTGCGCCTGGACTACATCGTTGAGGACGGAGGATCGACGGACGCGTCGGTGGACATCATTTCCCGCTACGCTCCGCGCCTCAGCCATTGGACGAGCGGGGCGGATCAGGGGCAGGCGGATGCCCTGCGGCGCGGATTTGCCAGGACGGAAGGAGGACCGGACGATGTCATGGCATACCTCAATTCGGACGATCTTTTCATGCCCGGGGCCGTGCGGTTCGTAGCCGAGTACTTTGCGAGGCACCCGCAGGTGGACGTTGTCTACGGACACCGGGTGCTGATCGACGATGGCGGGAGCGAGGTCGGGCGCTGGCTGGTGCCCCGGCGGCCCAACGACGACTTGCGGTTGTTCGACCTGATTCCGCAGGAGACCCTTTTTTGGCGAAGGCGGATCTATGAGAGGGTCGGCGGCATCGACGCGTCGTTTGGCTTTGCAGTCGATTGGGACCTGCTGCTGCGTTTCGCCGGCGCCGGCGCCCGTTTTGAAAGGCTGCCCTGGTTTCTCGGGCTGTTCCGGCTGCATCCGGCGCAGAAGAGCCAGGCCCTGCTCGAGAAGGTCGGGATTCCGGAGATGGACGCCTTGCGCGAGCGAAATTTCGGCCGCACTCCCCCCCGCGCTGATTTGGTTGAGGGCATGGAGCGGGCCCAGCTCGACAGCACCGTCGTGGCGGAATGGATGAGGCGCGGTTGGCGGTTGTAAACGACTGCGGCACACCCTTTATTGGAACGATTCTCACGCCGCATGGTGTCACTCTGCCTCGTATTCCATGAAATGGCCGTCCCGGCAGACCTGTCGGCGCCGCCTGCTGCCCGGCGGGCGTGGTCGCTGGGGAAAGCGCTGTGCGGGGAGGGGAGGTCGGTCACCCTGCTTCAAACGGGCGAGTCGTCGGAGAATGAGCGCATGTCCCTCGCGGCAGCGGCGGAGGCGGCGGGGCTCGCCTACCGCCATCTGGACCTGGTGGCGCCGGCGGACCGAAGGGTGTATCCTGCTGTGGCGGCGCATCGGCTGGCGCTGCGCGTGGCGCGGGCGCTGAAAGCCCTGGACTGCCAGGCTGCGCTCGTCTGCGGGCACCCGGCCCACGCCTCGGCCGCGGTCGCGTCCCGGCGCTGCGCTTCAGCGCTGGCGGACTGTCCGGTGGCGCTCCTGGTCGACCAGGTTGCGGAGCGCGCGCGGGACGAGGAGCAGGCGTTTCCAGCCGACGGGCGGGAGTCGATCGCAACCGATTTTCTGGAAAAGGAGTCGATCCTCAGGGCCGATTTGGTCATTTGCGCGAGCGACGGGCTTCGACAGTGGCTCGGGCTGGCCGGTTGGAGGGCTGCCGGGAGAGGGGTCGAGGTCGCCGACGGCCTGGAGGCGGCGGCCACGCTCGCGGATTTTCTGTCCGCGTTCAGGAGGGCCCCGGCGGTACTGCCCCATCCGAGGGTCAGCGTCTGCGTCGCCCATTATGAGCATCCGCGCTTCCTGGGCCAGGCGCTGGCGTCGATCGAGGCGCAGACGGAGCCGGCCCACGAGGTGATTGTGATCGACGACGGATCGGAAAGCTCGGAAGCGCTGGCGGTGTTCGCGCAGGAGGAGGCCCGGTACGGCCCGCGCGGCTGGAAATTCCTGCGGGGGGCCAATGCGGGGCCGGCGGCGGCTCGCAACCGGGCGGCGCGCGAGGCGACGGGCGAGGCGGTGATCTTCTGCGATGCGGACAATTGGTTCCATCCCGAGATGGTCGCGGTGTTGTCCCGAGCCTTGGCCGCGAGCGGAGCAGATTGCGTCACCTGCTCCTTTGCGGTCGTGCCGGATCGGCCGGATTCCGCGGAAGCGGAGCCGGAGTACGTTTTCGCGCCCCTTGGCCCGTGCCTCGAACTGGGTGTCCTGGAAAACGTCATCGGCGACACGAATTTCATCATTCGCCGCGCCGCCTTCGAGGCGCTTGGCGGGTTTCAGACCGCGAGCCGGGGCCCGAGCGAGGATTGGGAGTTTCTCCTCCGGCTCGTGCTGGAGGGTCGCTCGCTGGCGAGCGTTCCTGCGGTGCTTTTCAACTACCGGCTTACGGCCGGAAGCCACGGCCGCAGCCTGAACGAGGTCGCCAACGCGAGGGCCGCCGTCGAACCGGTATTCGAACGGCTGACGCCGGTGTGGCGCCGGCTGTGGCCCCACGTCGCGGGAATGGTTCGCGATCCGCGCGTTGGCCGCCTTGAAGCGGAGCTTGCCGCGACCCGCGCGAGCCGCGAAGCGGAGGCCCAGGCCTGGTGGCAACGGGACAGGATCCGCCGGGCGAGCCTCTTTCTCCTCGACAATGCGAGGACGGCCATCGTTGAAGCGCTTCGGGCCAGCCAGGCGGAGGCTGCGGGCCGGAGGCGCCACGACGCCCAGGTGATCGAGGAGCTGAGCCGGCGGAGCGCCGAACTCGAGAGCGTCCGCGACCGCAACGGCGACAAGATCCGGCGGATGCAGGAATCCTTTTCCTGGCGGCTGACCGCGCCGTTGCGCAGCCTGCGCAGGGTCATCCTCGATCCCCGAAGGCCGGAGACCGGGGTGGCTGCTGCCTCCGCGGCTCCCGCCGCGCCGGGCGCGCGTTTTCACTGGCACATGGACGCACCGCGCTTGTGGCGCCAGCAAACGGGCGCGTTCGTGATCCGCGGATGGTGCTTCTGCGAGGATTTGGAGCCATTGCAGGGCATCCGCGCCCGGGTTGGGGGGCGCCTTTACGAGGGCTCCTATGGCCTGGACCGCCCGGACCTCCTGCGGGCGCATTCGGCGTGGCCGCAGTGCGCGAAGAGCGGATTCAAGGTCGAGGCGCTCGTGCTGACCGATGACTTAGGCATCATCCTGGAGGCGCTCCAGGCGAACGGACAGTGGCGCGCGTTTTTCGATCGGAGACTGAACTCGCCGGAGGCGGAGCCGGAACACGGCTCCTACGAGCATTGGGTGCGGACCCACGACACCCTCACTGCGGAGCGGTTGCAGGCCCTGAAGGCATCGGCCGTGGCGATGGCCTCGCCGCCGAAGATCTCGGTCCTGATGCCCGTCTACAATCCGGAGAAGGAGTGGCTCGCCAGGGCCATCGAGTCGGTCCGGGCCCAGACCTATCCCCATTGGGAACTGTGCATTGCCGACGATGCCTCGACCGAGCCTCACGTGCGGGAAATCCTCGAGAGGCAATGCGGGGAGGAGCCCCGGATAAAGGTCGTCTTTCGCGAGAAGAACGGCCACATCTGCGCGGCGACCAACACGGCCCTGGACATGGCCGGAGGCGATTGGGCCGCCCTGTTCGACCATGACGACGAGCTCGCCCCGCACGCGCTCCACTGCGTGGCCAGGGAGATCATCGCCCATCCGCAGGCCGAGCTCATCTACTCGGACGAGGACAAGATCGACGAGCAGGGGACGCGCTTCAGCCCGCATTTCAAGCCCGACTGGAACCCGGACCTGCTGCTCGGGCAGAACTACATCTCCCACCTGGCCGTCTACCGGACGGCGACCCTGCGGGCCCTCGGCGGAATGCGGACGGGATTCGAGGGCAGCCAGGACTGGGACCTCGCGCTGCGGGTGACGGAGCGGGTCGGCGCTGCGGCGATCAGGCACGTTCCCCGGATTCTCTATCACTGGCGTGCGGGCGAAAAGTCGACCGCCCTGCACCTGGGCGAGAAGGACTACGCGGGTGAGTCCGCGCGCCGGGCGATCGCCGGGCACCTGGAGCGGACGGGCAGGACGGCGCAGATATTCCCTGCGATCGGTGGGCACTGGCGGATCGCCCAGCCCCTTCCCGAGCGCCATCCGCTCGTGTCGATCATCGTGCCGACGCACAACGCGGCGAATCTCCTGCGGGTGTGCATCGCCTCGATCATCGCCCGCACGGAATACGCCCCGTTCGAGATCCTGCTGGTCAACAACCGTTCCGACGATCCGAAGGCGCTCGAGCTCTTTGCGGAGTTTGCGCGGGAGGACGGCGTGCGGGTGCTCGATTACGAGTTGCCGTTCAATTATTCGGCGATCAATAATTTTGCGGCCAGGCAGGCCCGGGGCGAGATCCTTTGCCTGCTGAACAACGACGTCGAGGTCCTCGGCACGGGATGGCTGGGCGAACTGGTCAGCCAAGCCGTTCGGCCCGAGATCGGCGCGGTGGGTGCCAGGCTCTATTACCCCACCATGCGCCTGCAGCACGCCGGCGTCATCACCGGGATCGGGGGAGTCGCCGGGCACGCCTTCAAGAACTTTCCCCGCGACGATCCGGGGACCCCGCAGTTTCGCCCGCACCTGGCGCAAAATCTTTCGGCCGTGACTGCGGCCTGCCTCGCGGTCCGGCGGGCAGTCTTCTTTGAGGCGGGCGGCTTCGATGAGCGGAAGCTTCCCGTGGCGTTCAACGACGTCGACTTCTGCCTCAAGGTCCAGGCGCTGGGCTACCGCAACCTCTACACGCCCTTTGCCGAACTGCTCCATCACGAGTCGGCCAGCCGCGGCCTCGAGGACACCTCGGAGAAGGTCCGCCGCTTCCAGGATGAAATCGCGGCGATGCAGGAGCGCTGGGGCGCCCAGCTCTTCCGCGATCCTGCGTTCAATCCGAACCTCTCGCTCGATTCCGAGGATTTCGCCCTGGCATATCCGCCGCGGACGCCTCCCCTTGAATAAGGTGGCGGCTGGCGCGGTTGACTGCGGGCGAAACAACACTTAGATTTTGTGGTCACAATTTTCACGCAACCATGACCGCCTATCCAATGTTCTTGGGCATCTCCCCTGGGTTTCTCGTTCTGTTCATATTCGCCTTTGTATTCGCTCTTTACGCCCAGATCCGGGTCTCAAGCGCGTACGGCAAGAACGCCCGAATTCTCTCCCGCGGCGGACTGACGGGCCGCGAGGCGGCCGAGGCGGTCATGACGCAGGCCGGCATCACCGACGTGACGATCGAGGAGACGGAAGGCCACCTGACCGACCATTACAATCCCGTGAGCAAGACTCTCGTCCTTTCCTCAGAGAATTACCGCGGCACCAGCCTCGCCGCGATCGGCGTCGCGGCCCACGAGTCCGGCCATGCCATCCAGCACAGGATCGGCTACCGGATGCTGAATTTCCGGATGGCGCTCGTTCCCGCGACCCAGATCGTTTCCAAGGTCCTGCCTTTCCTTATTCTCGCGAGCATTTTTCTCACATCGCGGCTTGTCGGGCCGATGCTCGATGTCGCAATTGTCTGCTACGCAGTCCTGACGCTGTTCCAATTGGTCACGCTGCCAGTCGAGTTTGACGCGAGTCGGCGGGCCAAGGTCCAGCTGGTCTCGCTCGGCATCCTCGACCAGGACGAAATGCCCGGGGTGAACGAGACCCTCGACGCCGCCGCGCTGACGTATGTGGCGGCTTTCATCGGCTCGCTTCTCAATCTCCTCTACCTCCTGTCCCGCCGGAACCGCTAGTCCTCTCGCAGGAACGGCGGGTATGCGCTCAGAATTGAATGGATACCGCCATTCGATTTTGCGATAGCTGGGGGATGAAGATCGCTCCCCTCTGTCTTCTGGCCCTTGCGGCACTGACCGTGCAGGCGGCGAGCCTCCCGCTTTCCAAGCTCGACCTGACTCGCGTCAGCCAGGCGGGGCGCCCGCCCCGCGCCGGATTGACGGCCGGCAACCATCCGATCCGTATCTCCGGACGGCTTTTCGCCGACGGATTCGGCACCCAGGGAGCGAGCCGCCTTGAAATCTCACTCGATGGGCGCGCGCAGTCCCTGGCGGCTTGGGTCGGGATCGCCGACGACACGGTCGCGGGCCAGACGGGCCCCGCGTGCTTCCAGGTGATTGGCGACGGCCGGATCCTGTACGCAAGCGAGCACCTGATGAAGGGGGATGCGGCGCGGCGGATCGACGTGCCCCTGACGGGGATCAAGGACCTTGTCCTGGCCGTGCAGGTGCCGGACCAGCCGCGGACTTCCACCGCCTGGGCTGAGGCGGCAATCGATTATGACGGCGCCGCGCCCGTGTCTGTCGATCGCGTCCCGGAGAAGCCTTATGTCCTGACTCCAAAGCCGGGGCCCCAGCCCCGCATCACGGGAGCTGATGTGGTCGGCGCCGGCCTGGGCCACCCGTTCCTGTTCAAGGTGCCGGCGACCGGAGCCCGTCCGATCGAGTTTCTGGCCGAGGGCCTTCCGGCCGGGCTCGTCCTGGATTCGGCTTCGGGGATAGTCTCGGGAAGCGTCGCCGCCGCGGGCGAGTACCGCGTGCTTGTCACGGCGAGGAATGCCGCCGGCTCGTCCAGTCGCAGGCTCCACATTGTGGTCGGCGACACGCTCGCCCTGACCCCGCCGATGGGGTGGAACAGCTGGAATTGCTTCGCAGCCGCGGTCACGGCGGGCGATGTGCGCGCCGCCGCCGACGCCTTTGTCAGCACGGGGCTCATCGACCATGGCTGGACCTACGTCAACGTCGACGACTACTGGATGACCCGACCGCAGGCCGGCGATCCCGTCGTCCGGGATCTGACCGAGCAGGCCCGCTCCCAGGGGAAACAGTTCCGCCTCCGGCCGATGAACGATCCCTCGCTTGTCGGTCCCGCCCGCGATTCCGAGGGGCGCATCAACGCCAACCCGCGTTTTCCCGACATGGCCGGCCTGGCCGCCCATATCCACAGCCTCGGGCTCAAGGCGGGCCTCTACAGTTCGCCCGGTCCGCTGACCTGCGGTGAATGCATAGCCAGCTATGGCCACGAGGCGCAGGATGCGGCGCGCTTCGCCGGCTGGGGTTTCGATTACCTGAAGTACGACTGGTGTTCCTACAGCTATTACGCCCTCGACGAGGGCCGGGCGGAACGCATCAAGCCGTACCGGCTGATGGGACGGGCGCTTCGCGCGCAGAAGCGGGATATCGTCTACAGCCTCTGCCAGTACGGGATGAGCGACGTGTGGGAATGGGGGGCGAACATCGGCGGCAATTCATGGCGGACGACCGACGACATCACCGATTCATGGGGCAGCATGTCGGGGATCGGTTTTTCCCAGAACGGCCACGAAGCCTACGCCGGGCCGGGGCATTGGAACGACCCGGACATGCTCGTTGTGGGGTGGGTGGGCTGGGCGCGGAGCCTTCATCCGACACGGCTGTCGCCCGACGAGCAGTACACGCACATTTCCCTCTGGTCGCTTCTCGCCTCGCCGCTTCTCATCGGCTGCGACCTGCAGCGCCTCGACGATTTCACGCTCGGGCTGCTGACCAACGACGAAGTCATCGCCGTTGACCAGGATTCGCTCGGGCGCGCGGCCCGCCGGGTGGCCCGCGAGGGCGACACCGAGGTGTGGAGCCGCCCGCTGGCCGACGGATCGATCGCCGTGGGCCTGTTCAACCGGGGCGAACTCCCGGCGATGGTGACGGCCCGCTGGGGGGCGATCGGGGTCGAGGGGCCGCGCACGGTGAGGGACCTGTGGAGGCAGAGGGACCTCGGCCATTTCACCGGCCGCTACGAGGCGCTCGTTCCGCGCCACGGGGTTGTCTTGGTGAAGGTGATGCAGTAGCCTGGGCGCGATGGAGCGGTTTTCGACACGCCGGTTTCTCGAACTGATCCTGATACTCGGGATCGGCGTGGGGATAGGCGCGGGCCTGGACATGCTGCTGAGGCCCACCAGGATCATAATGGCCGCCGCGCCCGTTTTGGCGGCCCCGGCCCCGCCTAGGATCCCGTCTCCGGCTGCGCCGCAGCCCGCCCAGGTGGCAAACCTTTCCTGCTCCGCCTCCGCCACCCTCGAGAACAACCTTTACCCGTCGCTCATGCTTTCGTTCGGGAGCCTGGCTCCGGAATTCACCCACTGCCTGACCATCGAGATCCGCAACGCCCCCGTCGGCAGGCCCTGCCAGCTGCGCATCGATTCGGGGCTCCTGCAGGAACCGTTTCTTGTGACACAGAATGCCCCGTCCGGCCGGTTTGTCCTCAATCCGGACATTCCCTGGAATTACGATACCCTCCGGCAGGTCGACCAGCTCAGGCCGGAAACTTTTGTCATCACGGTGACGGCAGAGGACAAGGCGACGGCGCAGACATCCCTCCTGTGCACGGTGCATTCGGTGAACGAGGCTGTTTCCCGGGTGCTGGATCCGGTGACCGGCCAGTGGCAGGACACGAGCATCTGTTTCGCGGCTTTCGTGAACGAGGACCACCCGTGGATCGGGACCCTGCTGAAGGAGGCCGCTTCGCACGGAAATTTGGAGCGCTTTTCGGGCTATGAGTTCGGCGAGCGCTCGGTGGTCGAGCAGATCGAGGCGATCTGGGAGGCGCTCGCGGCCCGCCACCTCACCTACGCCGACTTGTCGACGAGCGGCGGCGTCGTCCCGGGCATCGCATCCCAATACGTGCGCTTTCTCGATCAATCCGTCCGCGACCAGGGCGCGAACTGCGTCGACGCCTCCGTCATGATGGCGTCGATATTCCGGCGGATCGGGCTGCGCCCCGTCCTCTTTTTCCAGCCGGGCCATTGTTTCGTTGCGGTCTACAACGCCGCGCAGGGCGGGCAATTGATCCCGATCGAGACGACGATGCTCGGCTCGTCGCCGTTCACGGCCGCACTCAACTACGGCGGCAGGGAACTGGCGTCGGCCACGGCCAACCTCAATTCGCCCGGCTATGCGGCGGTCGACATCGCCTCGGCCCGCCAGGCGGGTGTCAAGCCGATCGAGTACGAGGCGACGCCGTGAATCCGATGCCCGGGGCCATGGCCGTGCGCGGGGCGGCTGCCGTCCTGATCGCGCTTCGCCTGGCCGGGGTCCTGGTGCTCTCGGCGCTGAATCGGGCCGAAGTGAGGCGCAACGCCGGCCGGCCGCCGGACTCCGCGTCGGCCATCATGGACGGGCCGACCTACGCCCGCTCGGTCGATTACACGCTGGCCAAGTCCCGATTCGGCGTCGTCTCGGAGGTTCTCGATGCGATCGTCCTGGCGGCGGCCCTGTTCAGCGGGGCCCTGCCCGCCGTTTTTGGGCTGGTCTCCTCCCTCGGGAGGATCGGCGCCGCATGGACAGGGGCCCTGTTTCTCCTGGCGATAGGCGTCCTTCTCTCGGCGATCGCCCTCCCGCTCGACCTTT
>Ga0302320_10012915_pt1 | contig 17488 bp, 15 predicted proteins | sample Bog_T0_3_FD_202130 | JGI IMG/M metagenome (GOLD analysis project Ga0302320, IMG submission 202130) | Peat permafrost microbial communities from Stordalen Mire near Abisko, Sweden - Bog_T0_3 | ecosystem: Environmental > Terrestrial > Soil > Wetlands > Peat | place: Sweden: Abisko, Stordalen Mire...
GCATCGGGACGGATCCGGATCCGGTTCGAGCTCGAGCAGGACTTCTTCCATCGCACCCTCCAACGCCATGGCCCCTGTGGCCTAAGCAGGCCGTGTGCCACGCGACGAACACGCCAAAGCGTCGCGGAAGACCCCACGAGGCGCCCGGACGGCGAGACACGTTGGCCCGAGGCGGAGGGTCACCCCTGGCAGGATGCCGCGGGCACGGGGGAGCCATGTCGGGGCGCGAGATGGCGCCCGTTGTGACTCTTGCGTCGGTCCTGCGCGGCGGGTGGTCCCGTCATCGACGCGCGCTCATGGCCGCCCGGAAGCGAGTACGCAGCGTCGACATTCGAGGTAATCGGGGGGCTGGACTGACGGGGAGTCGAGTCGACCTCACAGGTACGACACAGTTGGTCTTGACCAGGCTCCGGCAGAGCTCACCGCCCGGACAGCACATACTTCGCGAGCGATCCCACGAGGTGCTCGAACACGAGGGAGACGCGGCGCGACGCCCGCAAGTCCTCGTGCGTGACGACCCACATGGGAAGCTCGAACGCAGTCTTCGGGAGAAGCCGCCGGAGGCGCGGCGGACCGGCCGCGAGCGGCACCTGACAGATGCCGATCCCGACGCCCGCGCGGAGCGCCGCGACGTACGCGGCGTCGCTGTCGGTCCGGAGCGCGAAGTCCTTCCGCTTCAGGGGCAGGCCGACGGCGCGGAGCGCCGCGAAGAACGAGGTGTCCCGGTCCTTCCCGATGAGGGCGTGCCCGTCCGCCAGATCGGCCAGCGATCGTGGGGCCGCATGATCCGCCAGGTACGACTCCGCGGCGAAGACGCCGAGCTTCACCACGCCCACGCGTTTGGCGACCAGCGCGCCCTGGGTGGGCTGGGCCATGCGAACGGCGATGTCGGCGTCGCGCCGCAAGAGGTCCTCGTTGGCGTTGGACAAGGACAGCTCGATCTGAAGGCGCGGGTGTGCGCTCCGTAGATCCGCCAGCATCGGAGGCAACACCGCGGCGCCCATCACCTCGCTGCACGTCACCCGCACCGTGCCGTGCTCACCGTCCGAGGGAGCCGACGCCGAGCGCACGAGCGCCTCGGCGATACTGGCCATCGACTCGGCGTAGGGCAAGGTAGCCCTGGCGGCCTCCGTCGCGGTCAGCCCCGTCTGCGATCGCGTGAAGAGCACCGTGTTCAGTACCTCCTCGAGCGTCTCGATCTGGCGGCGGACGGTCGGCTGAGCAACCCCGAGCGAGCGCGAGGCACCCGACAGGCTGCCCGTGCGCATCACGGCCAGGAACGCGCCCAGCAAGTCCCAGGAAAGGGCGGCCGAATCCAGCGGAGGAGTGCTCATGCATTTTGTATGAGCCGATGGACAGCTTTAGACAATCGTAATCAGCGCCCGCCGGGCCCATCTTCCTGGTGCGGACGACGAACGAGTCGCCGCCCACGAGAGGAAAAGACCATGACTGCAACGATGACGCGCCACGCCACCTCCACCCTGCCGGCCTTGCCGACCTTACCGACCGTGGGCGAGGCCTCCGTGGCAGGCGCTGTGTCCGGCGGGCCCCTGGTGATGCTGAGGCTCGAGGGTGCGGCTGCGCTCGTGTGCGCGAGCCTCGCCTACTCCACGCTCGACGGCCGATGGAGCGTCTTCGCGCTCCTGTTTCTCCTGCCGGACCTCTCGATGCTCGGGTACCTCGCGGGGCGCCGCGTCGGAGCCGCCTCCTACAACACGGCCCACAGCTACCTCGGTCCCGCCCTGCTGGCCGCGCTCGGCGCAGCCTCGGGTGCGCACACGCTTCTGCTCGTCGCTTGCATCTGGGCTGCGCACGTCGGCTTCGACCGCATGCTCGGCTACGGCCTCAAGTACGGGACGCGCTTCGGCGATACGCACCTCGGCCGCGCAGGGCTCGGCAAGTCGCGCTGAGGGCTTTCGCCCCCCCCGATCGACCTGCACGAAGCTCGTAGGCGCGCACGCGCCAAGGGAGCCGTCCATGATTCGCAAGACCCACCTCCTGGCGCACCCTTCCCGGCCCTCGCGAACGGCGCGCATCCTCTCCTTCCCTTTGACCCGCATCGTCGTCGCGGCGCTCGTGGTGGCCCTGCCGGTGATCTTGACGATGGATCTCACCCACGCGGCGCTCCCCGGGCCCATGCGAACGGCGTGGCCCAGTCTCCTCGCGTCCGTCCTGTGTGTGACGGCCTACCGCGCCTATGTGCGGCGAGCGGAGAAGCGAGTGGTCAGCGAGCTCGAAGCGGCACATGCCTGGCGGGATGGTGGCGCGGGCCTCGTCGTGGGTGCGCTGCTCCTGATGGTCACTATCGGCGCTCTCGCCGCCGTGGGCCGCTACGTGGTGAGCGGGCGCAACGGCTGGGTAGCCGTGATCGCCCCGGTCGCGGGGTTGGTCCTCGCCGTCGTGTTCGAGGAGGTCCTGTTCCGCGCCGTCCTCTTCCGGATGGTCGAGCATGTCCTCGGGAGCTGGATTGCCCTTCCCATCTCGGCGGTCCTCTTCGCGATGGCGCACCTGTCGAACGCGGGCGTGACCTCGCTCGCCGTTGGCGCGACGGCGATGGCGGGCGTCCTCTTTGCCGGGGCGTTCATGGCGACTCGCCGTCTGTGGCTCCCGATGGGGATTCACTTCGCCTGGAACTGGCTGCTGGACGCCGTGTTCTCGGTGCCTGTCTCGGGCCACCCGAGCGCGGGGCTCCTCCGCAGCACCCTCGCCGGCCCCGATTGGCTCACGGGTGGGGCGTACGGTGTCGAGGCTTCGGTGGTCGCCTTCGCGGTCATCTCGGCGGCAGCCCTGTCCTTCGTCGGATACGCGCAGCGCCGCGGCCGTATCGTCCCGCCGTTCTGGAGAAGACACCCCGCGGAGGTGCCGGGAGAGCCCCGCACGCGCGCAAAGGCCGGCTAGCGTTCCCAGGGCGTCGATCAATCATTTTGTATGAGCAGATGGACATCTTTAGCCAATCGTAATGAATGGTCCGAGGGCGCATCTTCTCCTTGCGACCGACGGCAGCTCACCCCCCCCCACGAAGAGGAGACCCAGATGACCCAGCGCATGGATGTGATTTTTGGATTCGGACAGGTCGGCCAGGCGCTCGCGCGCGAGCTCACGGGCCGCGGCCGGAAGGTGCGCGTCGTCAGCCGGAGCGGCCTTGGTCCCGCGCTGGACGGCGTCGATCACGTGCGGGGGGATGCGACCGGTCCTGCTTTCTGCCGTGCCGTCTGCACGGGCGCCGAGGTCGTCTATCTCTGCCTGAACGCGCCGTACGACCGGTGGGCGGAGGAGCTGGCGCCTCTCCAGGAGGCCGTGCTCGCGGGCGCGGAGGCCGCGGGGAGCAAGCTCGTCGTGCTGGAGAACCTCTACATGTACGGCCCGCACGACGGCCCGCTCACCGAATCGCTCCCGCACGCGGCGACGGAGGCGAAAGGTGTGACCCGGTCGCAGATGAGCGGGGCCTTGCTCGCCGCGCACCGCGGCGGGAAGGTCCGCGTCTCCATCGGCCGCGCCAGCGACTTCTTCGGCCCCGGCGTCGTCGCCAGCCAGCTCGGCGAGCGCGCGTTCGCGCCCCTGGTCGCCGGCAGGACGGTTTCGATGATCGGCGACCCCGACGCCCTCCACAGCTACGCGTACGTGCCTGACGTCGCCCGCGCCCTCGCGACCCTCGGTGAACACGACGAAGCCGACGGGCGGGTCTGGCACCTGCCGTCGGTGGAGACGCGCTCCACCCGGGAGATGCTCGACGTCGCGGGGAAGATCGCCGGCGTGACAGCGAAGGTCTCGGCGATACCCCCGACCCTGCTCGCGCTCCTTGCCCTGGTGAACCCGATGGTCCGCGAGGTGCGCGCCGTCGGCTACCAGCTCGACCGACCGTTCGTCGTCGATTCCAGCGCGTTCGAGAAGGCGTTCCGCGTGCGGGCCACGCCGCTCGGGGAGGCGCTCGCGGCGACCGTGGAGTGGTACCGCGCGCGGGCTCGTCGGCCGCAGCAGGGTCGCGGCTCCGCCCTCGCCAGGGGGCTCGGCGTCTTCACCCTCGACAACGTGCTGATCGGGCTTGCGGTGCTCGCTGTCCGCGCGCTCGTGCGCTTCGTCCCGGCGCTGTCGGTGGTCGAGATCGGGGTCGCGGTCGCCGCGGGCCTCTACTGGCTGCCGCCGCTTCGCCGCGCGGTGATCGGCGCCCTCCGCGGCGCTCGTCGTCCCCTCCGGCGCGCAGGAGCCACCGTGAAGGGCGCGCAGCACCGGGTGTTCGAAGGACCGGCGACGAAGATCCGCATCCTCGAGACGGCGGCGGAGACGGACGGGGCCCGGCTGCGCTTCGAGCAGACGCTCGCGATCGGCGACGGACGGCCCGCGCGGCACGTGCATCGCCGGCAGACCGAGTCTTTCTTCGTCACCTCCGGGCGCCTCGGTGTCGAGGTCGATGGAGTCGTGCGGGAGATCGGGCCGGGCGAGTCTTGCAGCGTGCCCCCGGGCGCAGCCCACACCCTGTGGAACGCCGGGGCGGAGGCCTGCGTGCACGAGGTCAAGCTCGAGCCCGCGTTCGACATGGAGCACTTCTTCGAGGGCATCGTCACGCTGGAGGCGCAGCACCGGCTGCCGCCGCACGGTCGGCCCGACGTCCTGCGCATCGCGCTCCTGATGGGCCAGCACGACAACCTCGTCGCGGGTGTCCCCCGCGTCGTGCAGCGACTCGTCTACGCCGTCGCGAGGTCCATCGCGTGGGCCACGGGGGTGGTCGCGCCCACGTGGTCGGAAGTGGCGCGCTGAGACGCGAGGTCCCACTGGTAGAGTCGAACTCGAGCCATCATGCATACACGACGAATCGCTATCGGCACGCTGTGTGCGGCGCTGCTCCCCGCTGGATGCGCCTCGAGGAGGTCATCGAACGCGGTTACGCCGGCTCCTCCTGCGAGTCTTTGCGGGCCAAGCCAACCCTGCTGGCCGACACCGGCCGAGTGGCAAGAGCTCCGGTCGCGTCTCACCGGGTCGCTCGAAGCAGCGCCGTCGCCCCTGCAAGCGTGCACCGTCGATGTGGCGAGCCCCGCGTGCGCGGATGCTCGTGCCGGCCTCAAGAACCCCTTCGCCCTCCAGGATCAGGCCGGCGGCACCGAGTCGATGGGCTGGCTCGGCGCGTGGAGCCCTGCGACGAGCGTCTACGCCGTCGTCGCGACCACGCCAGGCGACGTCGTTGCGGCGGTGGATTTCGCCCGCGACCACAGACTGCGGCTCGTGATCAAGGGGACCGGCCATGACTACCTCGGACGCTCCAGCGCGCCCGACTCGCTCCTCGTCTGGACCCACAAGATGCGCCGCGTCGCGGTAGAAGACGCGTTCGTCCCGCGAGGCTGCCCGAGCGAAAGGCCGACGGTGCCGGCGGTCACCGTCGAAGCCGGCGCCCGGTGGATCGATGCGTACGACGAGGTGACCGTGAAGCACCATCGGTACGTGCAAGGGGGCGGCTGCACGACGGTCGGCGCCGCGGGCGGGTTCCTGCAGGGGGGCGGCTTCGGAAGCTGGTCGAAGAAGTATGGGATCGCAGCGGCTGGAATGCTGGAGGCCGAGGTCGCGACGGCCGACGGTCGGATCGTCATCGCCAATGCCTGCCAGAACCAGGACCTCTTCTGGGCGCTGCGCGGCGGCGGGGGCGGCACGTTCGGCGTGGTTACGAAGGTCACGTTGATGACCCACCCGCTCCCCACGTTCTTCGGATTCGCCTCGGGATCGATAAAGGCGAAGACCGACGCCGCGTTCAAGGAGCTACTCGAGCACTTCCTCGCGTTCTACAGCGAGCGACTGAACAACGAATCGTGGGGCGAGGAGGTCAAGGTCAGGGGCGACAACGCACTTCAGGTCTCGATGGCCTTTCAGGGAATGAGCTCGGACGATGCGAAGGTGGTGTGGGCGCCCTTTCTTGGCTGGGCGGCGCAGCACGCCGACACGATGACCGTCGATCTTCGCTTCGGGGCGATCCCGGGTGACAAGATGTGGGACCACGCGTTCTTCCAGGAGCACCTCGCGAACGCCATCCAGCAAGACAAGCGGCCGGGTGAGCCCGGGGACCTGTTCTGGTGGACGGGCGACGGAGACCAGGTCGCGGCCTACTGGTACAGCTACCAGTCGCGCTGGATTCCGCTCGAGCGCATCGCGGGGGCGCAGTCGGCGAAGTTTGCAGGAGCGCTGTTCGAGGCCTCTCGCCACAGGTCCGTCGAGCTTCACTTCAACAAGGGTCAGTCCGGCGCCTCGGCGGAGGCGCTCCAGCGAGACCGCGAGACGTCCATGAACCCCGTGGTCTACGACGCCGCTGCGCTCGCCATCGTGGCCGCGAGCGGGACCGGGTATCCGGGTGTGCGTGGGCATGAGCCGAACGTGGCCGAAGGCCAAGCCGCGAAGGCCGAGGTCACCGCCGCGATGGCGATCCTCCGCGCCGCGACGCCAGGGTCCGGCTCCTACGTGAACGAGACGGACTGGTTCGAGCCAGACTGGCAACGATCACTCTGGGGGAAGAGCTACGACCGGCTGCTGGCGATCAAGCGCCGGCTCGATCCGGGGGGCGTCTTTTTCTGCCATCACTGCGTCGGAAGCGAAGTGGCCGAACCTGCGCGCCCGTAGCGTTGGCAAGGCCAGGCGAACCCGGCCCGCCCCCGTCAGGCCGTGATGCTACGTTCGGCGGCGACATGCGCGCGGACAGCTTCACCTTCAAGGCCGACGATCAAAAGGACATCCACGTGTACCGCTGGCGCCCCGACGATGGGGCCCCCGCGCGGGCCGTGATCCACATCGCGCACGGGATGGCCGAGCATGCGGCGCGCTACGCCCGCGTCGCCGAGGCGCTGGTCGGCGCTGGCTACGTGGTCTACGCGAACGATCACAGGGGGCACGGAAAGACGGCGGCGCCCGGCGATCTCGGGTGGCTTGGTCCCGACGGCTTCCGCCGGTGCGTGCGTGATCTCGAGCAGCTCGTCGCCTTCGAGAAGAAGGAGAACCCAGGCCTGCCTGCCGTGATCTTCGGCCACAGCATGGGGTCGTACATGACGCAGGCGCTCCTCATCGAGGCCGGCGCGGAGGTGCGCGGCGCGGTGCTCTCGGGCACCGGCGGCAAGCCGTCCCTCATCGCCTCGGCGGGCCGCGTCGTCGCGCGCGCGGAGCGCCGTCGCCTGGGGCCGCGGGGCTCGAGCAAGATCCTGAGGGCGCTCAGCTTCGACGCGTTCAACAAGGCGTTCCGGCCCAACCGCACGGCGTTCGACTGGCTGTCGCGCGACGAGGCCGAGGTCGACAGGTACGTCGCGGACCCGCTCTGCGGGTTCCCGGTCTCCACGCAGCTCTGGGTCGACATGCTCGACGCGCTCGCCATGATCTCGGCGCCCGAGCAGCAGGCGCGCCTACCGCGCGAGCTGCCCATCTACGTCTTCTGCGGCACCGAGGACCCCGTGGGCGAGCGCACGAAGAGCGTCGAGCAGCTCCTCGGCGCCTACGGGCGCGCGGGGGTACGCGACGTCGCGCACAAGTTTTACCCGGGCGCTCGTCACGAGACGCTGAACGAGACGAACCGCGACGAGGTGACGCGGGACCTCGTCGCGTGGCTCGACGCGCACGTTCGCTGACGCGCTCGGCCGGGAACGACCGCGTCTCTACGGGCCAGTCCGAATGAACGGCGCCGCCGCCGACGGGCGTGGTCCGCGGGTTGCTACGTAACGCAAGCCGATGCTTCGCCTTCTCGCAGCCCTCTGCGCACTGCCCTTCGTGTCAGGGTGCCAGTACGACATCACGACGCTCATCAAGGTCCGCGAACCTGCCCTCGTGGCCGTCTACCCGCATCGCGAGGACTACCCGGAGACACCTCTTCTGCGCGCCGGCGCCATGCCCCAGAAGGCCAAGGTCCCCGGGGCGACCGACTCGTGGCCCGTTCCCGGCCTGCGCGACGTCGTGCGGCTCGCGGTCGACCGCCAGGCGTGCGCGGTGCGCACGGACGGCTCGGTGTGGTGCTGGTCTCGCTGGAAGTGACCTGGCAGAGCCTGCGCGCTGCTAGCGACCGAGCCCGACGCGCGGGGCGAAGGCGCCAGCGTGGGTGCCTGCAGCGCCCGTGACGGTGACGCGTCCCGTCCCGCCTCCGACGTTCTGGAAGAAGCTCTGGCCTTCGAGCAGGCCTCCACTTCGCGCCCTGCGCGAGCAGAAGCGCGTCGGGCGCGGCCCTGCTGCAGGCGCGGACGCGGGGGGCAGCGCCTCGGCGGGGCGAGGCCTCTCGTAGGCGGCAACGGTCGGCGCGATCAGCGCGTCAGCCAGGAGCTGCCGCTGCGTCGCCTCACGTCGTGCGGCCTCGGCCGCGCGCTCGGCGTCCAGCTGGGCGAGGCTCGCCGACCAGGCGTCGGACACCCGAGGAACCGGGGCGTTCACGATGGCGTCGACCTCGCTGGCCATCGAGGGCGTCTCCGGAGCCTGCTCGTCGGGAGCCGGCGCCGCCGCCGGGGTACTCGCGACGCGCATCATTTGGGCGCGAGCCACGCCAAGCACACCCAGCACGGCGCTCGCGGCGAGCCCGGCGAGGACGAGGTGCCGGGCCTGGCGGCGCCGCTGGCCCTGCGCCTCACGCAGGCACCGGATGCAGGTGCCGTCCGCCGCGAGGGCAAATCCGTGGGACTCGCATCGGGACGGATCCGGATCCGGTTCGAGCTCGAGCAGGACTTCTTCCATCGCACCCTCCAACGCCATGGCCCCTGTGGCCTAAGCAGGGCGTGTGCCACGCGACGAACACGCCAAAGCGTCGCGGAAGACCCCACGAAGCGCCCGGACGCCGAGACACGTTGGCCCGAGGCGGAGGGTCACCCCTGGCAGGATGCCGCGGGCACGGGGAGGCATGCGGGGGCGCCGGATAAAGCCCGTTGTGACCTCGTGTCGGTCCTGCGCGGCGGGTGGTCCCAGCTACGGAAGAGACGCGCTCTGGATTGTATCTTCGTACCGGCAGTTCTTGCCGCACGAGAGCGTCGAGATCGTCGATGCCGTCCGCTCGCCCTGGCACTTCACGAAGTAATGGTACGGACCGTCGCGAAAGCGGTAGACGGTGCAGCCATCGTGCGTGAAGAGCGTGTCGACCTGGACGTCCGGGTTGTTGGAGGGCACCGTGGCAATGGGCTCGTTCACACAGGCGGCGAGGGGGACCAAGAGGAGGTAGGCGGCGAGCGATCGGTTCATGGGCCGCGCGGGTGCATCCTGCATGCCGGGCCTCGGGCACGCTGGCGTCGTCCCCGGACGAGCAAAGAGGTCTCAGGAGGGGTCCAGCAATGGCTCTCCGCACGTGGAGGCGAAACTGGCAGGCTCACGTGTCCCCCGGCTTCCCACCTGGGCGCCCGGGGCGGGGTAAAAAGCCGGGGCACGGAGGCGCGAAAGCCCGCCTCGGAAGGCCTCGGAAGGCGGGCTCCCCATTAGGGAGGCGCGAGTTGCCAGGGCTCGAGGTCAGCGTGGGCGCGGTGGTGGGCGCGCTGTTGGCGGATGTAGCCGACCAGCGGGTCGAGATCGTACGGGGCAACCGACTCCGCCCAGTAGCCGACCTGCCAGAAGGCCGGTGAAGGATGTGGTGCCCGGCGGTTGAGGGCTCGACTGGACGCTCCCTTCAGGAGCTGAGCGAGGTCGGCCACGGGGATTCGCGGAGGGAATCGCCGCAGAACGTGGACGTGGTCATCGGCGTTGCCGGCCGCGAGAAGGCGGGCGTCGACGCGGCGCGCCGCGGAGTCGAAGTCCTCATCGCGGTCCCCGAGCGCAAGCAGGGCCCGGCCACGAGCCCTTCTCCCGAGATCCTCGCCTGGCGCGAACGCATGCAGACCGACGACGCAAAGCGGACCTACCGGGCTCGCGCCGCTCTCTGCGAGCTTTCAAACGCTCACCTCAAGTGCCACCACGGGACTGCCCAGCTCTTGGTACGCGGCACCGCCAAGGTCACGTGTGTCGCCCTCCTCGCCGCCCTCACTAGCAACATCCTCGCCCACGCCGCCGAGCTGCTGGCCTGACCCGCGCGCCGAACGCCCTCTCCACCCGGGGAGCCCGCAACCGAGTCCCGCTTCGCAAGCCGGGGCGGGCTTTCGCGGAGCCCTCGTGCCCAGATTGGATGAAGTGGCTGGTCTCGCTCGCAACGAGGTCGCGGTAAACCGTGCCTCAGGGATAACGCGCTCAGAGGCGCACGCGAAGGAGACCAGCCATGGAACATGTTGCGATCGATTTGGCCGGACGGGAATCGCAGATTTGTGTGCGCTCGGCGGACGGGGCAATCGTGCACGAGACGCGATGCCAGACGCGAGATCTGCCGAAGTTCTTGAAGACTCGGGAACCGAGCCGGGTGGTGGTGGAGACGTGCGCGGAGAGCTTCATGGTGGCGGACGCGGCGCTTGCGTCGGGACACGAGGTCCGCGTCGTTCCGGCGACGCTGGTTCCCGCTCTTGGGGTCGGTTCGCGCAAGACGAAGAACGACCGTCGGGACTGCCAGCTGCTGAGCGAGGCCTCGTGTCGCATCGACTTGCCGTCGGTGCATATTCCTTCGGCCCAGTCTCGCGACCGGAAGACGATGCTGCCGGGGGACCCGATGGTTCTTCAGTCCGCCGTCGTGGCGAGGCTCACGCCGGTTGGCTCGCCGAGCGGGACGCGGGCGTAGACTTGGCTGTTGGGGGTGAGCACGACCTCGCGTCCCCTGGCGAACGACTGCGACACGACGATGGCGCGGTAGGCCCGGTCGAGATCGAGGGCGCGTCGCGCGCTCGGGAGCAGGAGCCTCGAGACGTCGTCGCGCAGCCGCGCGAGCTCGTCGGTCCGCAGGGCGGGCGTCGGGAGCGATCGCGGGTCGAAGAAACGCGCGGTGATCTCGGGGTTCGCCTCCAGATCGCCGCCCTCGAGCGCCGTGCTCAGGTAGGTCTCGTACTCGTAGCGGCCGTCATGGCGCCTGGGCTCGGGCAACCCGCGAAGGTCTCGCTGCGTCCAGTGGAACCATCCCCGCGCAGGGCCTGCCGCGACCTTGCGCGCGAAGCTGAAGGTGGAGTCGGTCGTGGCGCCGATCCCGCCGTGGCACCCGGCGCAGTACGCCATCTCGTCGTAGGTCTGCGGGCGCAGCGAGCCGTCCGCGGCCTCGATGAACCCCTGGAGCATCCAGCCGTGGTCGCTGAAGGTGCCGATCTCCTTCTGCCAGTGCACCAGGTGCGTCCCATCGGGGGACTCCTCCGTGTCGCGCGCGTCGCGGACCGCGTGCGCATGGGCGACCGGGTAGCTCTCCCAGCGTACCTTCTTCGCGTAGCGCACCTCCTTCATGCGCGCGGACATCCTGGGCACTCCGTCCGGACCGACGTCGAGGTAGCGAACGGTGTGAAAGAGCTCCGTGCCGAGCGGGAACATACCCGGCAGGATGGGCAGCTTGCCGCTCGCCTCCTCGGCCCGGCCGCGACCCACGTAGTGCATGCGCGTGGCGGTGCCGTCATCGAAGGTGATCCGCGTGGCGCGCCCCAGCCTCCCGTCGAGATCGAGATCCACCCCGAGCGCGCCCTCGTCGACCGGATCGATCACGATGTCCGTCCGGCGGATGAGCGACTCCACGATCGCGAGGTTCACGGTGTAGATGCCGGTGTCGGGCGTGCCCCGATCGTCCTCGCGCAGGGCCTCCGGTAGCCGAATGAGGACGTCGTCGAAGGAGCCGTTGGCCGGCAGGAACGCCCCGGGCAACGGGTAGTAGGCGAACGCCCGCCAGCCGGAGAGCGACCCGTCCGGCCTGTGGTCGAAGCCTCGATCGTCGAAGGCGAGCCACGCGTCCGGGCGGTACCCGTCCCAGGCTCCGTTGCCGTTGCCGTCCCAGTCGGGCGGGAGCGCATCCATCGCGCGGGCGAGGGCGATCGCGCCCGCCTTGTCGAAGTAGTTGCTCTGGCGAACGTAGGCGAGCGTGTCCTCGTCACTCGCGCGCGGCGCGTGCAAGTAGGGCGGGTCGACGAGGTTTTTCCACGGGTTGTCGCGCGCCAGCGGCGGAAACGACAGGCGGACCTGGAGGTCGTCGTCGCTCGTGTAGTTGGGGATTACGGCCTTCGTATGGCACACGTAGCAGGAGTTGTGCGTGCTACCCGCGGCATCCCGCGTCTTCGCGAAGCACTGCGGCGGGATGTAGGCGATGCGGTTCTCGAGCCTTGGAGGCGGCGGGCGCTTCGACAGATCGAGGCGCGCGGGGATGACGACGGGCGGTGGGCCCGCCTCCTCCCGAGGCGCGGGAGCGCCCGGGTTGCCGGCGTTGCACGCGAGCAAAGCCGCGAGGGCGACGCCCGCGCGGGTCGCCTTCGTGGCCACGCTGCGCCGAACCTGCGGGGGTGCCTTCGTTTCCACCCTACTGGAGGGTGTTGGCAGCGAGGTCTCGCTGGGCGGCGTCACGGGTCGTGAGCGGCGGCAGAGCCCAGCGCTCCTCGATGAGGTGGAGGATCGACGTCGTGTCGTAGACGGTCTTGTCCACGCCTCCCTTCGCGAACGGGGAGATGATGATCGCCGGCACGCGCGTCCCCGGTCCCCACTTGTCCGTCGCGGGCGGGGGGACGTGGTCCCAGAAGCCGCCGTTCTCGTCGTACGTGATGATGAGGACGGTGTCCTTCCAGTTGGGGCTCGACACGACATCGTTGATGAGGTCGACCGTGTGATTCTGGCTCTCCGTCTCGGTCGTGTAGTTCGAGTGCTCGTCGTAGAGCGGCTTGACGAAGGAGACCGCGGGGAGAGTGCCTCCCGCCGCGGCGGCGACGAAGTCGAGCTCGTCTTGGAGGTTGTGCCCCTGCGCCCACTTCCCGTTGGGCGGCTTCGTCCCGACGCCGCCGTTGTTCGCCGTGCCGCCCCAGTTGGCGAAGTAGGTGAACGGCTGGTGATGGAACTGGAAGGAGTACGCGCCGATGTCTGCGGGGATGGCGCCCGTGTCGGGGACGTCGCTGCCCGCCGCCGTCCCCACGCTGGAGACGCCGGCGGTGGCGAGCGCCGCGTTCCAGCCGCCCGCGTACCATGTCCACGACACACCCGCGGTGTCGAGCCGGTCGCCGATCGTCGGGAAGGTCTGCTGCGGCATGAGCACGCTCGTGCTCGCGCCCGCCATGTCGTACTTCGCAGGGTGGGGCTCGTTGACGGAGTAGCTCGTGTTGACCACGAAGCCGTCGGGGGTGACCTGCCCGTCGCCCACGCTCGCCGTGTAGACGGCGCCGGGCGGCACGGCGGTCGTGTCGGCGACCCCTTGCAGCACGCCGAAGGCGTCCGGGGTGGCGACGATGCTCGAGGGGGCGCCGGGAAAGATGGGGCTCTGGGCGGCGATCAGCCAGAAGTGGTTGAGGAACGAGCCGCCGAAGGCCGCGTGGAAGAAGTGATCGCACAACGTGACGTTGGCGGGGTGGGCCTGCATCCACTGGGCGACCGGCAGCGTCGACGTGGGCCAGAAGCCCATGCTTTGCCCCGCGCTCTCGTCGTTCCAGAGCGCGTAGGAGTCCATGTTGCCGCCGTTGATCTGGGCCTGCTCCTGGTAGAAGCGGTGCAGCAGATCGTTGATGAAGGCGTTCTCCTGAAAGTAATTCGTGAGGTCGAACGGCCCGTTGTTGGGGACTGACGCGTCGGCGAGCGACTCCACCTCGGTGGGGTACGGGCCATACTGCGGAAGGCTCCCGAAGGGGTTGCCGTTGCGGTCAATCTGCGGAATCGACACGTTCGCCAGTCCCTCTGCCCCGGGCCAGCTGCCGAAGAGATTGTCGAAGCTGTGGTTCTCGAGGTAGACGACCACCACGTGGTTCACCTTGGTGAGCGGCGAGCCCGCGGGGAGGACAGGGGGCCCGCCTGCGTCCTGCACCGGCGGCGCTTTGCTCGCGTCGACAGGGTCCGCGAGGGGCTCGTCGGAGCAGGAGGTTGCCATCGCCATCCCGAGCGCGGGGAGGACCAGCCCGGAGAGGGCCGCAAAGGGCCACGCCAACTTCATCGCGCTGCCTGCCCTCATCCCAGCCTCTCGGATCCGCCGTCGTGTGCCCACGTCATGCACGCCGGGACCCTAGGAGAGAGATTTGGCGGCCCGCTGGCGGTCCCGTGACGGTTTTGGGGCGGCCGCTACTTGGCCCGGACGTCATCAACCGCGCGCGCCGTCGGGGCCGCTCGGCAAGGCGGCTGAGGCCTGCGAAGACGCCCGCGGGGTGGGGCTGCCGTTCGCCAGAAGATCGTGAGATCGCCGCGCGCCGGAGGAGCCACAGGCAGCGCCGTACGCCGCGGCGTTCGGCCTGCGTGGCTTCGAAGAGCGAGCGGCTTCGCTCACTGACGTCGGCGCTGCGCCCCGACCTGGCGAAGCAAATCAAACTTTCCGAAGAAATTTGAAGCCCTATTGCGCGCCGACCTCGAAGGCGTTGAACAGAGGCGCCTGCGCCGCCGCCGACGACACCTGCAAGTTTGGCCCGGATCCGGTCAGGATTGCGGAGACCAGCCCGTACGCAGCCTGGTCCGCCGGCGCGAACTCCGCGCTGTTCAAGACGTAGTAGTCCGCCTCCTCGAGCCCTGCGGCGCGGAGGACGGCGAAGGACGCGGTCAGCGTGGAAGCGCTGCCCGAGGTCGCGGGCGCGTCGATGCTGCCCGCGTTGCATCCCCACTCGGTCAGGGTGAGCCCCTTGCCCGCAGGCACGCCGCTCTTCGCCGTCTGCAGGCCCGCGGTGAGGTTCGCGATCGTGCTGTAGTACGGGTGGTACGAGAAGGCATCGGCCCACTGCCCCGCGCCGGCTGCGGCGAGCGCCGCGATGTCCGCTTCCCGGCCGGTGATGACCGCCCCGGCGATGATCTCGACGTTCGGATTGTAGCCTTTCAACGTCACGTAGCCGGCGTGAAGAAGATCGTCGACGTACTGCGTGGCCGTGTACTGGGCCCACCCGCTGCCGTTCGCGTACCCGTACGGGTGGCCGTTGCCGGCATTGTCCCACTCGTTCCACACCTCGACGGCCGATATCTTCGCGAAGTCGGCCATTCCGATCGCAGCCACGAACGTCTGCAGAAACTCGTCGAACTGGTTCGCGGGAGACCCGTCGGAGCGAGTCTGGCCCGTCGGTGCCGGGAGACCAGGACAGACCTGCGTGCTGCTGCACGGGCCGGCGGCCATGGTGACCGTGACGCGGAAGCCTTGCGCGGTGTAGCCCTCGATCTCCTTCTGAATCTCCGTGACGTTGTCCGGCCAGTAATAGTGTGCGGCGTCGTCGGGGCCGCTCGGCGTCCAGGTGTAGATTGGAAAGAAGAGGCGGACCGCCGTGGCGTGGAGCTGGGTGATGTACGTGCTCCACGTCGCGATGTCCGCCGTCGTATAGCCCTCACCGGGGTTCATTCCGATGCGTACGCCCCCGGAGACCGCGGCGTCGGTGCCCGACTCGCGTGCATCGGCCGGCGCGTCGGTCGGCGCATCCTCCCCTGCCTCCCCAGCCTCCCCGCCCACGTCCGCGGTCGTGGTGGCGTCCGCGGAGTCGCCGCCTGCGTCCAGGCTGGGTCCGTCCCCGGACGCGCTGTCCTCCGGAGGTGCGCCGTCGTTGCCAGGGCCAGCGTCCGATCCGGTGTCCGCGGCGTCGGGGCTCAGGCCTGGGCCTGAGCCATGGCCGCAGGCTGCACCGAGACAGATGGCCCCGGCCGCCAGGAGGTGACGCCACGGGGATTGCATGCGGGCTCGCTCCACGTGCATGGAGCTTGAACGTACACCGTTCTCGGGCCGCCCTGCGGGTTGGCCTCGCCTCGGCGGCGCGACGTCGGTAGCCTGGTAGCGACGCGGTGAACGAGCCTCAGCCCCAGGTCCTCCAGGCCCTCGAACCGGGAACGGTATTCAACGGTCGCTACCAGGTTCTCCGCTGCATCAGCGTGGGCGGCATGGGGGCGGTGTACGAGGCGCTGCACCTGGAGACGAACCGCAGGCGGGCCCTGAAGGTCATGCTGCCCGCCATCGTCGCGAACGAAGGCTTGCGGGCGCGCTTCAAGCTCGAGGCCACCGTGGCGTCGGGGATCGAGAGCGAGCACATCGTCGAGACCCTCGACGCGGGGATCGACGAGGCCACGGGTACTCCGTACATCGTGATGGAGCTGCTGCGCGGGCAAGACCTCGCGGCGCTCATGGCGAAGAAGCTGCTCCCCACGACGGAGGCCATGACCCTGCTCTCGCAGGCGGCGCTCGCGCTGGACCGCACGCACGCGGCCGGGATCGTCCACCGCGACCTGAAGCCCGAGAACCTTTTCGTCACCTACCGGGACGACGGCACACCCAAGCTCAAGGTGCTCGACTTCGGGATCGCCAAGGTGGTCGCGGACAGCGCGATGGCCGCGCGTCAGACCCAGAACATGGGCACGCCGCTCTACATGGCTCCCGAGCAGGTGACGGGCGAGAAGCCGGCGTCCGCGTCCGCGGACCTGTATGCCCTGGCGCACATCGCGTACTCCGTTCTCGCGGGAGAGGCCTACTGGGAGGAGGAAGCCGCGGCGGCCGAGACCGTGTTCACGCTCCTCTTCCGGCTCACGAAGGGCATCGTCGAGCCCCCCGAGGCGCGCGCCCGCCGGCGCAACGGTACGGCGCTTCCTCCGGGATTCAACGCGTGGTTTGCGCGGGCGACGTCCGCCGAGGGGGCTCAGCCCTTTGCGTCGGCAGCGGACCTGGTCACCGGGCTCGCGGACGTGATGGGCGTGGCGACGTCTCTCGCGAGCCGGGTGCTCGAGGACACCGAGCGCCCGCCTCCCGCGCCGCTGTCCTTCGCGCCGACGTTGCACGCGGTGGCGCCCACGCTCCCGGACGGAGCCTCGGCTGCGGTGTCGAACGGGCCGGCCGTGCCGCCGCCACGACCCGGAGCAGGCACCCACGCGCCTGTCTCGAGCGACCGGCACGCGCGCGGCTCCTCGAGCCCGCGGAGCACGACCCTCGCGATCGTGGGCGGCGTGGGCGCGGCGGGCCTCGCGGCGGTGGTCCTGGCCCTCTTCCTCCGAGCGCCCGCGGCACGCCCGGCGGACGGCCAGGCTGCGCTGCCGCCGCCGTCCGCTCCGACGGTGCTTGCCTCGGCGCCGGCAGAGCCGCCGCCGGCCGTCATCCCTCCCGCGCCGGCGGTCCCGGCTTCGAGCACGCCTCCCGCCGCGCCGCCAAGCTCCTCCGCCGCCCCTCCCCGGCACGATCCGGTGCGGCCCCCGTTGCCCGCGACGAGCCCGCATCGCCCGCCCGACCCCGGCGCCCGCTGTACGCCGCCGTACACGCTGGACGCGCAGGGAAACAAGCACTTCAAGATCGAGTGCCTCGAATGAATCCCCGCCTCGCGCGTGCCCTCGCGCAGCTCGTCCCGCTCCTCGCCCTCGGCCTCGTCGCGCGCTCCGCGAGCGCAGACGGCCCCACGAAGGTGGAGTGCAACGCGCGTTACGAGCAAGGGCTATCGCTTCGCGCGCACGGCAAGCTCCAGGCGGCGCGGGGGGCGCTCGTGACCTGCGCCTCGACCTCGTGCCCGTCGCAGCTTCGCGAGGAGTGCGCGCGGCGGGCCGAGGAGGTGAA
>Ga0302320_10012916_pt1 | contig 17486 bp, 16 predicted proteins | sample Bog_T0_3_FD_202130 | JGI IMG/M metagenome (GOLD analysis project Ga0302320, IMG submission 202130) | Peat permafrost microbial communities from Stordalen Mire near Abisko, Sweden - Bog_T0_3 | ecosystem: Environmental > Terrestrial > Soil > Wetlands > Peat | place: Sweden: Abisko, Stordalen Mire...
GCGAATATGTCTGGTCCGCCGAGATCGTGGTCGGCTCCGACGAAAAGAAAGTCGCGCTGGTCGCCTTGCCCCGATCATCGACGGGAAGGCCTTTCGCTCCGGCGTTGCCAATCACTCTCAAGAAAACCCTGCTGTTCGCGCAAGAGCAACCAATGCTTGACGTCGCCTTGGTCGAAATACCCGGTGGATCTCGTCTGATTGTGCTAGGCAACAGCGTAGTTGTTATCTATCGCCGTCAGGGAAGTCCAGCTGGGCGATGGGAACTTGAATCTTCGTTGCCCATCGCCCACGCGCGCGCTTTTCCCCGCGACTTGCGCGGACGCCTGCTCCTGCGCCGCGATCATCTGTTCGACGTTTATCTGCCCGGGACGTTCTGCCGTTCGAACTCAGCCGCGCCGCTAACGCTCACGTGCAATGACACCGACGATCGAACGTATGAAGACCGAACTTACGACGACCCGTGGCCCCTGACGCCGGAAGATGGCAGCCTGCGCGCCTTCTATGCCGGCTCGCGCAACTTCTTTACCGGAGCGCTCTCTCCCGGCATTGGGAAGATCTCTAATGTTCCCGCGTTTTATTCGGCGGCGGCGCTTCCACACTCGACTTACACGCTGTGGGTGTTCGCGGCGGTCGATGGATCGCTGCATTTGGTCGATGGCATGACGGATCAGGCAATCCGCGACGCAAGCTCAAAGTGGGGTAGCGACGTGGCGACGGTGAACTCCAACTGCAGCGCGGGCACTCAGTTGCTGGTTTCAGACAGCGGAGATGCGCCGCGCGACAGCCTGCGCGCATTAGAGATTCCCGACCGCGATCCGTTGCCCGTCAGTGCGGCAGCAGAGTTCGACGGACGGATCGTCGCGCTGTGGCAAGAGAGCGGCGGCAACGCCGCAACCGCAATCATGGAACAAAACGACCAACGAAACGGCACAGGATGGTATGAGGCGTATCGCGTATCTGTTTCTTGCGGCAATTAGTCTGCTGGGCGCGTCTGGGAGCCGAGCAACTGCGGCGACGCGTCCGCACTATGGCGGCACCCTGCGGGTGATGATGCAATCGGCGCCCGACGCTCTCACGCTTCCAGCCAATGCCACGCCCGCCGACTACTGGGACCTCGCGCGCACGCTCTCGCTGGTCGGCGACACTTTGGTAAGCCTAGATGCACAAGGCCGCCCGCAGCCCACTCTCGCCGTGGCGTGGCAGAGCGACCCGAGCACGCGTCGTTGGCAACTCACCCTGCGCCGAGGCGTCAAGTTCCACGACGGCAGCGCCGCGTCGCCCGCGGCCGTGGCGCAGATTCTTGGCGCACTGCATCCCGCCTGGAATGTGCGCGCATCGGCGGATGCAATCTCGATTGAAACGGAACCGGCAACGCCATCCTTGCTCGCCGAACTTGCGCTTCCGCGCAATCTCATTCTCAAGCGCAACACGAATGGCATTCCAATCGGCACCGGCCTGTTCCTCGTCGCTGACTGGCAGCCCGCGAAACTGCTCAAGCTCGCCGCGAACGAAGACAGTTGGGAGGGTCGTCCTTTTGTGGATGCGGTAGAAATCGAATTCGGCAAATCGCTGCACGACCAGGCCATCGCGCTCGAACTGGACAAGACCGACCTGATCGAAGCCGCGCCGCAGGCGGCAACTGCGCCGCAGGGACATGGCGCGTCGTCCTCGTTGTCTTTGCCTGTGGAATTGCTGGCGCTGGTTTTCTCCACGAATTCAAAGGCGCAAGACCCTCGCGTCCGAGAGGCGCTGGCGCTGGCGATCGATCGCAAGCCGATTCAGTCCGTGCTGTTGAAGGGCGCCGGGGAGCCCGCCGCCAGCATCCTTCCCAACTGGATGACCGGCTACAGCGCCGTTTTCCCGGCGCAGGCAAATTTGCAACGCGCCCGCGCTTTGCTCGCCGACGCGCGACCCCCTGCGCTCACTCTCACCTACGACCCGCGCGATCCGCAAGCCCAGCTCATCGCCGAACGCATCGCACTCAACGCGCGCGAAGTCGGCATCGCCGTGCAAGTATCGTTGTCGGGAGCCGAAGACATCCGCCTGATGCGCGTCGTCTTGCCGAGTCCCGATCCCGCCACGTCGCTCGGCGAAGCCGCTCGGCAACTGGGACTACCGCAGAGCGAGTCGTCGACGCCTCGCTCCAACTCCGTGGACGATCTCTATCAGGCCGAGCGCGGGTTGCTCGCCGGATACGCCGTAATCCCGCTTTTCCATCTGCCCGTCGCCAGCGCGGCCGGCGCTCGTGTGCGCGGATGGACGCCCGGTCCGCTGGCAACCTGGAGTGACGCGGGATCGCCGCTGTCCGGCATTTGGTTGGAAACCCGTGCCGAGGCAGGCACGCGATGAGCTTCCGCCAGAAACTCCTGCTGTTATTTGCGGCGACCGTGTTGCTCTGCGTCGCGGTCATGTCCGCATCGGTGTACAGCACCATCCGGCGCTCTTTCGAACAGGCCGATCAAGTCCGTGCCCAAGCGGTTGCGGCGCAGTTTCAGTCCGAATTCCAGCGGCGCGGGTCAGAAGTTGCGCGCAAAGTCGAGTCGGTCGCAGCCAGTGAAGCCGTGCAGCGCATCGCTTTAGACATGAACCGCGGCGCAACCGACGCGGGCGAATACGTCGGCGACGCCCACACGCTCGCCGGTCAACAGCAGCTCGACTTTCTGGAACTTGTCGACAGCCGCGGCGTAATTCTTTCTTCCGCGCAGTGGCAGGCGAAATTCGGCTATCCCGAAGCTGCGCTTCCCGAAGGCCGCCTCTCGGAAGCGAAGACTCCCGCGGATGTGGGCATGGCCGGATCGTTTCTGAAACGCGAAGAATTGCCGAATGGCGCAACCCTCGGCCTGTTTGCCGTGCGGGTTGCCCGCGTCGGCGAACAACCTTTATACGTGATCGGCGGCGAACGCCTGGACCAGGGTTTTCTTTCGACGCTCGACATCCCCGCCGGAACGCGGGTATTGCTCTATCAAAACCTTGCCGCAGAATGGAATCCGAAGACGCTGCTTGATTTGAATGGACCAGCAGCGGGCGCCGACAAGATCGCGCCTTTGGTCGCCCATGCCCGCGACACATTACAGGAATCTCAGGGCGTGATCAACTGGACTTCCGACTCCGCTGACGCGGAAGTTTTTCATGCCATTCCGATGACCGGACCAAACCTAAGTTCAGCAAGTCTGAATTCGGCAACTCCGAACCCGCCGAATCGGCAATTGCTGGGCATTCTGCTGGTGGGCAGCTCGCGCCGTCCGCTGATCGAGTTGCAAAGGCGGATTCTCTCCACTGCGATGCTGGTTGGTGGCATGGGAATTCTGGCGGCCGTGCTGGCCAGCCTCTGGTTTGCCGCTCGCGTCACGCGCCCGGTCGTGTCGCTGGCCGCAGCTGCAAGAAGAGTCGCCGCGGGCGATCTCGGCGCCAAGGTCGATGTGGAATCGAGCGATGAACTCGGCGAGTTAGCCGCATCGTTCAACCGCATGACCGAAGATCTTGCGCAGCAAAAAGACCGGACTCTGCAATCCGAGCGCGTGGCCGCGTGGCGCGAACTGGCCCGGCGTTTGGCGCACGAATTGAAAAATCCGCTTTTCCCGTTGCAGGTCACGGTTGAAAACCTGATGCGCGCCAAACAGAAATCGCCGGAGATGTTCGAGGAAGTGTTTCACGAGGGAACTGCAACCCTGCTGGCGGAAATCGACAACCTGAAAACCATCGTCGGCCGCTTCAGCGAATTCTCGAAGATGCCGCAGCCGCAGCGGAGGCCGACCCACGTAAACGATGTGGTGCGCTCGGTACTTCGCGTCTTTCAAGCGCAATTGCAGGAGAAGAATCACATTGCCGTCCGCACCGAATTGGCCGACCCGCTGCCCGAAATTTCCGCCGATTCCGATCTGCTGCATCGCGCCCTGCAAAATCTGGTGCTCAACGCCATCGATGCCATGCCGCAAGGCGGAGAGTTGACGATTCGCACCGCCGCCATCGCCCATGGAGTTGAAGTTTCGGTCGCCGATACCGGTTCCGGCCTGACCCCGGAAGAATGCGAGCGCCTGTTTACTCCCTATTACACAACCAAGCAGCATGGCACCGGACTCGGCCTCGCGATTGTACAGTCGGTAGTGAGCGATCACGGCGGCAAGATTTCCGTTGCGAGCACGCCAGAAAAAGGAACCACATTTCGCATTGAATTGCCGTGCGATTTCTCGGCGCACTCCGCGTCTCTGCGGTAGATTTGGGTTTGCATTTCAGTTGACGTCAGAGTTGAGGCCAACGACCGTGGCGCAAAAAGCGCACCTGCTGATCGTCGATGACGAAGCCAACACGCTGGCGTCGCTTGCGCGCGCCTTTCGTCTGGAAGGCCACGAAGCCGCCGTCTGCGACAACGCCAACAAAGCTCTGGAACTGGCCAAGACACAATCCTTCGACTTGATCCTCTCCGACGTGGTCATGCCCGGCAAAGATGGGCTGACGCTTCTCGAAGAACTCAAAGCGCAAGGCGTGGCGACTCCGGTGGTCATGATGTCAGGCCAGGCGCACATCGAAATGGCCGTGCGTGCCACGCGCCTGGGCGCGCTCGACTTTCTGGAAAAGCCGATCTCCACCGAAAAACTCCTCCTGACCGTGGAGAACGCCCTGAAACTCGGCCGCCTCGAGCGCGAAAATCGCGATTTGGCCAGCCGCCTCGGCAAACACGAAATCGTGTGGCAAGGCGAGACCATGCGTCGCGTGATAGCGCAAGTGGAACGCGTAGCCGCGAGCGAAACCCGCATTTGCATTCTCGGCGAAACGGGCACCGGCAAAGAACTCGTCGCGCGCACGCTGCATGAGCGCAGTCCGCGGGCTGGGGGCCCGTTCATTACGCTGAACTGCGCCGCGGTTCCGGCGGAGCTGATCGAATCCGAATTATTCGGCCACGAAAAAGGATCGTTTACCGGCGCTGCCGGACGCCATCTCGGCAAGTTCGAGCAAGCGCAGCACGGCACGATTTTTCTCGACGAAATCGGCGACATGCCGCTCACCATGCAAGCCAAACTGCTGCGCGTGCTCGAAGAAAGCGAAGTCGAACGCATCGGCGGCGAGCGCGCCATCACTGTCGATGTGCGCGTCGTAGTAGCCACCCACCGCGACCTCGAAGCCCAAGTGCGCGATGGCAAATTCCGCCAGGATTTATTTCACCGCGTCTTCGTCTTTCCGCTGCGTTTGCCTCCGCTGCGCGAACGGCGTGAAGACATACCGGCGCTGGTCGAGCATTTTGCTTTGCAGGTGAGCGCAGTCAACGGATGGAAGCCCATGCCCTTCACCCCGGACGCGATGGCAGGGTTACAACAACAGCCGTGGCCGGGCAACGTCCGCGAACTCAGGAACGCCGTCGAGCGGCTGATGCTGCTGGCGACGTCCGACGAGGTCACCGCTGAAACAGTGGCGGCGGCGCTGCCCGTTTCTGTTGCCTCGCCTGATTCTGCGGCCGGCATCGGTCCGCTCGCCGACCGCGTGCGCGCCTTCGAGAAACAAACTATTCTCGCGGAGTTGAAACGCAATCACCACCAGATTTCAAACACAGCTCGGGCGCTGGGGTTGGAACGATCGCATCTTTATAAGAAGGCCGAGCAGGTGGGGATTGATCTGAAAGCGGCAAAGAATGAGGACGGGCACTAACCCCTCATAATTCTTATCCTGAGCGAAGCCAAGAGACCCTATGCACTCCGCGCCGCCCATACCCCACCGCCTCCGTTTGCATTTCCCCGCCCTCCCAGACGACAATCAGACCGTGCCCAGCACCAGCTTTTACCAGGACCCGCAAACCGTCAGCCCCTTCCGTCCCGGCGCGCTTGTGATCGCGACGCTGACCAACCCGCGCGAAAAATTCTGGGGCGCGATCCTCCATCTCGCCAGCGAAGGCCTCAGCCTGCGCGGCGTCGATATCGCCGGCTTCGACGAACTTGCTACCCAGATCAAGAACGGCGAGCCATTCACTTCCGGCGTCGTCTTTTTTCCGATGCATCGCGTGGAGCGGATGGAACTTGATCTTCCCGAAGGCGATATTCTCTCGCTCGCCCAGCGTTTCGCGCAGAAAACCGGACAAGACCCAGCGCCGATTCTGACGAGCGAGTTTCTCGCGAACCCGATCGCACACTCCCCAGGGCATGCCAGCGGAGAAAAATTGCGGTGAACCTACGGCAGATTCTGACCGCGCCCAACCAGCTCACGCTGCTGCGGATGATTTTCCTGCCGTTCATCGTCATCAATCTGGTCAAGCAGGATTTCAAGTGGGCGCTGGCGCTGTTCGTTCTTGCCGGATTGAGCGACGGCCTCGACGGCCTGCTCGCCCGCACGCTGCATCAGCAAACGCTGCTCGGCCAGTATCTCGATCCCATCGCCGACAAGCTGCTGATGAGCACCATGTTTCTCGTGCTCTCGATCGAACGCATGATTCCCTGGAAGTACACGGTGATGGTGTTCAGCCGCGATATCTCCATCCTGCTGATCGGCGGCGTACTTTTCATGATCGCCGGGCTGCGAGATTTTCGTCCCAGCATTTTCGGCAAGGCGAATACCTTCGCGCAAGTCTCGGCGATTTTCTTCGTGCTGCTGCTGCTCATCGAGCCCGTGCGCTGGGTCTGGATCGCGCGCATCACCTTCCTGCGCGCCACGTTCATCTTCACCATTGTCTCTGCCGTACACTACGCATTCCTGGTGCAGCACCGCCTGCACCATCCCCCGCCCAGCCTTGTTTCACAGTAACCGCAGATTGCGCGGACTCTTGAAAAGAGCACGACTTAGTTCTACTCAACCATCCCCACCGGAGCCAACTTCGCCTCGCGCAGCTGCCGATTCACCTGCTCCAATTGCGTCTGCTTGAACCGAGTCCACTCTGCAATGCGCGCCTTCACCTGCCGGCTCGACTCCTCGTAAACCGCAATCGCTTGCGCAGGCGCGGCGCGATCTCCGTTTTCAACCACGCGCAAAGCCGATGCCAGCGCCGTATTCGCGTCCTGCAGCCCAGGGCCGCCTGCCTCGGCATGTCCTTTCTCTTGCTTGAGAATCTTTCCAATCGCCGCTTGCGTCTCCGCCAGCGCCGCTTGCAGCTGCGCATTTTGCCCACCGAGCTTCTGCCGAAGCTCCGTCAGTTGTTTTTGCACCGATTCAATTTCGGCCAAAGCGCGGCGGGCGGCAATCGTTTCGCCAAAGATCTGTTGGCCCAGGCGCAACTGTTGCGCTAGCACCTCGGCGGTCGCGGGCGAGCGCGGATCCATGACGACTTTCAGCGGCTGATCCTGCGCCTTTCCGTCGACCGTCAGCCGCACCTGATAGATTCCGGGCACAACTTTCGGTCCGCTGGGATTGCGATACTCGGATTCTTCGTCCGCACTCGGCCCGCCGGAACTGCCCCAGGTAAGATTCCAAACAAAACGATGCAGCCCTGCGCTTTTCTCAACGGCTTCAGTTTTGGGAAACCAGCGCTCAGCCACCGCAAGTGCCGCGTGCTTAGCGGTCTTCCTGTCTTCGGAAGAAGAAGCCGAAGAAAACTTTCGGACGAGATTTTGCTGCCCATCGAAAATTTCCAGCTCCACGCGCCCGGCTGCCGATGGCAAGAAATAGTCGATCATCGCGCCATTCGGAGGATTCTCCGCCGTGGGCTCCTCGGGCGGAAGCGGCGTGCCCGTAAAAGAATCGCTATCCACGCGAATCGCCGTCGCCGGGCGATAAAGATAAAGACGAGCGCCGCCATCGCCGTGCGCTTCCAGCGCCTGACGCAGCGGCGTGATGTTATCCAGAATCCAAAAAGAACGCCCGTGCGTTGCAATCAGCAAATCGTCGCCGTGGATCGTAAGATCGCGAACCGAAGTGACGGGCAGGTTCAATTGCAAGGACTGCCAGTGGTCCCCATCGTCCCACGAGACGTAAACTCCAAATTCGGTTCCGGCAAAGAGCAGCCCTTTGCTCTGCGGGTCTTCGCGCACCGCGCGCAAGAATGACGGTGCGCGCAGGCCATCGGTGACTAGTTGCCAGGTCGCTCCGTAATCGCGGGTACGATAAATGTAGGGCGTCTGGTCGTCGAGCCGGCTGCGATCGACGGCGGCGTAGGCTACGGCGGGATCAAAGTGCGAAGCTTCAATCAACGAAATCTTGCTCCAGCTGCTCAGTCCCGACGGAGTGACATTGCTCCAATTCTTCCCGCCATCGCGAGTGACATGAATCAATCCCGTATCGCTTCCCGCCCAGATCAAATCGCGACGCAGCGGGGACGGCGCAACCGTGAATACGACTCCGTACCCTTCCCGCTTCGCATCCTCAAGACTCGGCGGCCCCGCCGCTTTCTCATCGCCTGCCTTCTGCGCGCCCGCCGGAATTGCCCCCGTAAGATCCGGACTAATCGTCTCCCAATGCAAGCCGCCGTCGGTGGTCTTCATCACATACTGTGTCCCCAGATAAAGCGTGGTGGAATCGGCCGGAGAAAGCGCCAGCGCCGTGGTCCAGGGCCCGCGATACTTGCGCTCATGCGCCGGCGCGTCCCACGCCACCGCGGGCCACGGGCTGATGTCCTGGCTGAGTTCTGTCCGCTTGTTGAAGCGCGACACGGTCCCGTAACTCCCGCTCAAATAAATTACGTCAGGATCTTTCGGATCGACAATCATGTAACCGCTTTCGCTCGCGCCCGCGGGAGCCCAATCGCGAGGCGTGATCTGACCGTGGCTGGTGCGGCTCGCGACCGCAACCGCGTCGCTATCCTGCTGCGCGCCATACACCGTGTAAGGAAACTGGTTGTCGGTGGTCACGTGATAGAGCTGCGCCGTCGGCTGGTTGTACCAACTGCTCCAGGTCTTGCCGCGGTCGAGGCTGATCGAGGTTCCCTGGTCCGTCCCGAGAACCATGCTCGCGGAATTTGCGGGATCGACCCAGATCTGGTGATAATCGTCGCCGCCCGGCGCGCCGCGCACGATCGAAATTGTCTTCCCGCCATCTTCCGAGCGGTACAGAGCGACATTCGGCATGTAGACGACATCGGAGTTCTGCGGATCGATGGTGACGCCGCTGAAATACCAGGCGCGCTCGGTAAGCCGAGGATCGGCATTGGCCAGCACCCAGTTGTTCCCGCCATCGTCGGAACGATAGAGTCCGGAACGATCGACGCCGGTTGGTTCGGTCGCATGTCCCGCTGCCTGCATTTGTGGCGGGGTTTGCATCTTGACCTGCGGCTGCGTCTTGGTTTGCGCTTGAATCGAAATCAGCGCGTACACACGCTTGCCGTCCGGAGCAACCGCAACGCCTACGCGTCCCCAATCGCCATCCGGCAGCCCGTTTCCGACTAGACGTGTCCACGTCTTGCCCGCATCTTGCGAGCGATAAAGCCCGCTGCCCGGCCCATCGATCGGAGCATACGTGCTCCACGGAGGGCGATGCGTATGCCACGCGCCCGCAAACACAATCTGCGACGAAGCAGCGCAAATCGCCAGATCGGAAATTCCGATCTCCGATCCCAGATCGAGAACCCGCGCCCAATGCGCTCCTCCGTCGAGCGACTGAAAAACACCGCGCTGATCGTTGGGAGCATACGCGTGCCCCAAAGCGCCCACATACACGACGTTCGCATTGCGCGGATCAACCACAATTCGGCTGATGTGCCGCGTATCTTCGAGGCCAATGTGCGACCAGGTTGCGCCGCCGTCGGTGGATTTGTAAACGCCGTTGCCGAAGGAAAGCGAGGAGCGAATGTCACTCTCGCCGGTTCCAGCATAAATTGTCTTCGCGTCCGAAGGAGCCACGGCCAGAGCCCCGATCGAGCCTGCGGGCTGCCCGTCGAAAACCGGAGACCAGACTGTACCCGCGTCGGTTGTCTTCCAGATTCCTCCGTTGACCGAGCCGAAATAAAAAGTGTTGGAATCCCCCGCCACGCCAGCCACCGCCGCTGCGCGACCGCCGCGGAATGGGCCGATCAAGCGCCATTTGAGACCGTTTAGCAGCTCCGTCGAAACCGGCTGGGCCAAGGCTGCTACGGTGAGCAACAGGTAAACACACGTGGAGATACGCAGCGCGAAACGCAATCTGAAATTAAGCAAGTGCCGGACCCTCGTGGTTGATACTTCGGTTTGAGACATTCTATGCGCGCGGCGTGATTCGCGCATCTGCGTACATCTTGGGCCGCGCATTCCGGGATGGCTCGGCTCTTCGCAACCCGCGCATAACTTGCCGCCCGTGCCGATGCCGATGTCTAATGTCCCATGCTTCTCGACGATGTTGTTCTTCTTCTAATGCTGCTGGGGATGATCGTGCTGCTGCTTGCGCTTCTTCGTCACACTCGTCTCGGCCCGTTCCTGCACGAACGCATTGCCGATCGCCCGCGCCGCCGCCTCTTTGTCGCATCCATGAGCTTTTTTCTCACCTTCGCCATCGTGCGCGGAATGGTGTTTTGCATCCGCCACCAGATTCCGCCATTTCACTACATGATCATGGGCGGACGCCACGTTCACCACCTGGTTCCGGGAATTCTGATTCTGCTGGCGGTCGGCTATGGATGGCTGTGTGAATTTGGCACGGGCAGCGATTCGTCGTCGATCCTCGCCAGCATTTTCATGTCGATCCTTTACGGAGTCGGCGCGGCCCTGACTCTCGACGAATTCGCACTTTGGCTTAATCTGAAGGACGTTTACTTTGTGCGCGAAGGCCGCTCCAGCATCGATGCCGTCATCCTGTTCGGCTCACTTCTCGCTGTCGGTGGATGGGGCGCGCCGCTGTTCTCCGCTCTCGGAAAGGGCACGACGAAGGCAAATCATTAGCGCTTTCTTGATGGCTCCCGCGGAGGACCGGGATCTGGGGCACGAGTTCGACCCCCGTTTCCGTGTGATATCGGTCACTGCACGCGGCGCGCCCCTGCGTACACTCCCAAGCATGAACGCACCCATCAAAAACGACCGCATCGAGTGGTTGCAAGGGCCATCGGCGGATGGCGCCGCCAAGTGTTCCTCCGTTCCAGCCGGACGCAAGAACCCGTGGCGATTGGTGCTGCTGGGAGCGCCGGGCGTGGGCAAAGGCACGCAAGCCGAGCTGCTGACGGAGCGCCTGGGCGCCTGTCATCTTTCCACCGGAGACGTGTTTCGCGCCGCCAGCAAGCGCAAGGACTGCGACCAATCTCCGGCAATGGTAGCCGCGCTCGACTACATGCGCCGCGGCGAACTGGTGCCCGACTCGACGGTCTGGGAGATGGTGCGCGAGCGCAGCCATTGCATTCTCGGTTGCGGCGGCTTCATCCTCGACGGATTTCCACGCACGCTCGGGCAGGCGGAATCGCTGAAAGAGTTGATGGAGACGGAAAGCATTGCGCTCAGCGCGGTGGTGAACTACGAACTGCCGTTGGATGAGATTGTCGAGCGCCTGAGCGGCCGGCGCACCTGCGAACAATGCAAGGCGGTGTTCCACGTCACCGAACGACCGTCGAAGGGCGGCGCCATCTGCGACCGCTGCGGCGGACGGCTCTATCAGCGCGAAGACGACCGGCCCGAATCGATCACCGTGCGGCTGGAAGCCTATGAACGCAGCACTGCGCCGCTGATCCAGTTCTACAGAAATCTTGGAGTGCTGACGCCGGTTGTGGCCAAGGGAACTCCCGACGAGATTCTGGGGCGAACGATGAAGGGGCTGGATCGGGCGAACGACCGGGTAAAGACGGCCTAGTTGACACCACAAAGCTATTCATTCCGCCGACGTTTTCCATTACGATTTCAGCCTGATGAATGCCGAAGCGCAGCAGCGTCTTGCCTACTTCCACGAGCGGCGTGACGCCATAGTCTCCACCATCCGCGAACTGGTCGAAATCGAATCTCCCAGCGACAACAAGTCGGCCGCCGACCGCCTCGCCGAGGTCATCGCCGAGAAGTTCTCCCAGCTTGGCGGCGAAATCCGGTTTCACCACGCCAAAGAGTTCGGCAATCACCTGCAAGTCAACTTCGGAGGCAAGGCGGCCAAGCCCGTCCTGCTGCTCGGACATTACGACACCGTCTATCCTCTCGGCACGCTCGTGAAAATGCCTTGCACCGTTGCGGGCGACAAGCTCACGGGTCCGGGCGTGCTCGATATGAAATCGGGCATTGCGTTGATGCTCCACGCGATCGCCGCGCTCCAGCAGTGGCATAAAGAAGACGGCCATGGCAACGAGAGTGGCGGCCAGTTGCCCCGTCCCATCAACGTTCTGCTCGTCTCCGACGAAGAAGTTGGCAGCGACTCTTCGCGGCGAATCACCGAGGCCCTGGCGAAACGAGCGGCTGCGGTGCTGGTGCTCGAGCCTTCCTACGGACGACAAGGCGCCGTGAAAACCGCGCGCAAGGGCGTCGGCGAATACCTCGTCAAAGTTACGGGCAAGGCTTCGCACGCGGGACTCGATTTCGAAAAAGGCGTCAACGCCATTTGCGAACTGGCGCGGCAGATTGAAAAAATCTCCGGCTTCACCGATCTGAAAAAAGGTTTGACCGTGAACGTTGGCATCGTCAGCGGAGGCTCGCGCACCAATGTGGTTCCCGCCGAAGCTGCGGCGCAGATCGATGTGCGCATTGCGCGGCTCAAGGACGCGGCTGGAATCGAAAAAAAGATGCGCGGCCTGCGTGCCTTCAACCGCAAGTGCAAAATCGAAATCAGCGGAGGAATGAATCGTCCTCCGATGGAGCGGACGGCGGGAGTCGCGGCGCTCTACGCGCAAGCCAAAGCCATTGCCCGCGAACTGGGATGGAACCTGGGCGAAGCGGCCGTGGGCGGAGGCTCCGATGGCAATTTCACGGCCGGCCTGGGCATTCCTACGCTCGACGGTCTTGGGGGCGTGGGCGACGGCGCGCACGCCATCCATGAGCACATTTTGATTTCGGAACTGCCGCGCCGCGCTGCGCTCATCGCCGGGCTGATTGCTGGTGTGTGAGCGGCGTCTCTTGCGGTATATCATTTCGACGACGATCTTACGATCGTACGACCATCGACCATGAATACCTTCGATCCGGCTGGAGTGGAATTCCTGCGCATCTCCGAGCGCTATCGGCAGATGAGCGATGAAGAAATCCTCGTGCTCATGCCGCAAAGCTCCGAGTTGACGCCTTTTGCGCAGCAGGCGCTGGCGAACGAGGTCCGATCGCGCGGTCTGAAGGCTGAACCAGAAGTAGAGGACGGGAAGCCGTCCGCTTCGCCGCCGCGTAAGGCCTCGCAGTTTGAGGCGCCGCAGTTTCGGCCTCCGCCAGCTTTCTTCAAGCCCGAATCTGCGGACCTCCGAGACTCGGCAGTTAGGGACTTTCTCGAGCCCGATTCGGCGTATGACGAAGACCGCAAACTGGTTGAGCTCTGCACGGTCTGGAGCGCGCGCGATGCGGCCAAAGTGCAGGCGATTCTCGATGAGGCGGGCATTCCATTCTTCATGGGACCGGAGAAAGCTACCAGCGTGGAAAGCGTGACCTCGAACTTCGCGAATGGAGTCAGCGTGCAGATCATGCGAATCGGCTTGCCCTGGGCTCGGACGGGAATGTCGCATTACGCGCCCGAGGACGATCCGACTCCAAAAGAGACCGCAGAACCCGAAGAGGTTGCGGTCCGCTGTCCCAAATGCCATTCCGAGGAAGTCGTTTTTGAAGGCCTGACTTCTGAGCCAGGAAAAGCCGCGGATGACTCTTCCCAAAAATACAAATGGAGCTGCGATTCTTGCGGCAATCAATGGGAAGACGATGGCGTTGCGAAAGACGCGTGAGGACGAACTGGTAGTTTCGACCCCCCTGAGATCGGTCTTTTGAATTCAAAGACTTAGAGGTGCATTCCTTTCAGGTCTTTGAGTTTAAAGGGCTTGCTTGTAAAGTCTCTATTCGTCAAAGACTTGGCTCATCTGTTCAATAAGTAACTGGACAAATTGCGCTGAAGATGGTTTTGGAGCCTGCGAGTTGGAAACCCGCTTGCTTGGAATCGTCTTCTATGTGGAGTATACTGTGGAATAGACTCAACATATGGAAATCGTTCAAATCGTGCTGGATAAGAAGCTGTTACTCGCCGCCGACCAGGCCGCGAAGCGCACTCGGCGAAACCGGTCCGCGCTGGTGCGCGACGCCCTGCGGGAACATCTCCGCCGATTAGAGCTGCGCGCCAGTGAGGAACGCGACCGCCAGGGCTACTCGCGCGATCCGCAAGCCGACGCGGAAGCGCAGAGTTGGGAATCGGAGGCTGCATGGCCGAACGAATAGCCGCTGGAAGGTTAGCCCGCGGTGACGTCCGGCTTTACGAGTTTGCCGCACCCGACAAAAAACGACCGGCCCTCGTGCTCACCCGCAACAGCGCCATCGCTTATTTATCCACGGTCACGGTTGCGCCTGTCACTTCCACCATTCGCGGAGTGCCATCGGAAGTCGTGCTGAATGAGGAAGACGGCATGAAGTCCCCATGCGCGGTGAACTTGCACAACGCGGTGACTGTATCTCAACAGCGATTAGGAAAACGCGTGGCCCAGCTGAGTTCCGCACGGATGAATGAAGTGTGTGCTGCCCTGCGGTTTTCTTTGGGGTGTGATTCGAAATAGTTACGGGGAACGTTCCGCGTGTCCCCGAATTTCGAAATTAGCGCCTTAGCGGGCGTTTACCACCTCCCCGCACGCTCTACGCGCAAGAGAGGTCCGTTTAGCGCGGACACTCCCTTCGACCCCGCTCAGGGCAGGCTCTGTCCGCTTCCAACGAAAAGAGACCTACGCTTTCCATTCGCAGGTTCCCGAAAGTGCAATTCTTGTGGAAATAAAAGCACTATAATGGGCGAAGGGAAGGCGTATGATTGCCCACCCCAGGGGGTTGTAGTTATGGCAGACCGTCAGCAGTTCTTTCGTCCCGTTGAGGCGGATCCAGAATTGGCCAAGATTTTGGAGGCTTCGAGGACAACCGCTGTTACTGAAGAGGAGTTGCGCGAGCAGCGAATCAGTTTCGCGTTCGGGAATGCCCCACAGGATTCGGAAGGTCGCATCACTAAAGACAGTTTAAGACTTGCGTCTGAACACATAAGACTGCTGCCGTAAGGTAGCAGTCTTCACCGAATTTCATGTCCGTTAGAGAAAAAGACGACCCCGCCCTTTATACCAAGATCCAAGAACAGAATCTTCTACGGCAGTACGACCTACTCTCCAACTGCATTGAAATCGGCCTCAAGAAGGGTATTGAGGCATTCGACAAATACACGTTGTGGGCATTGAACTACGCGGCTGTTTCGAACATCTGCCAATTAGGTGGGCGATTCAGAGAGGGCCCAATTCGAGTTGGAAATCACGTGCCTCCGCACTTCAATGATGTACCCCGCCTGATGGACGCATTCCTCTCAGTGATCCACGAGAATTGGACCATCGTAGAGCATCCGACCGCCCTCGCAGCGTTTGCGCTGTGGAATTTGAACTGGATTCATCCCCAAGGAGGTCTCGCTTTTCTTTTAAGGACACCTCCGTGAGGCGAGGGTCGTCGGTGTCAAGTAAGTCGCACATCTGCTTAAAGTCAACATTTTCTTTGAAGCGCTGACGCATCACGAGGAACTGCTCCGCCCGGCTCTGGGCCCCTTGGCGTGTATATTCAACGAGGCTCTTCAGAAGAGTGATTAGTGCTATCGCCGGTGTCCCACTATATGTTCGGTTACTACGCGTTGCGTTGCTGGGAAAGCCAACATTTCTGGGCCGATGTTAATCGAGACAGCTCTTATTGGGCGCTATTCCGTGATTTCGTTGAGCAGATGAAGCAAGCCGAAGATTCGTTCAAATACGAACGGGAACGGTTCACGTTTTGAGCAGGTCCACTACAGACAAAGCTCCTCCATTGATCCGCGGCTATCTTGGATCTCGATCGGAACTCCCAGCGTGGCTCTCGTCCGTCTTGGTCTGGTTGGCGGATAGCAGCTTGATTCCATCCCATGCTGCGTTTGCAATCATTCCAGCGATGGTCGTCCCGTAAACGAACTTCTTGAACCTTGAGAACTCTCGAAATGGACGCCAACTCCGAACGTCAGCATTTTGAGCGCCTATACGCGCAAATACCCATGACAACAAAAATAATGAGAGCCCTCCAAATAACAGCTCACGGCGGTGAAACTGGGGCAGATACTTGTAACTGAAGCCCACGGCAGGTGCCCCACCCTTCGATCTTTGAAGGGTGGGATTCCACATCCGCCGTCGTCTCGGGATCTTCATTCGGGAGGCCGATCTAGCTCTCGCGTTCGGCGACGACCGCGAACTTCACGCCGAGGGCGTGCATGACGGAATTGATGGTTTCGAAGCGTGGGTGGGCGCCTGCGCTTAGGGTCTTGTACAGACTCTCGCGGCCGAGGCCGGCGTCTTTGGCGATCTGGGCCATGCCTCGTGCTTTGGCTACGTCGCCGAGCGCGGCGACGAATACCTCGGGGTTGGGATCTTCGGCAGCCGCGGAAAGATATTCCGCAATGACGGCATCGTTATCGAGATACGCTGCCGCGTCGAACGGTTTGTAAGTTGTCTTCTTTTTCTTCATTGTTCCCCTCAAGACCTCGCTCTTTTGAGTTCGCGGGCCATTCTTTTCGCCTTGGCAATGTCTTTCGCTTGCGAGGCCTTTACGCCGCCAGCCAGCAAGAAATAAACGGTCGATCCGGTTCGCGTGTAATAAACTCGATATCCCGCCCCAACATGGACCCGCATCTCGGAGACGCCTTCGCCGACCGGCTCGCAATCGCCGAAATTCCCCAACGCCGCAGCCGTCAAGCGAGCCAGGATTCTGGCCTTCGCCTTCTGGTCGGCCAGGCGGGAGAGCCACTCATCGAAATCCGAAGATCGCAAGAGCGTATTCAAGCGTTTCGATTGTATCCGAGTGGATACATTATTGCAAGAGCGCGGAAATCAGCTGGGCTTCCATGCGGGGCGTAAGTTATGCGGTTGCCCTGCGAACCGCTCGTTCGGCCGCCTGCGGCAACCGCACGGGGACGAAGTAATCCGCTGGATACAGATAGTCTTCGCCGGACTCGTCGATGACCCGAATCTGATGATGCTTCAAGCCTGCCTTGTCGGGAAGGACTTGATAAATCTTGCGCAATTCCAGGGAGGCCGCATAGCCTTTATTGCGGACGCAGATGACGTATTGTGCTTCGCTTTTCATGTCAGTCAAGGATGCGCTTGATTCCTCGCGGAGCTTCGCTCCGCTGGACGGGCGAGTCGCCCGTCCCCACACAAGCCAACTAGCTGCACCCGCTCGTACTCCCGCAGCTCATGCACTTGTAGCAGCTTCCGTTTCTCACCATGATCGAGCCGCAGACGTGGCAACTGGGAGCGTCTCCCATGTCGATCATGCTCGCTAAGGCATCGGCTGCGTGGATGGAGCCGGTCGTTGGCCGTTGGTCGTTAGTCGTTGGAATGGCCCCGTTCAGATCGCCTATGCCTTCGGGCGACGACTGCTGCTTCGGCCTCAGGTTCTCGAACAGGAACTGCTGCTGTCCGGTCATGAAGCGCAACTGGAGCCAGCGGAAGATGTAATCCATGATCGACTTGGCGAAGCCGATGT
>Ga0302320_10012919_pt1 | contig 17486 bp, 6 predicted proteins | sample Bog_T0_3_FD_202130 | JGI IMG/M metagenome (GOLD analysis project Ga0302320, IMG submission 202130) | Peat permafrost microbial communities from Stordalen Mire near Abisko, Sweden - Bog_T0_3 | ecosystem: Environmental > Terrestrial > Soil > Wetlands > Peat | place: Sweden: Abisko, Stordalen Mire...
GGCCGTGACCAGGGTCGCGACCGGAGTCACGGCCGGAGCGGCGAGGGTACCGGTGGCCGACGGCGCCTCTCCGGGCCGGAGCCCGCTCAGGAGCTGCATGCGCTCGGTCCGGCCCAGTTCCATGGCCGTGTCCAGGAGGTCCCGCACGAAGGCGGAGCAGCTCGGATGGCGGTCCTGGGGGTTCTTGGCCAGCACCTTGTTGAAGATCCGCTGCCAGCCTTCGGTCATCAGCCCGCCCACCGGCGGATCGATCACCGCCGGCGGCTCGTTGACGATCTTGTAGAGGATGGTGTTGATGGAGGTGCCCGGGAACGGCAGGTGGCCGGACAGCAGCTCGAACACCAGGACGCCGAAGCTGAACACGTCGGACCGGCTGGTGGCGTTGCCTTCCCTGATCTGTTCAGGGCTGGCGTAGCTGGGGGTGCCCAGGAAGGTGCCGGTCTGGGTGAGGGAGGCGTCGTCGCGCTTGGCGATGCCGAAGTCCATGAGCTTGGGCTTGTGGTCCGCGGTGATCATGACGTTGCCGGGCTTCACGTCCCGGTGCACGATGCCCTTGGTGTGGGCGTGGTCCAGGGCCGCCGCGATGCCCGCCGCGATGCCCAGCTTGTCCTTCAGCGCCAGCGGCTCGCCACCCTTGATGATGGTGTCCAGGGGCTTGCCGGCCACGAACTCCATGGCCAGGAACGGGCCCACCTCGCTGTCGCCCACGTCGTAGATGGTGACGATTCCCGGGTCGTTGAGCAGGCCCGAGACCTCCGCCTCCCGCTGGAAGCGGGCCAGGAACTCCTGGCGGTCGGCCTCGCTGCGGATGGTGTCCAGGCGTACCACCTTGATCGCCAGCTTGCGCTTGATGCGGGGGTCTTCGGCCAGGTACACCGAGCCCATGGCCCCAGAGCCCAGCAGGGCTTTGATTTCGTAGCGGCCGATGCTCTTGGGGAAATGCTCGCCTTCACTCATTCCAGCTCACCTGTCCATGTACGATCTGTTGCTTCATTGGAAGCCAAGAAGGGGCAAAAAGGAAGAAAAAGGTGATGAATATCCAGGCAATCCCTGCCAACATTGAAAGATATAGTATCGCTTGCGGTAATGGCAAGCCACTGTGGAGTTGATAATGGGCATCCTCAAGGCGGTCGTGCTGGTCACCTATTTCACGATCTTGAGCATCCTGAGCATCTACGGCGCACATCGGCTTTGGATGCTCTTGTTGTATTTCCGGAACAAGAAAAACCCGCCCCAGCCCGTCGGCGGCCCCGATTTCCTGCCCATGGTGACCGTGCAGCTGGCCGTATTCAACGAAGTGAACGTGGTTGAGCGGCTCATGGACCATGTGGTGCGCATGGACTGGCCCAAGGACCGGCTGGAGATCCAGATGCTGGACGACTCCACCGACGAGACCGTGCGGGTGGCCCAGGCCGTCTGCGACAAGTACCGCGCCCTGGGCTGGGACATCGCCTACCTGCACCGCACCGACCGCACTGGCTACAAGGCCGGGGCCCTGCAGAACGGCCTGCTCACCGCCAAGGGCGAGTTCGTGGCCATGTTCGACGCCGATTTCATCCCCACCGTGGAGTTCCTGCGCCAGGCCGTGCCCCACTTCGCCGACCCCAAGGTCGCCTTCATCCAGGGCTGCTGGGACCACCTGAACCGCGACTTCTCCCTGCTGACCCAGGTGCAGGCCATCCTCCTGGACGGCCATTTCGTGTTCGAGCACACCGCAAGGCACCGCTCCCACGCCTTCTTCAATTTCTCGGGCACGGCCGGCATGTGGCGGGTGAGCGCCATCGCCGACGCCGGCGGCTGGCAGCACGACACCATCACCGAGGACGCCGACCTCAGCTACCGGGCCCAGCTCAAGGGCTGGAGCGGGGTCTACCTGAAGGACCTGGTGGTCCCGGCCGAGCTGCCGGTGGAAGTGAACGCCTTCAAGAGCCAGCAGCACCGCTGGGCCAAGGGCAACGCCCAGGTCATCCGCAAGATGATGAAGACCATCCTGCTCAGCAAGGAGAGCCTGCACACCAAGGCCGAATGCTGGTTCCACCTGACCGCCAACTGCAACTACATGCTCATGGTCATCCTGGCCATCATCATGGTGCCCTGCATGATCCTCCGGGCCGGCACCCCGGCCCACACCCTGCTGCTCACCGACGGCCCCTTCTTCGTGCTCAACGCCGTCAGCGTCGGCCTGTATTTCGGCCTGTCCCAGCGGGAGGTCTACAACAACAAGAACTGGCTCAGCCGCATGAAGTACATTCCCGGGCTCATGAGCCTGGGCATCGGCCTTTGCCTGAACCAGACCAAGGCCGTGCTGGAGGGCTTCTTCACCGACGACATCGAGTTCAAGCGCACCCCCAAGCTGGGCGTGGACGAGAACGGCAACGGCGCCCGGAACCGCAACGCATGCGCCTACAAGGTGCCCAAGAGCCTGCTCACGTTCCTGGAGCTGGCCTTCGCCGTCTACTACTTCGTCGCCGTGCTGATCGCCATCTACATCCGCAAGTGGGCGTCGGTGCCGTTCATCTGGCTGTTCTTCAGCGGCTTCGCCTACATCAGCTTCATGTCCCTGGCCGACGTCAAGATCTTCCGCCGCCTGGCCATGGATGAGCTGGAAGACGACGATCCCGCCACCCATCTCGTCCAGTAGTCTTGCCCCGGCTCACCCGCTCCAGCGCCGTAGCGCTCCGCTACCACCCGCAAGCCCCCTACCTGGACGCGGCGCCGAGGCTCGTGGCCAAAGGCGAAGGGCTGCTCGCCGACCGGATCCTGCAGCTGGCCAAGCAGCACGGGATCCCGGTGGAGCACGACCCCGACCTGCTGGCCGTCCTGGCCCCGCTGGACGTGGACCGGGTGCTGCCGCCGGAGCTGTTCAAGGCCGTGGCTGTCATGCTGGCGGCCCTTTACCGGGCCAACGCCCTGGCGGAGCGCAGCCTGCGGTGATCGACCTGCACACCCACTCCGTCTTCTCCGACGGCACCGACACCCCCGAGGCCATGGCCCTGGCGGCGGACGCGGCCGGGATCACCGCCCTGGCCCTCACCGACCACGACACCCTGGCCGGGCTGGACCGGTTCATGGCCATGCAGCCGGAGGTCGCCACCCTGCTGGTGCCCGGCATCGAGCTGAGCTGCCGGTTCATGGACCGGCCGCTGCACATGCTGGGCCTGTTCCTGGACTTCCGCGATCCGCTGCTGGCGGAGCGCATCGACACCATGCGCCGGCTGCGCCTGGAGCGGAACCAGGCCATGCTCCTGCGGCTCCGGACCAGGGGTCTGGCCATCACCTGGGACGAACTGGCGGAGGAGGCCCCCACCGACCTGATCTCCCGCACCCACTTCGCCAGGGTCCTGGTGCGCAACGGGGCGGCCGGCAGCGCCGCCGACGCCTTCCGCCGTTTCATCGGCGACGACAGCCCCTGCTACGTGGCCATGCCCGAACTGCAGCCCCGGGAGGCCGTCCAGTGGATCCGGGCGGCCGGCGGGGTGGCGGTGGTGGCCCATCCCGGCCGGGGCTTCCCCCGGGGCTTCCGCTGGGACGAGGCGATGCTGGACCTGAAGGCCCAGGGCGTGCATGGGTTCGAGGCCTACTACCCCGACTACGGCCCGCTGGAGGAGCGCTACTTCCTGGCGCTGGCCCACAGGCTTGACATGGTCCCTTGCGGCGGCAGCGACTACCACGGCGGGCACAAGCCCGGCATCGAGCTGGGGGTGGGCGGCGGCGGACTGCGGGTGCCCGATGAGATCCTCGAACGGCTGCAGGGCCTGATGGCCTGATATCACCCGGATATGTTCCAATGAAGTGAATACTTCAGACCGGGAATACCCCAGGGAGGCGCAAATGCTGCACGTCATCGTCGTCATGCGGATCAAGGAAGGCCGGATGCAGGAGTTCCTTGCCGCCTGTGAAGAACTCCGCCCGCTGGTGCACCGGGAGCCGGGCTGCCAGGCCTACGAATACACCCGCGACACCGTTTCGCCCTTCGCCCCGGAGCAGCCGCTCGAAGCCGACCGCATCACCCTCCTCGAACGCTGGGAATCCCTGGATGCGCTGAAGACCCACCTCGAGACTCCCCACATGAAAGCCGCGGGCGCGAAGATGAAGGGGATGCGTGCGAGCGTCGAGTTGCGGCTCACGGAATCCATTTTCTAGACCCATCTGGCAGGTCCGAAATCGTCAAGAACCTTGCAATTTGGTGATGCCATGACCAAAATGCAAGGATGTATACCTCCCGTTTCCTGACTTCCCGTCTCCAGTCCCTGTTCCAGAACTTCCCGGTGGTGGTTGTTTCCGGAGCCAGGCAGGTGGGCAAGAGCACCCTGCTCCAGCATCTCTTCGGCGACAGGGCGGACCTGGTGGTGTTCGACCCCGCCCAGGACATCGGCAATGCCCGGAGGGATCCGGACCTGTTCCTGGACAACCACCCCGCGCCGGTGATCTTTGATGAGGTGCAGTACGTGCCGGAACTGGTGGCCGCCCTCAAACGCCGGGTGGACCGGGACCGGTCGCCAGGACAGTTCCTGCTGACCGGGTCCCAGCAGTGGCACGTGCTGCGCAGCCTGGCCGAGAGTCTGGCCGGCCGGGCCGTCTTCCTGGATCTGGAAGGCTTCTGCCTGGGCGAGGTGGCCGGTGCGGACCTTTCCGCGGCCTGGCTGCCCGCGTGGATCGAAGACCCGGAAGGGTTCCAGAAACAGCCGCGGACCCGCCTGTCGCTCCCTTGGGGTCCCTTCGAGCAGGTCTGGCGGGGTACCCTGCCGGAGGCCACCCGCCTGCCCCGGGAGACCCTGCCCGATTTCTGGGGAGCCTATTTCCGCACCTACGTGGAGCGGGACGTGCGCCTGCTCACCGACATCTCGGACTGGCACACCTTCGGCCGCTTCGTGCGGCTGGCCGCGGCCCTCACGGCCCAGGAGATCAACGCCAGCCAGCTTGGCCGTGAGTTGGGCATCAACCCCCAGACCGCCAGGCGCTGGCTGGAGTTGCTGATCGCCACCTTCCAGTGGTTCGAACTGCCGGCCTATTCGGGCAATGCCGTCAAGCGGGTCTCCGGCAAGCCCAAGGGATTCCTGGCGGACACCGGGCTGGCCTGCTGGGCCCAGGCGATCTCCTCCCCGGCTGCCCTGGGCGGGCATCCCCTGTGGGGACACTTGTTCGAGACCTTCGTTGCCTCCGAGTTGCGCAAGCAGATGGCCCTGATGTCCCCGGCGCCGCGTCTGCACCATTGGCGCACCGCCGGAGGCGCGGAAGTGGACCTGATCCTGGAACGGGACGGGCGCTTCTTCCCCATCGAGATCAAAGGCAAGAGCAAGGTTTCCAGCGCTGACGCCCGGGGGATCAAGGCGTTCCGGGAGGCCTACCCCGCCCTGAAAGTGGCGCCGGGACTGATCATCTCCCTTTGCGAGCGGGTGGAGCGGGTGAACAATGACGATGTCTCGCTGCCATGGGACCTGGGCGGCCTCAGGTAGCCCTGACCTTGAGCCGCAGCACCCCCAGGCCAAGCGCCAGGAACAGGCTGCCAGTCACCCGGTTGAACCACCCGGAGCGGGTCTCGTCGGCAAACCAGAACCGGGCCGTGTCGGCGAGCCTCCCGTACAGCATCAGGATCAGGAACGAAAAGAACATGAACGTGGCGGTGAGGATCAGGAACTGGGGCGCCAGCGCCCGGTCCGGCCTGAGGAACTGGGGGAACAGGGCCGTGAAGAACAGGATGGCCTTGGGATTGGTCAGCGCGATCAGCAAGCCCTGGAAGAAGATCTCGCGGTTGCTGTGCCCGCCGGCGGCCGGGGCCTGGGTGAACAGGCTGCCTCTGGACCGCCACTGCCTCAGGCCCATGTAGATCAGGTATCCCGCGCCCGCCAGCTTGACGGCCATGAACACGGTGGCGGAGGTCTTCATGAGCGCGCCCAGCCCCGCCATGGCCAGGCTGGAGACCACCAGCAGGCCGAGGATGTTGCCCAGGCAGGAATAGGCCACCCGGCGCCAGCCGAAGGTCACGCTGTTGGAGATCGCGAGAAAGACGGCGGGGCCGGGGCAGAGGATGGCCGCGATGGCCACGGCCGCGTAGATGAACCAGGTGGAGCAATGCATCGTTCGGTTATTGTCCCAGGACGAGCTGGCTGGCCAGGGCCGGAAGGCCCAGGGCGCTGAAGTCCACTACCAGGATATCCGTGTTGCCGCTGGCGCCCATGGTAAAGGTCACCGTGGCCGTGCCCTGGCCGGAGGTCAGGGTTCCGTTGCCGATGGCCCAGACGCAGCTTCCACCGGCGGGGAGGGTCACGGAGGCGCCCTGGGGGGACCCGAAGGGCGCGTCGGCCGGGGCCGTGAGCCCGGGCGACGGCAGGACCGGGGTCAGGCCGTCCTGGGCGTTGAACAGCTCGGCGCTGGCCAGGGCGGCGGGGCCCACACCGGTTCCGCCCAGCACCAGCGCATTGCCGCTGCGCAGGAGGGTGGCTCCCGCCCCGTACCGGGCCGTCCCGAGGCTTCCGGTGTCCTGGAAGTCCCCGGTCAGTGGAACGTAGAGCTGGGCGCTGGCCAGGGGGTTGGTGCCGTCGGAGCCGCCCGCCACCAGCACGTTGCCGCTCACCAGGAGGGTGGCGGTGTGCTGCTGGCGTCCGGTGGCCAGGGACTGGGTGGTGAGGGTGAAGGTGCCGCCCGTGGGGTTGAACACTTCGGCGCTCACCTGGGGGACGCCGCTGATGTCGGCGCCGCCAGCCAGCAGGACGGTGCCGTCCAGCAGGAGCGTCGCCGTGTGGCGCGCCCGGGCCTTCTGCATGGCCAGGGTCGAACCGCCGAAGGCCCCGGCGGAGTAGAGCTCGGCTGTGGCCAGGTTGCCGGACCCGCCGGTGCCGCCGGCCACCAGCACGCTGCCGCTGGGCAGCAGGGTGGCGGTGGCGAATTCCCGGGCCTGCAGGAGGCCGCTGCCCAGGGTGGTGAAGAGCCCGGTGGCAGGATCGTAGGTCTCGGCGCTGGCCAGCGGGCTGGTGCCATCGAAGCCGCCGATGAGCAGCACCTGCCCGTCCGGAAGCAGGACCGCCGCGTGGTTGCCGCGGGCGGCCTGAAGATTGCCGGTGGTGGCGGTGAACAGCCCGGTGTTGGGATTGTAGATCTCGGCCGTGCCCAGGACCGCGCCCGCGCCGTTGAAGCCTCCCGCCAGCAGGACCGTGCCGTCGCCCAGGAGGGTGGCGGTGTGCCCTGCCCTGGCCGCCCGCATGGCGCCGGTGGTATAGGCGAAACTGGAGCCGCTGTAGATCTCGCCCAGATCCGCACTGCCGGTGCCGCCGGCCACCAGGACCGTGCCGTCGCCCAGCTGCGTGGTGCTCTGCCCGGTCCTGGCCAGGGCCATGGAGCCGGTGTAGGACCAGGGCTGGGTCACGGTGACCGTCACCGACTGGTTCACGGAGGTGTCCGCCGCGTTGGTGACGGTGAGGGTGAAGGTGGTGGTGGCCGTGAGGGGGCCGCTGACCACCCCGGCGCCGCTGGCGGCGGTGGCCGTCAGTTGCGACGAGTTCGGGCCGGAGGTGCCGATGCTGGCGACGTTGCCGGCCGCGCCGGTGAAGGCGGGCGTCAGGGTCACGGTCTGGCCGTAGTTCACGGTGGCCGCCGAGGCGGAGAAGCCCTGGATGGCCGGCGCCCCCACCACCGCCACCTGCAGGTTGGCCGGGGTGGAACCCGGGGAGACGGCCGTGGCGGTGAGGGTGATGCTCATGGCCGTGGCCGGCGCGTTGAACACGCCGGTGGTGGTGCCGATGTAGCCCGTGGGATTGGAGGACCAGGTGACGGCGGTGCCGGCGGGGCCGTTCACCGTCGCGGTGTAGGTAAACGAGGTGCTGACGTTCACGTTCTGGGGACCGACGATGCTGAGGGTCACCGGGGTTACCGTGGCCTGGGTGGTGGCGAAGGAACCCGTGGCCGCAGAGGTGGCCGTGATGGTGTACTGCCCCGGGGCGGTAGTGGCCGTCCAGGTGCTGGAGATGGTGTTGCCATCCACGGTGTAGTTGGACCAGGTGCCGGCCCCGCCGGTGGCGCTCCAGGTGACGTTCGGGTTCTCGGCTCCGGACACGGTGACGCTGAAGGTCACGGAGTTGCCGGAGATGAGGGAGGGCGTGCTGGGCAGCGGGGTGGAGACGATCACGGAATCGGTGTTCACGGTCAGGTTCTGGCTGACCGCGATTCCCGCCAGGTTGGTGACGGTGAGGGTGTAGACGGTGGAGCCGGTGTGGGAGGGGATGTTGAAAGGAGTCCCGCTGGCCACCGAGGCGGCCACATTGCTGGTTCCTACGCCCCCGGTACCGATCTCGCCGGTGCCGTTACTGAATACGCCGGTGAGATTGAGGGGGCCCTGGAAGAGGGTGTAGCCGGAGACGGCGTCGCTGGTGAAGCTGGTGATCACGGGCGGAGGCTCGCCCACCACCGTGGCCTGCCCGTGGGCGGGCACGCAGGAGCCGGAGATGATCAGCACGTCCAGCACCGCGTTGCCGGTGGCGGGCATGCTGTAGGTGATGCTGGCGCTGCCCTGGCCGGAGACCAGGGTGCCGTTGGTCACCATCCAGATGTAGCGGCCGGAGCCGGCGGCGACGGTGGCGGTGAGGCTGGTGCTGCCCTGGGCCACGTAGGTGGCCGCGGTGATGGCGGCATTGGCCGCGGGCAGCGGCGCCGCGAGGGTGGAGGTGTAGAGCTCACTCACGGTGACGGGCGTGGTGCCGTCGCTGGTGCCGCCGGTGGAGAGCACCTGGCCGGTCTGCAGCGGCGCGGCGGCGCCTCCGGTGACCGCGGCGCCGGTGGCGGGGGTCGTCATGAAGTCGGTGTTCAGGAAGGTGCTGGTGGCGGGATTGTAGAGCTCCGCCTGGCTGATGGCCGTGGTGGTGGAGCCGCTGTTGCCGCCCACCATGAGCACCATCCCGCTGCCCAGCAGCGTGGCGGTGTGCGCCTGCCGGGGCTGGACCATGTCGCCCGTGGCCCCGAACCGCATCAAAGTGGGGTTGAACAGCTCGGCGCTGCCGGTGGCCTGGGTGCCGGTGCCGCCGGCGATGAGGATCCCGCCGCTGGGCAGGGTGGTGGCGGTGTGCTGGTAGCGGGGCTGCAGCATGCTGCCGCCGGTGGAGAAGGTGTTGGAGGACGGGTCGAAGATCTCCGTGCTGGAGAGGCGCGCGGAGCCGGTGCCCAGGCCGCCGGAAACCAGGATGCGGCCGTCGGGCAGACGGGAGAGGGTCGGTGCCTGGCGGGCCGTTTCCATGGACTCGATGGCGGTGAAGGTGCCAAGCAGGGGATTGAACAGCTCCGCGCTGGTCAGCGGGTTGCTGCCGTCGAAGCCGCCGGCCACCAGCACCAGCCCGCTATCCAGCAGCACGGCGCTTTGGTTCAGCCGGGCGGTGTGCAGGGAACCGGTGAGGGTGAAGCTGCCGGCCGCGGGGTTGTACAGCTCCGCGCTGGCCAGGGGACCGGCACCGCCCGCGAGCAGCACCTTACCGTTGGGCAGCAGGGTGGCCGAATGGCCGGTCCTGGCCGCCTGGAGCGGGAACGCTCCCGGCGCGAAGGCGAGGCTGGTGCCGTTGAACAGGTCCACGGCCGTGCTGGGCGTGCCGCCGCCGCCGGCCACCAGGACGTTGCCGCCCGACAGCAGGGTCGCCGTGGGCGTGTTGCGCGGCACCGAGAGGCCGGTGGCGGGCACACTGAAGGAGCCCAGGAAGACCTGCACGGTGGTCTGGGCGGTGGTGGAGTCGCCCGCGTTGTTGGTGACGGTGAGGGTGTAGGGGGTGGTGACGGTGAGCGGGCCGGTGCTCACGCTGGGTCCCCCGGAGGAGAGCGACAGCGGCCCCGGAGTCACGACACCGTTGGCGTTGGCGCCGGTGCCCGCCCCGGTGAAGGTGGCGGTGAGGGTGGCGGCCACGCCGTTGTTGACCCCCGGCGGGGTGGCGGCGAAGGAGTTGGCGGTGATGACCGGGGGCGGCACCACAACCACGGTGAGGGTGCTGGTGGTGTGGTTGTCCATGGCGGTGGCGGTGATGGTCACCGGTCCCGCGGTGGCGGGCGCGGTCCAGGTGGAGGTGCCGGACCAGGTGCCGGCTCCGCCGGAACTCCAGGTGGGGGCCGTGTTCACCGCGCCGCTCACGGTGGCGCTGAAGGTGGCCTGGTGGCCTTCGGTGATGTAATAGTTGCCGTCGCCGGCATAGGGGGTGAGGCCGGTGATGGCGCTCAACGACACGGTCTCGGGCCCCACGGTGACGGTGGGCGACGGGCTCGCCGCCAGCCCCGCGGCGTTGGTGACGGTCAGGGTGAAGAGGGTGCTGGCGGTGATGGGGCCGCTGTTGTACTGCTGGGTCCCGTTGCCGCTGCTGCCCGCGTTGATGCTGCCGTTGCTGGAGCTGATGACGCCGGTGCCCTGGGAGAAGGTGGGGCTGAGGGTGGTGGTGCCGCCGTAGGGCACGGTGGTCTGGGCGGCGGTGAGGCTGGTGGCCACAGGGACCGCCACCACGTAGACGTTGGTCAGGGTGTTGGTGCTGCCGTCCACCGCGGTGGCGGTGATGGTGAAGGGCCCGCCGGTGACCGTGGGCGTCCAGCTGCCCCCGGTCCAGGCGTTGCCGCCGCCGCTGGCGCTCCAGGTCACGGTGGCGTAGCCGGAGATGACTCCGCTCACGGTGGTGCTGTAGACCGCGGCCGTGTTCACGGTGACAAAGGTGGGGCCGGTGATGGTGCCCACCACCGCGGGGCCGGCGATGACGTTGCAGGTCTGGGTCACGGTCGCGCTGGTGTTGGCGGTGCTGGTGGCCACTGTCAGCACGAACGGGGTGCTGGACGTATGCACGTTGAGGGCGCCGGTGGTGTAGCCGAAGCCGCTCTGCACCACGCCGAGCCCGGCGATGCTGCCGGACCCGCCGGCGAACACCGGCAGCACGGTGGTGGAGCCGCCCAGCTGCACAGGTTCGGAGGCGCTGAAGCTGGCGATGGTCGGGGTGGCGAGCGCCGCGGGGCTGGTGCCGTTCACGTCGGTGGCGGAGAGGGAGTAAGTGTAAGAGGAAGTGAAGCCGGCGGTGGTCACCGTGGCCGAACCGGTGGCCGTGGTGACTCCGCCCACGGTGTTGTAGACCGTGCTGCCGATGGCGTTGCTGCCGGCGTCGAGCACGGTGACGCCGAGACCGGACCCGCTGGCGCTGCCGGTGACCGTCCAGGAGACGGTGGCGGTGCTGGTGCCGGAGGGAGCGAAGCTGAAGCTGATCACCTTGGGCGGCGCCGCGGCCACCGTGGCGGTGCCGATCACCGGGATCTGCCGGTCGCTGATCACCAGCACGTCCAGCACCGCGGGCCCGCTGGCGCCCATGGTGAAGGTCACCTGGTTGGTGCCGAGCCCGGCGGTGATGGTGCCGCCGGAGAGGGTCCAGACGTAGGTCACGTTCTCCAGCGCCGGCACGGAGGCCAGTAGCCCGCTGGTGCCGGAGGTGGCCGAGGCCGGGGCGGTGACGGTGACGGTGCCGTTGTAAGGCGTCACGGGCGTCGGGCCCATGGGATCGTAAAGTTCCACGGAGTTCGTGGGGGCCGACGCCGGGCGTCCCCTAGTGAATCCGCCGGCGAAAAAGACCGGCCCGCTGCGGGTGATGGTGGAGCCGGCCAGGTAGCGGAAAGCGTTGAGCGGCGTGTCGATCCAGAAGACGCCGGTGGAGGGGTCGTACAGTTCAGCGGAATTGGTGCTGAAAGTACCCCCAAAAGAGCTGCCGCCGGCCAGAAGCACCAAGCCGCTGACCAGGACGTTGGCGGTGTGGCCGCACCGCGCCTCGTTCATGAGGTTGCCGTCGGCGGTGGTGGGGGAGCCGCCGGAGTAGACCTCTGCGCTGGACAGGCCAATGCCAGATCCCGGGTTCTGGGTGCCACCGGCGAGCAGGACGTTGCCGCCCGGCAGCAGGGTGGCCGTGTGCTGGGCGCGGGCGGTCTGCAGGGTGATGTCCGAACCCCAGGACGAGGTGGTGTAGGCGAACGCCTGGCCGATGCCGACCGCGGCGGTGCCGGTGAAGCCGCCCGCCTGGAATACGCCGCCGTTCAGGGCGGTGGCGGTGCCCCACTCGGCCGCGGCGTCCGGGGCCGAGTTCGGGCCAGCGCTGAAGGCGTTGGCCACCGGGTCGTAGATGTCCGTGCTCTGCTGCACCGCGTCGAGATTGGTGCCGTAGCCGCCGGAGATCAGCACCCGGCCGTCGGCCAGCAGCGCGGCGGTGTGCGTCGCCCGCGAGGCCAGCATGGAATTGCCCACCAGGGTGCAAGTCTGGCTGGTGGGATCGTACAGCTCCGCCGTGGCCAGCGGGAAGCCGGAGGAGCCATCCTGGCCGCCCGCCAGCAGCACCTTGCCGTTGGCCAGCAGGGTGGCGGTGTGGTAGATCCTGGAGGCCTTCATGGGGATGGTCGTGTTCAGAACGCCGGCGCCGCTGAACAGATCCGCGGTGGCGCTGGAGCTCCCGCCGGCCACCAGGATGGTGCCGTCGGCGAGCAGGGTTACGGTGTTGCCGCCGCGCTCCTGGGACAGGCTGCTGCCGCTGGTGGTGGACGTCCCGCTCACGTAGTTGATGGTCACGGAAGAGGTGGCGCTGGCCCCCAGGGAATTGGTGACGGTCAGGGTGTAGGTGGTGGTGGCGGTGACAGTGAGGCTGGCGGTGGTGGCGGGGGAGGTCCCGGGCGCGAAGGTGCCGGCCGAGGTGGCGGGGCTTACGGTGACGCTGCCGCCGGTGTTCCCGGAGAAGGTGGCGGTGAGGGTGAAGGGGGTGCCGGAACCGACGGTGGTGGCGCTGGCCGTCAGCGCGGCGGTGGGCGGGGCGACCACCGTGACGCTGAGAGGTGTGGATGCATAGCTGGAGGGCGAGACCGAGTGGGCGGTGATGGTGTAGGTGGTGGGATAGGAGCCGGACAGCGGCGCGGTCCAGGCGCCCGTGGTGGCGTTGATGCCGCCGTCGCTGGAGGTCCAGTTGACCGAGGTGTTGGTGGAATGGACCGTGGTGGCGGTGAACTGCGTGGTCTGCCCGGCGGTGAAGGTGGTGGCGGAGGCGGTGGCCACCGGCGTGGTGACGGACACGGGGTTCAGGTTCACCGTCACGGTGGCGGTGTGGACGTCGTTGGCCTGGTTGGTGACATTGAGGGTGAAGGTCTGGTTGGCGGTGAGGGCTCCGCCCGCAACGGTCTGGCCGGAGGTGACCGAGCCGAAGCCGACGATCTGGCCGGTGCCGCCGGCGAAGGTGGGCACGAGGCTGAGCGCGGTGCCGTAGTCGAGCATGACCGGGGAGGTGCTGGAGCCGTTGCAGGCGAGGGTGCCGGTGGCGGGCGCCACCACCGTGACCGGCAGGGCGTTGGTCGCTGCGGGCACCCCGGTGGCGTGCTCCACCGCGGTGCCGGTGAGGTGCACGGTGCCGGTGCTGGTGGTGGTGAACCCGGTGGTGGTGCTGGTGGAGCCGGTGGGGCTGCCGCTGTCGGTGGACCAGGTGACCCCGGTGTTCACCGCGCCGGTCACGGCGGCGCTGTAGCTGGCCGGGACGCCGCTGTTGGTGACCGGACTGCCGGCGGTGACGTAGACGGGCCCGGAGACCACGACGGTCACCGGATCCAGGGCCACGGAGGCGGTCTGGGAGGTGTTGGAATCACCGGCGGCGTTGGTCACCACCAGGGTGAAGCCGGTGGGATTGGCGGTGATGGCGGGGGTCGGGTAGGCGGTTCCGCTGGCCACCCCGGAGGCGACCACGGCCGAGTCGAGGGTGCGGATGATGCTCGCGCTGGTGCCATAGGTGGGGTCGGTGGTGAACACCGGCGTGAGCGTCGAGGTGCCGCCCACCGCGACCGTGGCCGGGGAAGGCGTGAGCGAGGTGGCGCTGGGCGCGGCCACGCCGGTGATCGAAGTGGTGGCGCTCACCGAGCCGCCGGCGTTGGCGACCGTCAGGGTGTAGCTGGCGGGGCCCACGGCGGTCAGGGTGACCGGCACCGAGCCGGTCAGTGCGGCGGCATTGGAGAACAGCACGTTGTTCAAGGCGTCGGTGACGACGAGGGAACTGGTGGTGGTGCTGTCGGTGACGGTCCAGGCCAGGGAGGCTTCCGTGAGATTGACAGTGGCCTTCAGTTGGCTGGGCGCGAACGAGGTGATCACCGGCAGGGGCGTCACCACCCACTGCTGATGGACCGGGATCTGCCGGTCGGTGGTGACCAGGGCGTCCAGGGTGGCGGTGCCGCTAGCCGGCATGTTGAAGGTGAGGGCGTCGGTGCCGCTGCCGGCGGTGACGGTGCCGCCGGTGAGCATCCACACGTACTGCACCGTGGCGTTCTGGGCGGCGGGATTAGGCAGGGTGGCGTTCAGGCCGGTGGCGCTTTCCTGGGCGCCCACGGGGGTGGTGATGGTGGCGTTGGGCAGCACCGGGGTGGTGCCGTCCTGGGGGTTGATCAGTTCCGCGCTGGCGGTGGCGGTGGCGCTCACCAGGCCGCCCACGATGAGGGCCTGGCCGTCCCGGAGGATGGTGGCGGTGTGCTGGGTCCGGGCGGTGGCCAGGAGGCCGGAAAGGGCGAAGGTCCGCGGGGTGTAGTTGTACATCTCGCAGTCCTGCACCGGGGAGCCGGTGGCGTCCACGCCGCCGGCCACGATCACCTCGCCGGCGCCCATGAGGGTGGCGGTGAGCCCGTCCCGGGCATGGGTCATGGCTCCGGCCGTGGCGGTGAAGGTGTTGGTGCTGGGGTTGAAGGTCTCGGCGCTGGCCAGGGGCGCGGCGCCGAAGCCGCCGAACAGGCCCACGGTGCCGTCGCTGAGCAGGGCCGCGGCGTGCCGCTGCCGGGCCGCGGTCATGCTGCTGCCCACCACGGTGAAGGCGCCGGTGGCGGGGTTGAACAGCTCGGCGCTGGCCAGGGAGATGCTGCCGTTGCTGCCGCCGGCGATGAGCACCTGGCCGTTGGCGAGCAGGGTGGCGGTGTGGTCGTAGCGGGCGGTGTTGAGGTTGCCGGCGGTGTAGGTGAAGGTCTGGCTTGAGGGATCGTACAGCTCCGCCGTGACCACCGGAGCGCCGTTGTCCAACCCGCCCACCAGCAGGACCTTGCCGTTGGGCAGCAGGGTGGCGGTGTGGTTCTCCCGGGGCGACTTCATGTTGCCGATGGGGGTGAAGGTGCCCGCGCCCACGTTGTAGATTTCGCAGGCCTGGAGGGTCGTGGTGTCATGGCCGCCGGCCACCAGCACCGTGTCGTTGGCGAGCACGGTGGCGGTGTGGCCGTAGCGGGCCGAGTTCATGGTGAGGACGGAGCCGACGCTGGTGCCGGTGGCGTTGAATACCTGGGCGGTGTTCAACGGGGCGGTGATGCCGCTGCGGCCGCCGGCAACGAGCACTGTCCCGTCCGGCAGCAGGGTGGATGTGTGGTCATAGAGGGGCCCGGCCAGGGACACGGTGGGGGTGGAGGAGCCCTGCACCACGGTGACAATGCAGGTGGCGGTAGTGGACGACCCGGTCCCGCTGGCCCCGTTGGTGACGGTGAGGGTATAGGTGGTCGTGGTGAGGAGGGCCGGGGTGGGGATGGGGGTGTTGCCATTGGCCGCGGTCCCGGTCAGGTTGGAGCTCCCCGTTCCGGTGGTGCCGATCATGGCGGTGCCGCCCGTGCCGTTGGTATAGGTCGCCTGCAGGCTGGTGCTGCCGCCCTGGGAGATGAGCGGAGCAGTGGCCACAAAGTTGGTGATCACCGGGGGGGCGACCACATTGACGGTCATGGTGAAGCTGGTGCTGCGTCCCACCGGAGTCTCGACGAGGTTGACGGTGAAGGTGTATGCCCCCACGGTGGTCACAGTGCCGGTGATGTTGCCGCTGGAGAGAGTCAGGCCCGGCGGCAGGGTGCCGCTCCCCGTCTGCAGCGAGTAGGTCAGGGTGGCGCCCGGGGTGGCGTTGGTGGGGGCCGGGGTGAGGGTGCTGCCGACGCTGGTGTTGGTGGTGTACCAGGTGGGCGTGGGGTAGGTCAGGCCAAGGGCGCCGATCGGGTTGACGTAGTAGGTGATGGTGCCGGTGGTGACTGACACGCCGTTGGTGGCGGCCTTGACCGTGAAGGTGTATTTGCCGCTGATGGTGGGGGTCCCGGTGAGGTTCCCGCTGCCGTCCATGCTCAGCCAACTGGGCAGGCCGGAGGGCGAGGTGAAAGTGGCGCCCACATAGTTGATGGTCGGGGCCTGGGTGGCGATGGGCGTGCCGACGGTGAACACCTGGGGCGTGACGTAGGTCAGGGTCAGGGATACCGTGTAGGTCACGTTGGCGGGGGCGGTCACGGTGCCGTTGGCGCTGTCGGTGGCGGTGACGGTGAAGGGGTAGACCCCGGGGGTGGTGGGGGTCCCGGTGATCTGGCCCGTGCCGGCGGCGATGGCCAGGCCCGGCGGCAGGCTGCCGGTGGTCACGGCATAGGTGTTGTTGGAGCCACCATTGGTGGTCGGGTTCTGGGTAGCGATCGGCGTCCCGTTGGGGAAGGTCTGGTTGCTGTAGCCCAGAGTTAGGGACACCGTGTAGGTGACGTTGGCAGCGGCGGTGACGGTGCCATGAGCGGCATTGGTGGCGGTGACAGTGAAGGGATAGACACCGGGGGTGTTGGGGGTCCCGGTGATCTGGCCAGTGCCGGCGGCGATGGTCAGCCCCGGCGGCAGGCTGCCGGTGGTCACGGCGTAGGTGTTGCTGGAGCCGCCGTTGGTGGTCGGGCTCTGGGTAGCGATCAGTGACCCGGTGGGGAACGTCATTGGGGTGGCATAGCTCAGGGTCAGGGACACCGTGTAGGTCAGGCTGGCCGTGGCGGTCACGGTGCCGTGGGCGGCGTCGGTGGCGGTGACGGTGAAGGTGTACACCCCGGGGGTGGTGGGGGTCCCGGTGATGTTGCCGGCGCTGCCGCCATTGGCGGCGATGGCCAGCCCCGGCGGCAGGCTGCCGACGGTCACGGCATAGGTGTTGCCCGCCGCGTTGGAGGTCGGGCTCTGGGTGGTGATCTGCGACCCGATGGGGAACGTCAGCGGCGTGGCATAGCTCAGCGTCAGGGACACCGTATAGGTGACGTTGGCGGCGGCGGTCACGGTGCCATTGGCGGTGTCGGTGGCGGTGACGGTGAAGGCGTACACCCCGGGGGTGGTGGGGGTCCCGGTGATGTTGCCGGCGCTGCCACCATTGGCGGCGATGGCCAGGCCCGGCGGCAGGCTGCCGACGGTCACGGCATAGGTGTTGCCGGTGGTGTTGCTGGTGGGGCTCTGGGTGGCGATCGGGGTCCCGGTGGGGAACGTCAGCGGCGTGGCATAGCTCAGCGTCAGGGACACCGTATAGGTGACGTTGGCGGCGGCGGTCACGGTGCCGTTGGCGGTGTTGGTGGCGGTGACGGCGAAGGCATACACCCCGGGGGTGGTGGGGGTGCCAGTGATGTTGCCAGCGCCGGCGCCGGGGCCGGCAATGACGGCCAGGCCCGGCGGCAGGCTGCCGGTGGTCACGGCGTAGGTGTTGCCCGTGGTGTTGCTGGTGGGGCTCTGGGTGGCGATCGGGGTCCCG
>Ga0302320_10012921_pt1 | contig 17485 bp, 11 predicted proteins | sample Bog_T0_3_FD_202130 | JGI IMG/M metagenome (GOLD analysis project Ga0302320, IMG submission 202130) | Peat permafrost microbial communities from Stordalen Mire near Abisko, Sweden - Bog_T0_3 | ecosystem: Environmental > Terrestrial > Soil > Wetlands > Peat | place: Sweden: Abisko, Stordalen Mire...
TAACAAAAGCCCCAAGCCTTTCGTCTGGACGAAGAAGCCAGCCGACATTTTGAAAAAAATCGCCCGCTGTAAAGCCGCGACGGTTACACTACACTAGCGTGCGTGGGCGGGAGTCAAGCCAGCTCACCGACGCACCGTGCCTTGCGGGACACAAATGGAAAATGGAGGCGATTGGCCAATTGGCAGGAGGAGTGGCCCATGACTTCAACAATATTCTTTCAGCCACCCTGATGCACATCGGACTGTTGCAGCAAAATCCCGATCTGACTCCGAACGTCAGGAACTCACTCGCGGAAATCGAAACAGAAACCAAGCGGGCGGCCGACCTGACGCGGCAACTTTTGTTGTTCAGCCAGCGATATGTGGCCAAGGTGGCATTGTTGGAACTGAATGCCCTGATTAGCGACCGGTCCGCGGTTTTGAAGCGATTGCTGGGAGAAAATATAAAACTCAACTTCCAGGGTTCCAATGACGAGGTTTGGATAAAAGCTGATTCGGGCATGATGGAACAGGTGCTCTTGAATCTTTGCACGAACGCGCGCGAGGCTTCGACCAAAGGGGGCATCGTGACAGTGGGCACCAAACTGGAAGACTTTGAAGGTGTGACCACGAAAAGTCGCCCAGACGCCCGGGTTGGACGTTTTGTTTGTTTGTCGGTCGCGGACACGGGATGTGGAATGGGTGAAACGGTGTTGAAGAAAATATTTGAACCATTTTTTACCACCAAAGGAACGGGGACGGGAAGTGGATTGGGATTGGCCACCGTTTATGGCATAATTCTAAAGCACGAAGGGTGGGTGGAGGTTGAAAGCACACCCGGCAAGGGCAGCCTATTCCGCATTTATCTTCCCGCCGTTAACGCGCCTCCAAATGCGGCTGCTTTTGGCCGCCGTGCCAAGGAAATCAAGGGTGGATCCGAGACAATTTTGCTGGTGGAGGACGAGGCCGCCGTCCGGCGGCCGACTGCAATGTGTTTGCGAAAACTGGGTTATGGAGTTTTGGAAGCCAGCAACGGGTCGGAAGCTCAAAAGGTATGGGAACAGCACCGGAAAAAGATTTCGCTGCTGTTCACTGACATGGAATTGGGGGGCTTGGTTTCGGGTTTGGATCTGGCCAAGCAATTTAGGAAGGACGAAAGATTATTAAGAGTTATCATTTCCAGCGGATATAGTGTAGATTTGTCGTCGAATTCGTCAAAAGCCCTAAGCGGCTTGACCTATTATGCCAAGCCCCACAATCCGGCAAGCATGGCGAAAGTTGTGAGGCAGTGTTTGGACGCAGGCTGATATTTGACGTGGGATATGAGTGGTGTTGGTCCGGAATTATGAAAGTGAAACTACTAATTGTGGATGATCATCCAATGTTGCGTCACGGGATTTGCCAGTCAATGATGCAACAAACCGGTCTCGCTGTCGTGGGTGAAACTTCATCGGCAGCACAGGCGTTGAAATTGGCCGCCGACCTGAGGCCGGATTTAATCGTGATGGACTATCATTTGCCGGACATGAATGGAATCGAAGCCACCCGGCAGATCCTGACGATCCAACCAGCCGTCAAGGTGGTCATTTTTACCAGCAATGCTTCACGGCCGGTGGTTGACGAAGCCCTGCATGCGGGAGTCTGTGGTTATGTTTTGAAGAGTGGCGACGTATCGGAATTGGCCCACGCCATTGACGTCGTGATGACCGGCAAACAGTATTTGAGCCCGGAGGTAAGCGCCGGTATTTTGGAAGGCTACCGTAAAGGTCTGGGTGAGGAGGCCTCCCCGGCAAAACCCGTGCTGTCCGACCGGGAAAAACTTTTGCTGCGGCTTGTCACCGAGGGGCGACGGAACAAGGAGATGGCCGTTGAGCTCCTGATCAGCATCAAGACCGTGGAAGCAAACCGTGCGCGCCTGATGAAGAAACTTAATTGCTCCAGTTCGGCGGAACTGGTGCGCTACGCCATTCGCGAAGGCATATCGGTGCCTTGAGCGGTGCGCAAAAAGGCGCGAATTAAAGCGAACGAGGGTTTCCCCCGGGCGTCAACAAGGGTTTTCCGACTCTCAAGAAACCGGCACCCAACCCGATATAGGAGCAATGAAATGGCGAAAACCGCTGTCGGAAACCGGCCTCCTGGAATCCTCTGGTTTATCCAATGACCTTGAAATAAATCAAGCGAGCCGGGTGCTGGTGGTGGAAGATGACCGGACCAGCCGCCGATTTCTCCAATTGGCGTTGGAGAAGAGAGGTTACGCGGTGGATGTGGCCGAAAGCGTTACGGAGGCATGGGAAACATTATCGGCGCTTGGTCTGGACGCTTATGACTGCGTGGTCTCTGATTATCGCATGCCAGAGCGCAACGGCCTGGAGTTGCTTGCCCTCATTCAGCAACACAATGCAGCTCTGGCCACCATCATCATTACCGCCGAAAGTGAAAAAGAATTGGTCACCGAATCCTTGCGCGGAGGGGCAACCGATTTTTTAGACAAGCCGATTGGCCTTGAAAATCTTCATGACGCTGTGGCGTCCGCTATAAAGCGCACGCGCCGGCAGCGGCACCTCGAGCAGTCCGATACGGCGGTTAAAACCGTCGGGCGCGCGCAGGAAAGGTTGCTCGGCGCCAAGGGAGCCGACGGCGCGATGCGGGTGGACATTTGCTTTTATCCCAAGCATGAAGCCGGCGGAGACTTCTTCAGCCAATACCAGCTGACGGCAGACAAATTCTGTGGCCTGCTGACAGACGTTTCCGGGCACGATCTTCAGGCGGCGTATACTTCCGCTTATTTTCAAGGCGTCGTCCGGGGCATGTTGGAACGCGCGGCGCCCATGACGGAAATATTCGCCACGTTTAACCGGCTGTTGCTGGAAGAGTGGAACCAAGTTGACCGGGTGAAGCCGACGACGGCGGATATAAAGGCTTCGGTCGCGGCCTGTGCCATCTCGATTGATGCAGGGACTCAAACGGCAACGGTACTGGCGCAAGGCATGCCCGCGCCCGTTTACTGGCTGCCGGACGGAGACGCAAAAGTGGTGGGTGAAACCGGTGGTTTTCCCCTGGGTTGGTTTCCGGATTTGTCTTCCCGGGCGGTGGTTCAGCGCATCTCCAATGGCGGCGCGTTTTGCTTGTGGACGGATGGGTTGGAACAGGCGGCGGAAAAACAGGGGGTCAGTGAGTTGAGCCTCGCATGTGCCTTGCAGGAGGCCAAAGGGCGCGGCGAACAACTCGCGGAAATGGGTTCGGCGGCTGACGATGTTTTGACGGCTGACTTATGGATCTCCCCAGCGGAACCGATGATGGAGACTTTTCGGCCCCTGCTGTTGGAACAATACCAGGCGCGACTCAGCAGCGAGATTGACACATTCCAGGCCTATTGGCAGCGCAGTTTGCGGATGGCAGTGCCGGAAATGCCGGCCACCAGCGAACACGATATTTTGCTCGCTGCGCGTGAAGCCCTGCTTAATGCCTTGAAACATGGTTGCGCGGGACGCCCCCACTACTTTGCCAGTTTTCAAATCGCCTACTCTTCGCAACGCCGGGCCATCCGGGTGCGGGTGAGTGATTTTGGGCCGGGACATCAATTCGATTTTGACCAGCATCCAAAAGTGGCCGCTTCCGAATTGCCGGAAGAACACCGCGGACTGTTACTGATCAACCAGCTTGCCTGCAAGGTGGATTTCAAACGCAATGGTGCGAGCGTCACCATGGATTTCACCTGGTAGATCCCTTCCAACTTTACAACTCCCTTGAACCGCACATGAAATTAGAACTGAACACAGACGGCAAAACCATGACGCTCCCGGTCCCCGGCGATTTGATAAGCACGAACGTCGAGACAATCCGCCATGAAGCCAACGCGCTTTTTGGAACCGACGCCAGCCAGCCGCCGAAATGGAACATCTTCATCTTGGATCTGAACACTGCCAAGATGGTGGACTCGGCTGGACTCAACTTGATCGTGTCCCTGTTCAAGCGAGCCCAGCAGCATGGCAGAAAAATGCAAATTCTCTATTCCAATCCTAACATCTTGAGGACGATTGCCTTTACGCGCCTCGACAAACACGTCGAAATGGTAAAGGTTTAAGCTCTGCTTTCACGCGGTTAAAATCAACCGCAGGAAAACTTTTCCACGACCTAACTTCGAACTTCGGGGTGACGGAGGCAGTTGGCCGTCAACCCGCCGAAGTACCTCCCGAAGGGGACAAAATGATTTCGCGGTGAAAGGTGTCACGTTTAGTCGAACAAGGGTTTTCCCTCGGAACTATCGGGTTTTCACATCATCAAGAACAACCACCGTTCACCGATAGCTGATGTGTGAACCGTTGGTCACTCAAAGGTACCCGTATCAAGTTTCGTGCCGTACCGTCCCTGTTTGCGGGCGCGCGGCGGAAGCAGTTGGCCGAACTCCAAGCGCATTTTGATCAGCTTCAGGGCGCCGAACTGGACCTCAAACAGGCGTCCGGTGATTTGGAAACCCAGTTTCTTACCACGAGTTCCGAACTGGAAGTTTTGGCGGGATATGGCAGCCAGTTTGTCGAACAGGTGCAAAAACTCGTGGGTTTGGCCACCGGAAAAGGATGCGACGACACAGTGTTTTCAAATGCCATCGGACTCATCGAGCGCGCGACCCAGTTCCTGACCCTCTGTCAGGGAAAAACCGACGACATGCTGAAAATGTTGCGCAGCTACAAGGCCCAGGTCGAACATCTGATGGGCGTGGAAGCCGAACTGCAACGGACCATGTTACCCCTTCAGTTTGTTCAGGTTCTCTTTCGGGTGGAGTCCACCCGGCTTAACCCGGAAGTCCAGCAAATGTTTGAAAGTCTGACCCGGGAGATTGAAGTGCTGCACAGCCAGGTGCGGGAAATTTTTGGCACCAAATTAAAGCAATTGGACCAGACGCACCGGACCATCGGACAAGTGATCGGACAATTGGACCGGCAGTCGTTGACCCTGCGGCAGGTCATCACCACCCAAAAGGTGGACATCGAATCAACGCTCGCCACGCTGAAGCAGGAAATGAGTTTAAACCACGAACGTGATTCCAAGCTGGGGCACTTGAGCAAAGCCCTGGCGGGGGAAGTAAACCAAGTGGTGATGGGGCTGCAAATTCAGGACATCATCAGCCAAAAGGTGCAACACGTGCTGGAGGCATTGCCGCCGGTCGAAGCGCATTTCGCCGAGTTCACCGCGGCCGCCAGCCCGGCCGCCGGCGGCAAGGCGATGCAGTTCTTGCAACAATCCTGCCGTCTGGAGGCCCGGCAACTGGAGGCCGTCCAAACCGAGCTCGCCAAGGCAGAAACATCCATCCAAGGCGGAATTCAAAAAGTTATCGTGCAACTGAAGGAAATAGATTCGCAATCCTTGTCACTCCAGGAATTCAATCTGTTGACGACCTCGTTTAACGGCATGGTGCAGGTGCTGGTGGAAATGATCGAGGAAGTTCGCAGCCTGGTGGCCGCAACGGTGGCCAGCGCGGCTGAAGTTTACGCCATGCTGCGACCGCTGGGAAGCCTGGCGTCGGACCTCACGACGATTGTTCACGATATTGCGGCGCGGATTCACTTGATTGGTTTGAATGCGCAAGTCCAGGCGGTTTGCGCCTCGCAAGAGGAGCGCGGCACCGCGCTTGAGGTTCTCTCGGCGCGAACCAGCGAGATATCATCCGAGACCAACCGGATCACGGAACATGCGGCTACGGAATTAGACGCATTGGCCGCGGGTCTGGCTGAAAGCGTGAGGGTTTTCGAAAAAATTTACAGCGATGGGCTGGCGCAAAAGGGTTTTTTGGACCGGCAGGGCTGTGCCGAAGAAGCAGCGTTGCACTCTTTTCGTGACAGCGCGTTGGAAACGTTGAGTGCGCTCGGCACCTCGCTGGACGCCATTCAGGCACAGGCCAAAAGCGCGCTGGCCACGGTGCAGTTTGACCATTTTCACTCGGTAACTCTTCCCGCTTTGAGAAAGCCGCTGGAGGCGATTGCGGACGCGGCTGAATTGTGGCTTCAGGCGAACCCCATCGAGCAGGCGGAGGGCAGTTTGATTGAAGGGTTTCAACGCCATTACACGATGGCTTCTGAACGCGAGGTCTTTGCCTCCGTTGCGTCCGGCAGGGGAGCTGCCAACTCGGGCACGGACGTCATTGTGCCGGTCGCGCAACTAGAGGTCGAACTGTTCGCCAATTTGCCGTCTGAACCGCAGAGCGAACCCTTGCCGGAGGGGCGCCCGGAAGACGTCGGTGTGCCGGAGAAGGTCAAGGTTCCCGACGGAACTGAACTGGGCGCCAATGTGGATTTATTTTGAGAGAAATACTGAATATGGCTCAAGCGACCACCTGAATTCACCTGTGCCAGCAAATTTAAACCAAACAAGTTATGTTTAATCCCGATAATTTTAAGCGGTCCATCTTGGCGGTTGAGGCCTTGGGGGCGACGCCGGCCGTGCTGGTCAAGGCTTGGGAATTGTCCAAGGATCCGAATACGGATCTGGACACCTTTTGCGCGCTGCTGCGAAACGACGGGCCGCTGGCGGCGGACTTCATCCGGCTTAGTAACAGTCCTTACTGTGCTCCGGCAGCATCCCACAGCAATTTGAATTCAGCAATCAACCATTTGGGAATCAAAGAGGTTATCCGGGTCATCAACCTGAGCCTGGCGCAGCAGCTTTTTGCGCGGGATTTGCCGAGTTATGGAATTTCGGCATCGGATTACTGGAGCGCATCCATTTGTACAGCGCTGGTGATGGAGGCGCTGGCGGAACATGTGGGGTTGAACCCGGAAGACGCCTACACGGTGGGACTCCTGCACGCCATCGGGCGGGTGCTCATCAACCACGTTATCGAAGAGCAACGTTTCACGATTTACTGGGATGGCCGGCAGCCGATCCAAGACTGGGAGCGTGCTTCCGTGGGTTTCGATTATGCCGAAGCGGGCGCAATCGTCCTGGAATGCTGGCGCTTTCCCAAAACCACCTGCGACACGATTCGGGGGCAACTCCAACCCGAGCCGCCGCCGGAACAAATTTCCATGCCCGGTTTATTGCAGTTCAGCCACCGATTGCTCGAGCTGACCGGTTTGGGGTTTAAAAATGAATATTGGGAGCTGCCCGAGACGGATCTGTTTGCGCAGGCAGCGGGGCTGAACGCGGCGTCAATCAAAGATTTGGTTTCCGTCTGCCGGGATGACTTCAAAGGCGTCCTGCAGTCGGTGGACCTAAGCTGACAATTTCGAATTACCAGAAAAGAACTATGGGAAGAACAATTATTACGGTTGATGACGCCGCGACGATCCGGAGGATGGTTTCCTTCACGCTGCGCGGGGTTGGCCACGAAGTGCTGGAAGCCCAGGACGGGGCCATTGCACTGAGGGCCTTACAAGCGCGGGCCGTGGATCTGGTGATTACGGACCTCAACATGCCGAACATGAATGGCATCGAATTGACCCGCCAATTACGGGCGCTGCCCAGTTTTCGCAGCACACCCATTCTCCTGCTCACGACGGAATCTGATCCGGCAAAAAAAGCCGAGGGCCGCGCGGCCGGCGCCACCGGTTGGATCGTCAAACCTTTCAACCAGGAACAGTTGCTGGCCGTCGTGGCCAAATTGCTGCCCGCCTAACCTACAAATTAAAATGAACGACAACCTGCAACAACAACTTATCAAAGACCTGCTCATCGAGAGCTTCGAAGGCCTGGACATTTTTGACCGCGAAATGCTGGCCTTGGAAAAGGGCGAGGGCAACGCCGAGACGCTCAACAACGTCTTCCGGATCATCCATACGATCAAGGGGAGCAGCGGCTGCATCGGCCTGGGCAAAATTGAATCGGTCACGCATGTGGGCGAGAGCCTGTTAAGTTTATTGCGCGACGGCAAGCTGGCCTTTGGCCAGGAGATGATCAGGGCGTTGCTCGAATATTCTGATGCGCTGAAGGCCATGCTTCGCTCGCTGGAACAAACCGGCACCCAAGGCGACGCGGACTATTCGACATTGCTGCAGAAGCTCCAGTCGCTCCAAAACATCGCGCCCGCAACACCGGCGCCGGCGGCGGTGTTCGGCTTGTTCGAAGACGAACCCGTGGCGGTATTGCAGCCCGGTCCTTCAGCGGAACCGGCGCCAAAGCCGGTGGTCAGCACGGTTCCCGTAGTTGAAACGGCCATTGTGCCGGAGAAGGCGGTGGTGGAAAAGGAACCGGCCGCGCGATCTGGAACATTCATCTCGGACACGGCCATCCGGGTGGACGTCGGACAATTGGATAAGTTGATGAACCTGGTTGGGGAATTGGTGCTGGCGCGCAATCAAATTGTGCAGTTCACCGCCCAATCCCAGGAACCGACGCTGCTCAACGCGGCGCAGCGGATCAACACGATTACCACGGAACTGCAGGAAAACGTGATGAAAACGCGGATGCAGCCGATTGGCAATGTCTGGGCCAAATTTCCCCGGATTGTGCATGATATGGCGCACGATTTGGGCAAGAAAGTGGAGCTCGTAATGGAGGGCAAGGAGACTGACCTTGACCGGACAATCATCGAGGCCATCAAGGATCCCCTGACCCATCTGATCCGCAATGCGGTGGACCACGGAATTGAAACACCGGCAGCGCGCCGCGCGGCGGGCAAGCCGGAACAGGGCACGCTCACACTGCGCGCCTTCCACGAAGGCGGCCAGGTCAACATTGAGATTCTGGACAACGGCCACGGCATAGACATCGCGAAAGTCAAAGAAAAGGCAATTCAGCGCTCGGTGGTCACACCCGATCAAGCGGCCACGATGACCGACCGTGAAGTCTTCAATTTGATTTTCCTCCCGGGCTTCTCCACCGCCGAGAAAGTCACCAATGTCTCGGGCCGTGGTGTGGGCATGGACGTTGTGAAGACGAACATCGAAAAAATCGGCGGCTCGGTGGATGTTTTGAGCGAGGCGGGCCAGGGCACGACCCTCAAGATCAAAATTCCGCTGACGCTGGCCATCATTCCGGCCTTGATTGTAACGAGCGGTGGCGAACGATTTGCCATTCCGCAAGTAAGCCTGCTGGAGTTGGTGCGGCTGGAGGCAGAACAGGCCCGCAAAGGAATTGAGATGCTTTACGGCGCGCCGATTTACCGGCTGCGCGGGCTGCTGCTGCCGCTGGCCTACTTGAACCGGGAATTGAAATTGGATGTTTCCGCCGCCGGTTCAACAGATGGCAACCCCGTGAACATAGTGGTGTTGCAGGCAGACGGACGGCAATTCGGCATGGTGGTGGATGAAATCAATGACACGGAGGAAATCGTGGTCAAGCCGCTGGGAAAACAACTGAAAAGCATCACCTGCTTTGCCGGGGCCACCATCATGGGCGATGGCAAGGTGGCCCTGATTCTCGACGTGATGGGCCTCGCCCAACACGCCAACGTGGTGGCGGAAGTACGCGACCGCGCGGTGGCTGGCAAAACCAAAGCCGCTGAGAAAGTGGACGAGCGCCAAACCTTGCTGTTGTTCAACGCCGGCCAGAACTCGCGCATGGCGATACCGCTCTCGATGGTCGCCCGCCTGGAAGAATTTCCCCGCTCACAGGTGGAACGGTCCGGCAACCAGGAGGTGGTCCAATATCGCGGGCAGATTCTCCCGCTTATCCAAATTGCGAATTACCTGCCCAATGCAACCGCCACTCGCTCAGAAGCAGACCCGGTGCAAGTGGTGGTCTATTCCGAAGCGGGCCGCAGTGTGGGCCTGGTCGTCAGCAAGATTAACGACATTGTGCAGGAGGTGCTCGCCGTCAAACGCAGCACCGGTCGCGACGGCATTCTTGGCTCGGCCGTGGTCCAGGACAAAGTCACCGACCTTCTGGACGTCATCGGCATCATCCGCACGGCGGACCCGGGCTTCTACGATGAAACCACGAAAATTTGAAAGACATTAACATGACCAACACCAAACAGTTTTGCACCTTTTTTGTCAACGGCCTGTTCTTCGGCATCGAAGTGCTCAAGGTCCAGGAAGTCATCCGCTACCAGGAAATGACGCGCGTGCCGCTGGCCCCGGCCACGATTCAGGGCTTGATCAACCTGCGCGGCCAAATCGTCACGGCCATTGACCTGCGGCGCCGGCTCGAACTGCCGCCGCGCGAGGCGGACCAACTGCCGATGAATGTCGTCGTGCGCAGCGATGACGGCGCGGTCAGCCTGCTCGTGGATGAAATCGGCGACGTGGTGGAAATCCAGGACGATATTTACGAACAGCCCCCGGAAACGCTCAAAGGCGTGGCCCGTGAACTGGTCCAAGGGGTTTATAAACTGAAGGAGCGGCTGCTGCTCATTCTCGACACCGAGCGAACCGTCACTCTCAACACCGCCGTCACCCGTACGTAGAAAAATAACCAGCCGGAGGACAAGTTCATCGGGAACGAAGCCACCGGCAACAACCGCAATAACGCAAACAAACATTAACCAACCGAAACAACAAACGCACGCAACATTCATTGACCATCTATGAAACTCACCATTCCCAAATTACCCCGCACCCGCACCAACGGTACCCGCCATGTCAATGGCAAGACCGGCGCTGCCAGCAACGGCAAAGCCAATGGCTCGACCGCTAAAAGCAGTGAAATGCTTGAACTGCGCGGCCAGATTGAGGCAATCAACAAAGTTCAGGCCGTCATCGAGTTTGAACTCGACGGCACCGTTATCACGGCCAACGAAAATTTTCTGAAGGCACTCGGCTACCAGCTCGAGGAAATCAAAGGACAGCACCACAGCCTGTTTGTCGAGCCGTCCTATCGCGCCAGCGCCGAATACAAGCAATTTTGGCGTGACCTGAATGACGGCAAATTCCAGGCGGCGGAATATAAACGCATCGGCAAGGGTGGCAAGGAAGTGTGGCTCCAAGCCAGCTACAACCCGATTTTTGACGCGGCCGGCAAACCCGTCAAGGTGGTGAAGTTCGCCACCGACGCAACAGCGCAGCACAAACTTCTTGAAGAAGTGGCGGAGCTGCGCGTGCGCTCTGAAATTACGAATCTAACCAGCATCGTGTCCGAGTCCGACTTGAAGGGTGACATCCTCTCGATCAACGAGAAGTTCATCGAAGTATCCCAGTACAGCCGCGAGGAACTGATCGGCAAGCCGCATAACACGACGCGTCATCCAGACATGGTCAAGGAGACCTTCAAGGAGCTTTGGTCCACGATTGGCCGGGGGAAAACCTTCCGGGGCATCATCAAGAACCGCGCCAAGGATGGCAATCCCTATTATGTGGACGCCGTCATCGCCCCCGTCTTGGGCGAGAATGGCAAGCCCCGGAAATATATTGGTGTCCGCTACGACATCACCGCGGCTGAGCTTGAGCGCCAGAACAGCAAGGGTTTCCTGGCTGCGATTGACAGCGCCTACGCCTTCATTGAGTTCACCACCAAGGGTGAGGTGGTGACCGCCAATCCTAATTTCCTCAAGGCCCTGGGCTACCAGCTCAACGAGATCACCGGCAAACACCACCGGCTGTTTGTCGAGCCTTCGTTTGCCAACTCCCCGGCCTATGTCCAGTTCTGGCATGACTTGAACAATGGCCAGAACAAGGCCGATATTTTTAAGCGCATTACCAAGGATGGCCGTGAAATCTACATTCAAGCAGTGTACGCGCCGGTGAAGGATGAAATGGGCCGTGTCACCAAGGTGATCAAAATCGCCACCGATGTCACCGACCAGAGAATCGCCGAGCAAAACCAAAAACGCCAGATAGACGAAATCAACCGCACCCAGGCGGTCATTGAGTTCACCAATGAGGGCATTTGCCTGACGGCCAATGACAACTTCTGCACGGCGATGGGCTATCGCCTGGATGAAATCAAAGGCAAACACCACAGCACCTTCGTGGATCCCGCCTTTCGCGACAGCCTGGAATACAAGCAGTTCTGGCGCGATCTCAACGAAGGAAAATTCCAGACCGCCGAGTTCAAACGCATTGGCAACGGTGGCAAGGAAGTGTGGTTGCAAGCGACCTACAATCCGATCTTCGACATCAACGGCAAGGTCAGCAAAGTGGTCAAATTTGCCACCAATATCACCCTGCGCAAAGTAGCCGAAGCCAGTCTCAAGGTCACCATCAAGGCGGTCAACGAAAATTCCCAGGCCATCGCCTCCGCCGCGGAGGAATTGACGGCGACCAGCCAGCAAATGAGTTCGAATTCCGAGGAAACTGCCACGCAATCGAATGTGGTGGCCAGCGCCTCCGAGCAGGTGAGCAAAAACGTCGCGACGGTGGCCACCAGCGCGGAAGAGATGAGCGCGAGCGTCAAGGAAATTGCCAAAAATGCCAATGAAGCGGCCAAAGTCGCCACCGCCGCAGTCAGAGTCGCCGAAGAAACGAACAAGACGGTGGCCAAACTGGGTGAAAGCAGCATCGAGATCGGCAAGGTAATCAAGGTGATTACCAGCATAGCCCAGCAGACCAACCTGCTGGCGTTGAACGCCACGATTGAAGCCGCCCGCGCGGGTGAAGCCGGCAAAGGTTTCGCGGTTGTGGCCAACGAAGTCAAGGAACTGGCCAAACAAACGGCCACCGCCACCGAAGACATCAGCGGCAAAATCGAAGCCATCCAGACCGACACCAAGGCGGCGGTGAGCGCGATCGAGCAGATCGGCAAGATCATCAACCAGATCAATGGCATCCAGAACACGATTGCCAGTGCCGTGGAGGAGCAAACGGCCACCACCAACGAAATCGCCCGCAACGCCAATGAAGCCGCGCTGGGCAGCACGGAAATCTCCAAGAACATCGCCAACGTCTCGCTGGCGGCAAAGAATACGACGCAGGGCGCGAACAACACCCTGACTGCCGCCACGGAACTGGCCAAGCTCGCCGCCGATCTCAAGCGGGTGGTGGACCAGCAGACAGCTTAAGTTGAACCGTTCCGCCAAGAGAACTGTGGCCAGAGCACGGTTCGCTTGGCGGACCAAGTGGGGGGATGATGCCGGAGCGTTTATTCACCGGCATTGTCCAGCCAGCCAGATTTACCCAAATCCTATCCGGGCGTATTTCCAAAATCATTTTCGGAGCGCGGCTGTGTCCGCAGGACCAGCCGCAGCGCGCGGATGCTTGAACGACCGTCGAATAATGGAAAGGGCTGCGGCTGGTCTTCGACACAGCCGCGCTCCGTCCGCAAATTGAAAACACGCCACAACATGTCGCTTTACGTAATATGAAGGCACCACTGCCCCCTAACGAAGAGGAGCGGTTGATGGAATTGCGCCAGCAGGCAATCCTGGATACGGATCCTGAACGGGCATTCGATGACATCACTCTGCTCGCCTCGCACATTTGTGAAACGCCGATTGCATTGATCTCCCTGCTGGATGAGAACCGGCAGTGGTTTAAATCCAAGATTGGCATTAGCGATAGCGAGACGTCGCGCGACATTGCTTTCTGTGCGCACGGAATTCTGCACCCGGACTTTTTTGAAGTTGAGGACGCCAGCGGGGATGAACGATTCGCCACAAATCCGAATGTGACCGATGGTCCCAAGATCAGGTTTTATGCCGGGGCTCCGCTCGTTACGGCCAGCGGCCACGCGCTGGGCATGCTGTGCGTGAAGGACAAGGTTTCGCGCGTGCTCAGCGCGGCGCAAAAGACGGGGCTGCAGGCGTTGAGCCGGCAAGTGGTGGCGCAGTTGGAATTGCGGAGCAGCTTGAAGGAAGTGCAACGCCATCTCGTCGAACGCAAGAAGGTGGAACAAGAATTGCGAAAGCTTTCGCGGACGGTGGAGCAGTCTCCCGTATCGGTCATCATCACAGATGTCGGCGGCAACATCGAGTATGTCAATCCGAAGTTCACGCAACTGACCGGATACACTGCGCCGGAAGTCTTGGGCCAAAATACGCGCCTCCTTAAATCCGGAACGCACAACACCGACTTTTACAGGGCGATGTGGCATACACTTCGTGAGGGTAAGGTCTGGACGGGAGAACTGTACAACAAGAAGAAGGATGGCCGGCTCTACTGGGAATCTGCCTGCATTGCGCCCATCCGAAATGAAGACGGACGCGTGACGCACTTCGTAGCCATCAAAGAAGATATTACCGAACGCAAATGGGCGGCCGGCTTGTTGGAGTCGGCGGAAGATGAGTTGCTGAAAAGCGAGCGTGAACAAAAGATAATCCTCGAGAATATCCCTGATCCCGCATGGCTGCGGGACCGGGAGGGACGTTTTCTAGTCGTGAATCGCGCCTGGTGCCAGTTTGCGGGGGTTGAGGCGGCTGACGCGCTCGGCAAGACGATTGCCGAGATCAAGGGTTTGTATTCGGCAGCGGTTACCAAAGAACTACAGGATGAGGATGAGCGGGTGATCACTTCCGGAAATACTTCCCGCGTGCAAATAAAACTGAACCCCGGCGGCGCGTGTGAAGTTTGGCTTGAAATATCTAAAACAGCTTTGGTGGATGAAGATGGGAAAATCTACGGGCTGGTCGGCATCGCGCGGGACATTACCGGCCACAAACGGGCCGTGATGGCGCTGACCGAATCCGAACGGTTTTTGCATTCCACCCTCAATGCCCTTACGGCCCACATCGCAATTTTGGATGAACAGGGATTAATCATTGCTGTGAATTCCGTATGGGAACGATTTGCGCAACAAAACAATTCCGGTGGCGGAGGCTACGGAATCGGCGCCAATTACCTGGGCACCTGTGAATCGGCGGTGGGTGAGTGCAGTGCGGAAGCGCCTTTGGTCGCCCAGGGCATCCGCGCGGTCATGGCCGGAGACCAGGCCGAATACATGCTGGAGTATCCGTGCCACAGTCCTCGCGAAGAGCGCTGGTTTCAACTGCGGGCCACACGATTCCCCGGGGCAGGGCCGATACGGGTGGTGGTTTCACACGAAAATATCACCGCGCGCAAGCAGGCCGAAGAAGAGTTGCAATGGAAAAACACCTTCTTGGAAGCCCAGGTAAATTCCTCGATTGACGGTATTCTGGTGGTGGACGATCGGGGAAGGAAAACGCTGCAAAACCAGCGACTGGCAGACTTGTTTAAGATGCCCCAGTGCATTGCAGACGATGCCGATGATGAGCAGCAGCGCCGATGGGCCAGGGAGGCGGTGAAAACCCCCGAACAATTCATGGAAAGGATTCTTTACCTGAATTCTCATCGCGGAGAAAACAGCCGGGATGAGCTGGAATTGAGGGACGGCACCATATTAGACCGGTATTCAGCCCCGCTGTTTGCAAAAGACGGGAAATATTACGGTCGGCTGTGGACGTTCCGCGACATCACAGAACGCAAGCGGATGGAAGTATCCCTGCGTGAATCCGAACAGAAATTCCGCGGCCTGGTGGAAAACTTTCTGGACGCGGTACTCACGCTGGATCCGGCCACGGGCAATTTCAACTCGGCAAATCCGGCGGCGATAAAAATGTTCGGTGCGGCAGATGAAAAGGAATTGCTTGCGCTGGGGCCGGGCGCTTTGTCTCCCAACTGGCAGGCGGACGGAAGCCTTTCGGCAGAAAAAGCCGGCCAACTGATATCAAACCGGGCTGAAGGTCCGAAGCACTTCGAATGGATTCACCGGCGCATCTCGGGCGAGGAATTTTTCGCTGACGTGTTGCTAACCGAGATGGAACAAGACGGAAAACTGGTAATTCTGTCAACCATCCGCGACATCACTGAACGGAAGTTGGCCGAGGGGAAACTGCGGGAGAGCGAGGAAAAATTTCGTGAACTGGCCGAGAGCATTAACGACGTGTTCTGGATCGCTTCGCCGGACCTGAAACAGACGCACTATGTGAGCCCGGCTTACGAAAAGATTTGGGGTCATCCTGTGGAAAGCTTGTACGCCAATCCGCATCAGTGGGCGAACACGATAATGGCGGAAGAACGGGAGCAAATTCGCACGGTCTTTGGCACTTTGATGGGAAATACACCCGAGGTGAGCATGGAATATCGGATTATCCGGGCGGATGGCTCGATCCGATGGATCCACGACCGAGGTTTCCAGATTCGGGATGCCGCCGGCAAGCTGGTTCGGCTGACCGGTATCGCCACTGATATCACCGAGCGGAAGCATGTCAGCGAGCAGTTGATTCTCGCCAAGGACGCGGCGGACGCCGCCAATCGGGCGAAAAGCGAATTTCTGGCGATGATGAGCCATGAAATCCGCACGCCCATGAATGGATTAATTGGGTTCAGCAATTTACTGCTGGAAACCACCCTCTCCGGGGAACAGCTTGAATTCGTTGAAACTATCAAGCGGTCCGGCGATTCGCTGCTCAGCCTGATCAACGATATTCTCGACTTTTCCAAGATCGAGGCGGGCAAGGTGACGATTGAATCAGTCCGGTTTGATTTCCAGAAAGTGGCGCAGGAAGCGACTGACCTGCTGGCGGTGACGTTGCGGCAAAAAAAACTGGCGTTGCGGGTTCAGTACGAGCCGGCATTGCCGCGGGAAATGGTGGGAGATCCCGGACGAGTCCGGCAGGTGTTGTTGAATCTTGCGGGCAACGCCGTGAAGTTCACGAAGCATGGCGGCATTACCATCCGTGTGCGGGCTGACCGGACCGCGTCGGATACTTTACGCTGTGAAATCATTGATACCGGCATCGGCATAGCGCCTGACAAACAATCCAAGCTGTTCCAACTGTTTTCGCAGGCTGATTCGTCCACGACGCGGCGATTTGGCGGAACCGGCCTGGGTCTGGTCATCGCCAAACGGCTGGTGGAATTGATGGGCGGAGAAATTGGTCTGCTGAGCGAGCCGGATAAGGGCTCCACCTTCTGGTTCACCTTGCCCACGAAGAACCACAACGCGGGCGATTTCCTCAACATCCCACCGATAACTTTTCGCGCCGCCAAAAACGGAACCGTTGCAGAGGTCCTTCCCGGACAACCTGCCAAATTTCGCGTGTTGCTGGTGGAAGATGATGCCACCAACCAGCGACTGGCCGCGCATTTGCTAAAAAAGCTGTCGTGTGAGGTGGATGTGGCATCGAACGGATTTGAAGCCGTGGTGCTGGCCGGCCAGGCGAGCTACGACTTGATATTCATGGACTGCCTCATGCCGGGAATGGACGGCCTGGAGGCAACCCGGGAAATCCGCCGCGTGGAAAACGAGGCGGGCCGCGTGCCCATAATCGCTGTCACCGCCAATGTCGTTGATGGCCATAGGGAAAAGTGCCTCGCGGCCGGGATGGATGATTTCATCGAGAAGCCGATCCACGGCCAGGAGCTGGTTCAAGCCCTTCAGAAGTGGGTGATTAATGCGGGCAACGTCAATCAAGGAAAACTGCTTAGCCGTTAAATTTATATGAAATTACTCGTCGTAGATGATTCAAAAGCCATGCGCACTTTTCTGGCGTTTATCGCCGAAGAATTGTCCTTTGCCACGCAGGCGGCCTGTGATGGGCGGGAAGGGCTGGACGTGTTGATTCGCAATGATCCGCGCGAGCCGTTTGATGTGGTGCTGGTGGATTGGGAGATGCCGCGCATGAATGGATTGGAATTTGTGCAGGCGGTGCGCCGCAACCAGGACTTCGCGGGGCTGA